>Ga0115011_10003647_pt1 | contig 10478 bp, 12 predicted proteins | sample TroAtlMetagenome_2_FD_88705 | JGI IMG/M metagenome (GOLD analysis project Ga0115011, IMG submission 88705) | Marine eukaryotic phytoplankton communities from Atlantic Ocean - Tropical Atlantic ANT8 Metagenome | ecosystem: Environmental > Aquatic > Marine > Oceanic | place: Tropical Atlantic... | reverse complement strand
TCTTTTATCCATGAGATTAGAAACTAAAAGCTCTAATGTTTTTATTTGATTTTTCAAATCTTCATGATCATCTTCTTTTATATTTATTTTTAGATTACCTTCCTCTACTACCGTGGTTTCCTGCACTGGCTCTTCTTGTACTACCGTGGTTTCCTGCACTGGCTCTTCTTGTACTACTGTGGTTTCCTGTACTGGTTCTTCTTGTACTACTGTGGTTTCCTGTACTGGTTCTTCCTCTACTACTGGTTCTTCCTCTACTATTTCAATATCGGACGCTTCATTATCTGATAAAAAATCGTTTACTACATTGTTAATTAGTTGATTTACATAAGTATCAACCTCATTGGTTTGATCATTATCCATTTATACTATAAAATATTAATTATAGGATAAATAAACTAGTCATTATATTTTATCAAAATAACTGACGGTATTAATTTGTCTTCGGAATGAATTCTATTTAATTTTTTATAACATTTGTTGATAGTTACTTCGCTAATTTCACTAATATTATTAACCGCCCTTTTACTTATATTTAACTTACAACTCTGTGCAACAAAGTAAATAATACCAGCTGCAACGGAATGTGGTGTATTTTCAGGAATCTTATTGGCATTTTGAACTCTATTTGCAACAAACAAGCAAACCTTAGTCAATTCTTTATTAATGCCTAGTTTACTACAATAACGTTCTATAAATGAGATGGGAGTTGTTTTATGAAAATGTGTTTTTTCAGTATTATGCATGTTCTTTTCAATCTGATTTACTAAATGCACGGCATTTTTACAACCTTTTGTCGCCGATGTATTATCTAAATTAAAGATAGTTGCTATCTCTTTTGCAGTACGAGGATAGTTGTGAATTCTACTTGCAATATAGATTGAAGCTGCAATTACACCATCACGATTGCATCCTCTAAATGTTTTCATTTCCGAAATTTTCTTGTGATATCTCAGCGCTTCATCGATTATAATTTTCGGAATACCTGCCTGCTTTGACAACGTTTGAATTTTTTGAAACTCATCGTACTGTGATTTCTCTTTATACGGCATGGATTGCCATTCTGTATATCGTCTTATTTTCCTCATTTCATAGCTTGAATTTCCAGGACATAGTACCTTACAACCATATGATGATTGTTCCAAAAGTGGATTAATTGGCATTCCGCATCTTGTAGGGTCAGTTTGATTATTATCATCTGCTCCATAATACCTCCACTCGGCAGTTTCATCTAAATTATCTTTGTAGATTATTCCACATTTAGGATTTGTACATGTAAGGAATCTCTCTTCATATGCAACCGCACTTTTACATTGGTCACAATGTGTTCTAGCGCCAATTTTTTGTTTAGTATAAAGACATTCCATGCTTTCTTCATCCGATCTTCCCATCATATTATCAAATTTGTCCCATATCTGAGACGTAGCTTTTTTCTTTTTCTTTCTTTGTGTTTGCTTAACTCTTTTAAAATTGGATTTCATTAAACTTAATTTACATGATAATGAGTTGTTTTTAATTCAATTTTATAATATATATTTATCATATATATGGGATTAGGACAATCTAAAGAAAAAACAACATTTGATGAAAATTTAGAAGCGGTTGACCTGTTAGATATTATAGCAACTAAGTATATTCTCACTCAAAATTTTCAAGATATGAAGAAATTGGGGCAAAAAGAATACTGTGATAAATTAGTTATTTTAACATCAGATATAATCAAAAAATTCATGAATAAACGTGAAATTGAATATTTAGCACGTAGGGTTGAAAGGGGTGATTATTATAATCGCTTAGAAAAGAAAAAGGTAATGTACCTTGATACCAACGAGCTAGGTACCAAATCTAAACAAAGATTCTCTAAAAAGGAATTGGAGGATTTTGAAAAAAAGGAACAAGAGCAACTAGGGAAACAACTAGCTAAAGAATATAAAAGAAGACAGGACAAGGTTAGTGATTACGACTACGGATATGAAGATGTATATGTTGGAGGCAACAAAAAAATTAAAGGTGGTAATATGTTAACTGATATGTTGTATGGTAGAAGTAATATTCCTAGAAGACGATTGCCTTTAACTAGAAAAATATTGCCTTCTAGAAATAAAAAAACACTTCTAAGTGAGCTTGATATTAGAGATAAAGATCAAAAAGATAGGATGTGTAAAGGTATTGCTAAATTTTACATTACGATTGCTCATTTATACGCAGCTATAGTTAAAACTATAAACCCTGTTTATGTTTATGATAAAGATGGGAAACGTCACGCTTTATCAATACAAAATAGAGATAAAATACCCAAAGGTGTGATACCTAGACTAACAGAAATCAACCTTTGTTCGAAAAGAGTTAATGCTATTAAGCCAACAGAAGTAGAAGGTATGATAGGTATTAATATAGGAAAAACCTGTAACTTAAATAGTAAGAAACAAAAAATAACAATGGAAAATGAATGGAGACCATCTAAATGGCCTACAAGTGAGGATGATCAAGTAAGAGTTTTAACTAGATCTTTAGGACAAGAACCTGGTATTCCAGAACTACAGCAATTATACTGGGATAAATATGATTATGTAAAAGGTAAATTTGTTGACGGAATCATGAATTCAGGCGGTGACGCGATAAAAGACTACAATAAAGACCTTAAAGAATTTTATACTACATTTACTGGTAAGCAAGATTATGACCAATGGAATGCTGATGGTAAGAAAACCTTTACTGATATTCCGCTTACAGCATATCACAGTTCAAAATTATGTCAAGGCGAAGATGCACAATGGAAACAAACTTATCAAGGAAGCGGAGGATTATTTACTTCATATGCAAATCATATAAAAAAAATGATTAAAAATGCACAGGGATCTCAAGATGAACTTTTAGCCATTCTTAAAGAAATTTTTGTAATCCAAAAAGCACCCAATGTTGAAAAAACAGAGATTGTTACATTAAACCCAAAATTAACAGATGAAAAACTAACAAAAATTGTTGATAAAACTAGAAAAACTATAGTAAAGCTATACCTAACTTGTGAGAAGGACTTTAAAGATGGTTTAGACATATTTGAAGGGATATTAAGCGAAAGAATCATTAAAAATGCTGTGAATAAAAAGAAAACTATGACAGCCATGCAAGATAAATTAGTTACACAACCACCTAATTCAGAAACCACGCGTCAAATTAAAAATGCCTTACTTAGTCTTTTTGAATAAATATTTTCTATATTTAATATATAATGGCAAAAACAAGAAAAGTCAGAGGAGGTCGCAAAAACCGAAGTCGCAAAGGTGGTCGCATGCGTACTCGAGCTAGTTTGAAACGTGCGCAAAAAAGTTACAGACGCCGCAGAAGGGCAAGTGCGTGCAGAGGAAAGGGGCCGGCTGTATGCCGTTCTAAACCTGGATGCAAATATGCATCTGGTAAAAAACGCAGATTCTGTCGCAATAAGAAATCGACCCGTCGTAGTCGCCGATAAATAAATAATTTAGATATAACTATTTATTTATTAATTAATTGATCCTTCATTTCTACAGTAGTACTTAGCTCTTTTTTAATAGAGTCGCAATTTTTCATCCTTACTATTTCATTTTCGCCTCCCATTACCGAGTGTATCATAGAATGCCATTCCATGAGTAGTGTATCATTATTTAAGTAATTGGGATTTCGTTCTTCCCATTCCTTTATACGTTTGATTTGCATGACTGCAACATTCTCAATAGAGCTATTTATTTTTTGATGGGTCTTGTCTTTTCCCCATTTATTTTCATCTTTTACATAAAACTGAAGGCGTTTTTTATCTGAACAATGTATGGGTCTTTGCGTAGGCTCCATATCTTGTAACTGCTTCACAAATATATTACTAATACCTTTTACAAATCCATGATTTTTAGTATATGCCAAATCTTCCAATGATATGGTTAAGTTTTCAACAAAATCCGTTAGATTCATTGCATCTTTACATTTCTCATTTAAATAAACATTGATTGACAATTTATTATTGTAGGTGTTTCCTATCTTAGGAATTATATTTTTAAACGATTCCATTTGTTGCATGCTCTTTTTATTATCTTCTTTTTGTGTTTCAATGAAAGCCTTCATAGTTGTATTTAAATTAATCGCTGATTCTTGCATTTGCTCAAATATTTTGGTTTTTAACTCCGACAACTCATTTCTCAAATCTTCATTTTCAGCTTCAACCTTGTTTTTAGCTACCTTGCATTTTTTCTGATGCTTACACAGGCCAGATTTATATTTATATTTTTTGCCACAGAACTCGCAAAAAAAGTGGGGTTTTTGGATAACATTTTTGTCATTATTATGGATAACAGAAAAACCCTTTTCTTCCATCATTTTTCTCGAATGTTTTATGGTAAGGAGGTGTCTATTATAATCTTTTTTATTACTAGATATAAAGTCACAAGTTTTACAACTATATAATTTCCTATTTTTTTTGGGTTTTGCGTTTTTTGGGGTTTTCATGTGTCTATATATGGATAATAAAAAAAACCCCTTAAATTTTTTTATCTTTAAATTAAACTTAAAAAAAGTGCTGTGACCATAAGTCGATACCATTATCCATCCTATTTTTGACATTTTAGGTCTCGAGTTAGTAACAACTTAAAAAAAAGCACTACAAATTATGGTAAGGGGTTTTTTTTATTATCCACTGTTTTACCCCTTTTTATTTTTTTCAGTTGGTAAGATACCTTTTTATAAATTTTTATTTCATTACCATAGTCAGTAAGATATTTATCTGTTACTAAAAAGTCGGAAAAACAAAAAAAGGGTAAAACGCGTTATCCACAAATGGATAACGAAAAAAACCCCAAAAATGATCAACACGGATCCAAAAATTCGATGTAGCACATAAAAAAAAGCACTGTCGGATTTGCCATCTAGAAGTCTGGAGAGTGATGTACAAAGTGTAAAATATTTTGCATATTCTTTTCGCCCATGAGTCATTTTGGACATTTTTAAAATGTCCAAATCAAGATTTTTCAAGAATAATTTTTTCGATTTTTTTACACATGGATTCTTTATATTCGAAAATACATATAAATAAAAAAGTGATTTGTAATATAAAGATGCTATTTATTAATCCTCCATTTGGAAATTACATTAACTGTCCAAAAACACAGAGTATTCATGGAAGTTTTACCTATAATCCTAGACCCGGATTATTTACACAAATTCTTAAAACGCTTCGGTATTCATTTAAGTATCAGGGATGGGTAAATAAAATTGGATTACGAAATCCTGGATTACAATATGCCATCCAAAAATATAATAGAACAGATATCATAAGTATAGCAATTCTTGAACAAAATGAAATAGATAAAATATTAGATATTTTGCCAAAAGAACAGAATATCGAATTAAATGTTAGTTGTCCAAATATAGATAAAGGAGTTTTTACTAAGAATCTCTCCAAATTTATAAATAATTCAAGAGATTGGTGCATCATAAAATTATCCCCAACAACTGATACTAAATTAATAGACAGTTATTACCAGCAAGGATTTCGTCAATTTCATTGTTCAAATACATTACCCGTAAAGGAAGGCGGTCTTAGTGGAAATGTATTAATTCCTTATACTTTAAAACATATTAACTATCTTAAAAAATTTGAAGATGTTATCATTATAGCAGGTGGAGGCGTGTATGATATTGAAACATACAATAAATATAAAAAGGCAGGTGCTAATCACATAAGTATATCAACTATACTTTTTAATCCTTTGCGATTTGCACTTTTTTACTATGATTTTATTAATAACAATTAAAATTTGGTTGTTTTGTCTTCAATCTTTTTTAGTAATGAATTATTATAAATAAGATTGCCTGTGGGTTTATAACTTGATATTTGTTTATAATCCTTTTTGGGTTTTGAAGATTCAACATCTACATCTGTTTTTTTAAACATCAAAGCATTTAAATCCGCTGGATTACCGCTTCCGCCGTTAGTATTAGATTTTTTGGATTTTACTATATTTCCAAAACCATCAACATTTACACCAAACTCTTTCTTAATATCCATTCGTTTGGCTTTATCATAATAGTGTGCCCATGATATAAATAATAAATTAGGATGAGTATAGTTAACTACAAATCCATTATCTTTTAATTTATCTATTATAAATGCGATACATGCAGCTACATCATAACGAGGCGTACCAACAATAAACTCTGGTACCACAAAGAATGTAAATTGCTCTGCGCATCTTTGTCTAGAGGTAATTTTAATTTTTGTATGAACACGATTTAAAATCTTACGAAAGGTCTTTATTTTTAATTGATCCACTTCTCTTTTTCTTTGGTAAAGATCATCTATATTTATTTTATCAGAATAGTCATCGTCCATTATTTTAAAAGAAGAAAAAAAAGGTTAAAAATTAACGATAAAATTAATAATATGACTATCAAACATATTGTCATTTCTGGTGCGGCATATAATGGCATTGATCTAATAGGTGCAATAACAGAACTATCTGAAAAAAAATATATTGAACGAAAAAGTATAGAATCTGTTTTTGGTTCTAGCGCAGGTGCCATAGTTTTGGCTATTTGGTTATTGGATGTAGAAAAGTCTGTTTTATATGATTTTATAATTAAACGGCCCTGGAATAAAATTTATAGTTTTAAAGCGGAAATGTTATTTGAACTTTTAAATGACAAAGGTTTAATAGATGAAAAATTAATACGCGAGATAATTACACCCCTACTACGATCCAAAGATTTATCACCTGATATTACATTAAATGATTTTTTTGAATTCACTAAAGTTAAATTAACAATGTATGTAACAGATTTTCAATCATGGAGTGCGATTACAGTAGATAAAAATACACATCCTGACTTAAAATTAGTAGATGCACTTTATATGACATCTGCTATGCCAATGATATTTAAACCAGTATTTCTAGATGATAAAATATATGTAGACGGAGCGGTGACTAAACATTTTCCAATAAAATCAGCATTGGAAGATGGATGTAAAAAGGAGGAAACATTAGGTATAAAGGTTTATAGACCGGATGAACATGCAATAACAAAGGATGCTAGCTTTTTTCAGTATGTAGGAGCAATGATGAATAATATGGTTGGCGCAATTGCCTATCTAGAAAATGTTGATATTCCTTATTGTGTAACTGTTAATGTTCCTAGAATGGGTTCAGAGATAGAGGGTGTTCTTATGGACCCAGACAAAAGAAAAACAATGTTAGAAAGAGGCGAACAATCAACTAGAGATTTTTTAGAGAGCGGTGTTCAAGAACTCAGTGATTGAATCCTGTGTAGGATTAGCATCGTATTCAATAACTTGATCTCCCTTTACTAAATAAATGGTAGGATAACCATCGATGCTAACACTATGACGCTTTTCAAATTCATTCATTTTATCTTCTTGTGATTCGCCATTAATTTCGTGGAAGTGTACAGTTATTCCATTAATTGGTTTACCATCATATAATCGCTTAACCTTGTCAACAATGGGTTTTGATTTTTTAGAATGAGGACACCATTCTGTATAGAAAAAATAAAAGTCGGCTTTTTTTGGAGCCTCCTCTTCTTTAACAAATTCTTTATTTGGTACAAAACTAGGATCAAGTTTTGGGGAAATGTAGTAATTATAAACATACAAAGCAACTGCAATAAAGATTGCGCTTAAAAATAATACAATTAAAAATTTACGATTTGTAAGTATTTGTGATAAACCAGCTCGTACATTGTCTAGCATTTATATTATAAATTAATAGAAGAAAGAGGAAATATTTAACGAATATACCTAAAGAAGGAGCTTGTAATTATATTAACATGTTTATTAGGAATTATAAAGGTACGCTAATTGAATTTAATTGGAGAGAATATGGAAGTGAAAAAGAAATGTATATTGCGTTGTGGAAAATAATGTATAATATTGAGCTAAAAGACGCTGCGTCCACAAATACTGAGATTTTGAACTATATAGAAGAATAATCTTCTATGTAGTAATTATTTTCTAAAATTAATATAACAGTAATGGCTAAAACAAGAAAAAATAGAAAGAGCAAAAAGAAGAGAACATACACAAAGAAACATTTTAGCAGCGGCGACGGTATGCTAACATCTGTATGGGGACCACCTTTATGGCATTATTTACATGTTATGTCATTTAACTACCCCGTCAAACCAACCGCTGCTGATAAAAAACATTATAGAGATTTTATATGCAATTTAAGAAATGTATTACCTTGTCATTATTGTCGTCAAAATCTAAAGAAGAATCTAAAGATGTTACCTTTAACAAATGCGGATCTTAAAAATAGGGACAGGTTTTCGAGATGGGTATATAAATTACATGAATTAGTAAATACAATGTTGGGTAAAACTTCTGGACTTAAATTTTGCGATGTTAGAGAGAGATATGAACATTTTAGATCGCGCTGCACGCAAGATTCTAAAGTAGTATCGGGCAAAGTGTTGAAAGAACACTTAAGGAGAACTCAGAAAAAGGAGAAAGGGTGTACAGAGCCATTATATGGTAAAAAATCACAATGTATAGTCAAAATTGTACCACAGGATAAGAAAAATAAAACATTTCAAATGGATGATAAATGCATAAAGAAAAGAGTTCAAAATGACTAGAAATTGATTTTATATATTTATATATATGAAATCATTTACAATAGATGAAGTATCAAAAATGGCGGACACTAGTGGATGTTATATTGTAGTTTCAAATAATAAAGTATACGATGTTTCATCGTTTATTAATAAACATCCTGGTGGTAAATTTGTAATCAAATCTAAAAATGGACAAGACGTCTCAAAGGCATTTAAAATGCATTCAGAACAAGCAAAGAAAAAGTGGTCGAATTACCAGATTGGAGTGTTAATAACAACAAAAACGTGTTGTTTTACCTAAAAGCAGCAAAAGTATTTAACATAGGGAGAGGGAGCTGCGATTGGTTACGCGAATTATAATTGGGAACCTTTTTGCATGTAAAAGACGGTTCGGGACATCTAGCGCAGGGTGGACAAGGGGTACAAGGTTCGGGTCTAGGACACGCCGCAGCATCCGGACATTTAGGACAAACAGGAGGGACAATTTCAGACTTAAGAATATATAAATCTTCGTCTCCTTCTGCAATTTCTTTTTTATGAATACCGCGCATGCCTTCTACTGTATGAGATCCTAAACTAACCAGAATTACAAGACCTAATAAAACAAATAATACATGAGACAACTTTACTTTCATTATATAATCATCAAAGAAAAGATTTCTTTAATGTTATATAAATGCCAAAAAAAACCTGGACAGATCCATTGGAACAACTCTTAATAACATGGGCAGAAAAAGCTTCAGGTTATGCGTGGCTTCACCAACGTAGCACAACTAGATTTAAAAAAAGAAATTTATGTTTATCAATCCCGGCGTCTATATTCGGATATGTTGCGGGTATTAGTGTTCTTTTATCAAATGATGTTTTTAGTGATTGTTCGCATATATCAAATGGACCGGTGGTTAGAGCATTAATTGGAATTACTGCTATTTCAGCAGGTATTCTTTCTAATTTTCAAGAGATGTTTACTTTTAAAGAAGAAGCTGAAAAACACAGAATAGCATCATTAAGATTTCTTTCATTTTTTAGAGAGATAAGTTGCGAACTTAGTTTAGATCCTAAATATCGTTCCGCGCCCATGGATTACATAACATTAAAACGATTTGAATTTGATAAGATTTTAGAACAATCGCCAGATATTCCCGATTGTATTATTTCATCATTTAATACTAAATTTAAAAACCTATCCGTTCATAAGCCTGACCCTACTATAGGTCTTCAAACTATACTTCCATTTGGCAAACAGTTCAAAATGTCATTACAACGGTCACTAAGTATTAAAGAGAAAATTCTCTTACTTAGATGTTTTAATAGTTGGAAACAAGAAACAAGAACTAAAAGTAGAAGGCCTAGAAATATATCAGATGATGTATTAATAGAAGTAACAAATTCTAGAACATCGAATATGGATTTAGTAGAGGTTGAGAATAAAAATGTAGAATTAACGGAGAGAAATGCCGAACATTTATTATTACACGGAACTTTAAGTGAACAAAAACGATTTGTTCAAAATCAAAATATTAAGATTAAACAAAATCCGTTAGAAAGCGATTCTGGACTTGAAGCAAGTTCGGGTGATAGCGAAGAAATAAAAGAATAATATTATTTATATATATAAATGCCAGCACTAACACATGGAAGAGTTAAAAATGGATTTAATTTATTCCCTAGGAGTATCAAGTATGCACAACCTAGTTGTAATAAAGATACCAAAGAAGCCGCGGCTAGAAAAGGACAAGGATATAATCAACAAGCTGAATATGACGCAAATGGCAATAAGGTTTGTGTAAACGCACAACGAGGACTTTGTTGTGGTAGTGCAATTCAGCCACGCAATTTAGGCCCTGGTCATTTGTTTCAACGTTACAGAGTACCAACCAAAC
>Ga0115011_10003644_pt1 | contig 10481 bp, 1 predicted proteins | sample TroAtlMetagenome_2_FD_88705 | JGI IMG/M metagenome (GOLD analysis project Ga0115011, IMG submission 88705) | Marine eukaryotic phytoplankton communities from Atlantic Ocean - Tropical Atlantic ANT8 Metagenome | ecosystem: Environmental > Aquatic > Marine > Oceanic | place: Tropical Atlantic... | reverse complement strand
CCTGGGTAGAAGCCGGATCAACCGGTAAATCCTGTCATAAATGTGGCTATCGAATCTTCCTAAAACCCAGAAAACCAGGGCAACACAAAATATTGAAAGCAGAATAGAATTTGATTCTGCATTCAATTAATATCCTATGCATATCACCGCCCCCTATGCGTAATAATAGTCAAAACACGAAAACGGCCTTTTTCTTAGTTTTTTTAATGTTAGCAACACCTATGTTAAGTTTGGAAACTAGTTTACTATCCGAAAACAATAATTCTTCTAAAGAATTTACTTCTACAAAAACAGTTACTACTTTCTCAGATTGTGATTTATCCAATGTAACTATTACAGAAGTTTATCATTATTCCTCTAATGAGTGGATTGAAATTTATAATGGCGGAAATCAAACATGTGATTTAGGAGAATGGGTTTTGGGAGAGCAATCTGCAAGTTCTTCATTTGAAATAGCCAACAATACAACTATTTCAGCAAATGAATATCTAATATTTACTAGAGGTACAGATTTTTCATTTGATATTTCTTGTAGTGACCAACTATTCATTGCTCCAAGAAATATAGATTATGCAAACGCCACTGAGATAACTCAACTTGATTGTTATGGGCCCAATGACAATGATTACTATAATACTAATTTAGATGGATCTTGGGAATTATGCGATGATTCTTGGGATTGGAATGAGCCCGATGAAATAACTCAAAATTCAACTAATTTATGTGCTGGTAATCCATTTTCTTTGAGTGCTTTATTAGCAAATGGATCATGGTCCGATGATCCTGTATCAATAGATAATGGCAGCTCTACATTGGCCTGGAATGTAAGTAATTTGGATGAGAGTACCGAATATCGACTTTATTCCTCTTGGAATACAGGATTAACTAGTTATTCAAGAAATTACTATTTCGATGGAGGTATTGAGGATATTACATTTGATATGTTTTCGAATCCTGCTTGGACTTGTGAAATTTATATTAATGCATATTTAATAAACGAATCATCTGGTAATACAGAAGAATATTTCACTAAAGATTTTGATGTATCTAATTGCCCCTCCTCTGGGTTTTCATTTGATTTCCAGGGAAGCTCTACAATACAAAACGGTCATAATTTTTCAGCAGGAGTAGGCACATTTTCTGCTAAGGCCTTACAAGTATCTCCTACTCAAGAATATATTGTTGAAATCGAGTTAAAGCAAGACAATCTAGTAACAGATTTGCACACCACAGAATGTAATTATACTGCTATGGGTCAATGCGAAGCACTCTCTCCCTCGATATGGATTTATGATGAAACATGTAATGTAGATTTCTCAGCAACACTATACACCAAATCTCCATTTGGTTGGATTGACATTGCTTCTGAGGTAATAGAAGGGGTCGGACCATGTGATTCTGATTCTGATGATATATCAGAAGCAATTAGATTATATGCCAATATGACAGATAATAATGGTACATATTCCTATCAAGTAGTTGATAATGGGAATAGAGAACTTAATACAAGTACTACAAACTCACATAATTTCTATTGGGCATTTGCTTCAAGCTCATATGGTTCAGAATATAGATTCTATTCATATTATGATAATGACAAAGTTTTCGATTTCCAATCTTTTATAGTTGGTGAAGATACCATAGATGAGCCGAACCCATACCATGCCCAGTCAACGTTTTTGTATTTACTACCTTGGAATGCCACATCTTCATCAGGAGATTGCACCCCACACATTTACTCTTATCTTTACCTTATTAGACCAGACGGCAGCCAACGCCAAGTCGACTACTGGTCTCAATCAATGGATCTAAGCGACTGTACTCCACCTCAAGTTGATATATTGATAGATTGGAATAATTCTGCATCACAAGATACATGGACTACAGATACCGATTCTAACGATCTTCTAAATGGTACAAATAGTATGTATTTGAATATTTCAAACTTAGAGGTTGGGGAGGAATATGTATTAGAGTGGTTTTCTTACCGTTCGAGCTCCTATACCAACAATGACGGCTCTATTTGGGGTGAATACTACAATACAACAACATTTACAACAAACTCAAAAAATAAATCAATTGCTTGGACTATAGATGCACATGGCTCATGGTGCGATCTTGATATTTATTACAGATTATATACTCCTAGAGTTTCTCAGGAATGGGATGACTTAGAAGATGAAGAAGAATATGACAATATTCTTTCCAACAGTTATGATTTAGACCCTGTTTGTGATGGTACTGATATTCCAGAATTTAATCCTGTTTCATTAATGTACAATGATAGCGGAACATGGTTTGAAGTTAATGAATCTACCAACTTATCTGTTGGTATTTATGATATGAAGTGGCAAGTTAGTGGTATTGGCGATTCAACCAATGTTAGATTGTATACATCTTATGAGACCTATCTAAATAGTTCTACTCGATCTAGTAATCATTATGGCGAAGGAAACTTTGAAATAAATTGGGAATTAATAATATCTGACTGGTCATGCAATATTGATTTTGATTTTGGTTTAGATTTAGTATTATTATATTCAGGCAATAATTATGATATGGACAACTCCAGGAACAATCCATTCATTGATGGTCCATGTAATACTCCAATCGATGTTAGTAGCAGTAATTCTAATGAACCATCATATTCAATTAGTAAATTAGTAGAAAACTCAACACAGAATCTTGATTCCGGAACGGGCTCCCTTGATGAGGGCGAAAATACAATAAGATGGAGTATTGAAAATACAGTAGAAGATTATGAACACTATTTACATATGAGTTTGGGATACAATAACCAAGTTGATGAATTTATATTCGAGAATTTCCTTGGTAATGGTTCAGCAATAAGTGGCGATTGGTCATTTGAATTAGAAGGAGATGTATGCGATATTCAGATATATGTGCAGCTTTATGTAAAAGAATATAATGGGATGGATTCAATAGATTCTTCAAACTATCATTTGTCTTATTCTGGAAATAGTTCAGATTGCGATTATCAAGACAATAATATTGGATTTTCAGTTTTGGATGCTTCTAATACTTGGAACTCCTCTCTTGAGACATTATCTACTGGAACACATCAAATGAGATTTGATATGGATTTTGACTATGTAGAAGATGCAACTTATTATATTTCAGCATACGTCTCAGCTCCAGGTTCACAACAAGAGAATTGGAATGGCTATTTCAGCATAGGACAACCTACAAGCAATAGCAATTCCTTTGATGATTATTTTGGAGAAGATATCTATCTCAATTTCACAGTTAATGCATGGTCATGCTCTGTTACTGCGTATGCGTACATATATTACATCACTCCAACAAATAACTGGCAGCAATTTAAAAGACTGAATACTGTTCATTTTGATGTAGAAAATTGTGAATCAGCCGGTGAAATTTCCATATCTAGTTTTGTTAATAATCAGTGGAACGACCAATTGGACCATAACTACGAGCTTGAAACTGGGCAAAATGATTTTTATTGGAATATGACTAATCTTTCCCTGGAAGAAAAATATCAACTACAGTTCTATGCTTACAAAGACAATATCCAAATATACAATAATATTTATGATTATTGGGTAGCAGACTCAACCTCAGAGTCTTGGCATTTCCCTGTAGATGTAGAAGCGAGTACATGTAATTTCTATGCCTATGCTTATCTATACATTTTTATCGATAATAGCTATTCTCAAATAGACTATGTTTCATTCCATCCTCAAGAACCCTGTATTCCAGATTTTGATATTAATTTCATTACAGACGAATCTTCCTCATGGTTAGATGCACAAACCGACATCCTTCCTGTGGGTACTACGCAAATGATGTTTGATTTATCGGAACTGGGTGAAGGAGATTATGAAATAGATTACTATTGGCAAAGTGCTCACAGTTCCAGCAGTTGGGACTATGATAATTACTTCACGGTAGATGAAAATAATAGTGGGTTATTATGGAATATCACGTTAGAAGCATTAGATTGCTCTGTATACCTTGATGTGAGGCTTTATGATAGAAGTTACGGTGGTAATTATCAGATTGGAAATTACAATGATGTCCTTCTTAATGGCCCTTGTTTAATTCCCTTCCACCTTGATGTGAATGGTGTTGAGTATGATAATCAGAATGGAGATCCAGACATCTCAGTAGGAGATAATGATATGACTTGGACTTTCGATAATCTAGATACAGGCATTAATTATCGATTCTACTATTACTGGTATAATGGATCTAATAGTTACAGTGAAAATTATTACTTCACTTACAACGAGTCTAATGATTATTCTTGGAATCTCCCTGTTGATATTTGGGATTGCTATTCTTATACATACGGAGCTATCTACTATGCAGATAATGGATCACACATATTTGGTAACGAATATTTCTACTTCAACGTACCAGAGTGTTACAATGTAGGGATGGATCATACTGATTCAAATGGAGATTACATGAATAGTGATGATTTGAATAACGGAACTAATGATATGTCTTGGAACATATATAATCTTCCAGAAGGATATGAATTTGCACTAGAAATGAGAACTTACATGAATGGATACATGCAAGAATATTCTTATGAATTATTCAATGATAGTGGCAATGTAAGTATTGATTTCAGTATTGATGTTGATACATATTCAACTTGTGATGTTAGAGTTGAAACCACTTTATATTACTTGGATTCTGATGGTGGATGGGATTCTGTTACAGGTAATTCAAGATACTTCTATCCGAATTGTGATTCATACGAATCAATGTATCCATGGTCAGTATTTGTTGATGCGGATGGAGATGGAAATTATTCAGAAGTATCACAATATGATAATATTGGTGGAAATGGAACAATTCCAATGATGTTAGATCTCAGCAACCTTGCAGATGATGAAATTTACAGAGTACAGTATAGTTGGAATACAGAATCTGACTCCGAATATTTCAATACAGTAGATATTACCTTGACCAATAATCAATTCTACTTTGATGTACCAGTAACTAGTTGGGATTGTGAAGTTAGTCTATACGTCTATATTCAATATGAATCAATCTATGGATACTATAATCACATGACTTCAACCAATCAATACTTCGATACAGATTGTCTTGAACCTGGAAATGTTTCTCTAAACATGGATGGTATGGGAGAAGTTTGGGATGATTGGTCTAATTTGAATAATGGAACTAATGATATGAGTTGGGAAATGACAGATCTTATTGTAGGAGAAACTTACACAATAGACTGGTATGTGAAATACAACAACGATATTGTATCGTACAATTATGAGACATGGACTGCTGGAGATTCTAATGCGTCTATATTCTGGTCTTTCGATATGGATAATTCTACAACATGTAATGTTGAGATAATGTACAGAATGTTTGTTGATTCTGGAGATTCCAATTGGGTTGAAATGGATAATGAATACTTCTATTGGTATCCTTCTTGTGATCAATGGGTATATCCTGATGATAATTACATAAACCTGTATGTTGATATTAACGGTACAATGGTGGAAAATCCAGAGACTCTTCCTTCGGGAGAAGTAGACTTTGAAATCCACTTTGAGAATATGTCAGTTGATGCTGATTACAGATTGTATTTCTATTACAGTAATACAGGATTTAATAGTAATTCTCAGTACATATATTTCACATATGACGGCTCTCCAATGGAGATGACTATCGACATTGCCCCTTGGGCATGTAGTGTTTACTTCAGCTATGATATTAGTCTTTATGACTTTAGATATGGGGATGGAAACAACTACAATTCTTGGTATCTAGGATCTGACAGTACTTACATCGATGGTCCTTGTGAATCATTGAGTTATGATAGCTCAGATTATCCTGATTTCTCAGTATATGATGAGAATGACAATTTGATTGATGATGAGACTGATTTCACAGAAGGAAACAACACAATCATACTTGGAGCAGATAATCTACAGAACAGCTTCCCATACTATATGGAATTACAAGTACGTTATGATGGATATCTAAATGTCTTCAAGACTCATTCATTTACTGGAAATAATACAACTATGGAAGAATTCCATACTATAATTGATCTTCCAGGACATGTATGTAATGTGGAAGTAAGATCTTATCTATATGTAACCACTTCTAGTGGTAGCAACCAATTGAATTACACAAACTACTATGCAGATGGTCCATGTGATGGATCTGATGGAGAAAGCAGACTTAATACTCCATTACTAGCATACCTCAATGGAACATGGGTTGAAGTTGATGATGATACTTTCTTCCCTGCTGGAGAGACAGATATGTCTTGGAATCTTAGCGAATTAGATCCAGATACATATTATTACATGAATTATAACACACCTAATAATGGGTGGTCTGGTTATTTCTATGGCGATAATATCCCTAGTGAACTAGATGATTGGACAATGATTCTGAGTGAATTCAGATGTGATATGAACATCTACAGAAGTATCTATGCAATCAGTGACTACACTGGTTGGAATGGTTTCAGTAGCCAATATTTCTATCCAGATAATGACTGTCTTGATGGTGGAGACATTACTCTAGAAATACAAGATGATGATGGAAATTGGAGTTCATATGATAGTGGTCACGGTACATATGACCTATTACCAGGAACTACAGAATTCTCTTGGTCATTAGATAATCTATTAGATGGATATGATTACGAATTCTATTGGTATCAACAAGGATCTGATTATCAAAGTGAATACTATTATTTCACAGCAGATTCTACAGCAGAAGAATCCTTTGATTTCTCAATAACAATTGATCAGTACGAGTGTAACGTGTACTTCTATGGATACTTGAGGCCAATGTCTGAATATACTGGAATGTATGAAAATACAGAAGACTTCTACTTCTATCCAAATGAGCCATGCTATCCACCATTCAATTTCGCTGCAGAAGATGCTGCAGGTAATCTGAGTGTAGATGCATTAGATCCTGACTTTGTTCTAAGTCCAGGAGATAACCACTTATTCTTTGATTTCAATCATATGGATAACGGAACAACATACTATCTAGACTGGTATTGGAGTTCTCAGAATAGCTGGAATGGATGGTATCAAAACTATGTTTATGTAGATACTACAGACAATGTTTCTGATGGATTACATTTCAATATGACTTTGGATTCAATGGAATGTTATGCTTATGTTTATGTCAATGTGTATAATTATTCTAATGGTAATTCAAACTATATGGGCAGTTATGATATCGATTTAGAAGGACCTTGTATGGTGCCATTTAGTCTTGATTTTAATGCTGATGAACCAATTGTAGATACTGGAGTAAATGATTTCACTTGGAATATCGATAATCTGGATAGTGGAAGTAACTACACCTTCGAATATTATTATTCTATGAATTCAGGATTTTATGGTTGGTATAATTATGAATTTACATATAATGAATCTGATTCAATAGATTTCACAATAAATGTTACCGATTGGGATTGTAATATTTACATTAATGCAAATATTTACAATACATCAGATGGAAATATGGATTATATGTATGGGGATTCTTGGAATTTCTATAATCCAAATTGCTATGAAGTTGATTATTATGCATTGGATTTAGATGGTGATTGGATTCAATATAATGACATTGATTCAGGAACTACTGAATTATTCTGGGAAATAAATTACTTTAATGGAAATATCCCAGAAGGATATGAGTTTGAACTTGAATATCAAATAATAACAGACAACGATTGGTCTAATCCTGATCAATACAGTATAACCTGGACACAAGATGATGATGACACACAACAATTACCATGGAATATTACCATTAATCAATTCGTATGTGATCTCTATGTAACATCTAATCTATATGTAAACACATCAAATGGATGGTCAAGTATTAGAGGAAATGGATTCTACCTATATGCTCCTTGTGAACAAATGCCATCAGGATGGTTTAACTTCTCTATGAATGATAATGGCACTTGGCTAGACTTGGATGAAGGTTGGAATAATATGGTTGAAGAAGAAGGAAATTATGAAATGAGATTGGAGATATCTGATCTTGAAATTGACTTATGGTATGAAATGTCTGTAAGGGCATATATGTATGGAAATATATTATATGACGAGGCATTATTCTGGCTGGTAGAGGATAATTCCAGTGTAATTATTGATATCAATATGAGTATTCCGCATTGGTATTGTGGAATAACATTCGAAACACAACTGAGAGTTGAAATTCCAGACGACGATGTGTATGAAGTAATGTCTAGAGAATACTATGAGCAAGGACCATGTCTAACCGACTTGTCCGACTTTACAGAATCCATCGATGTCGACCTTGAATTAGTATTAATTAATGATAATTTATATTCTCAAGATTATGAATTAGTGATACCATTCACCTATATCCTTGATGATAATTTCATTCTATATCTAGATGCAACTTTTGGTAACATGGATGGCGTTCTAAATGAATCAGAGGCGGCTATGGCTGAGGATGCATATAATTCAAACACAGAAGATGATGAAGATGATGTACCCGAATTCCATTTGAATGAAGAATTATTTGAATCTTATAGATACAACAACCCAATTCTAAGTAACTCATCGGAAACTCCAATTTTTACAGGTTCTTGGATTTTAGAATATTTCAACATACAAGGCGTAGAAATATCGACTACAATCACTGACATTGAAATCGATGATTTGGTTCCATGGCACTTTTATATGCCAGACAACTCTGATATTCTAGTACAATCCATTGAAGTCACTGATAACGAGAATGGATCTTTCACACCATCTACTGAATTTGACCTAGTGGATGGTAATTATTCAATAAACATTACATGGCTATTGGCTAATATCCCAGATCCGATTTTAGAATTAGAACAGTATGATTTAATTTCAGAAGAATTTGGTGAATTAACAGACGTGATGGAAGAAAACTTCAATGAGACAATGACTATCCATACTTTCCAAATTAGTTTAACTAACTTGAGTTATCAAGAATACCTAGTTACGTATGATGTACATATTGATGAATATTATAATTACAGTTCATCATATGATGTCAACAAAGAAGTTAGCAACGATGTCACAACTTTTAATCTATCATCCGATATACACACATGTAGCGTATTAATTTCTATTGAAATATATGACAGAAATGAGGAGCACCTGCTCACTCAAAACTATACTCTAGAAGGAACTTGCCAGCCATATGACTACGATATGGATGGTATTTCTGATGAAGATGATGCATTCCCGTATGATTCAAGTGAATGGCTAGATACAGATGGAGATGGAGTAGGAGATAATTCCGATGCATTCCCAGAAGATCCTGATGAATGGCTAGATACAGATGGAGATGGAGTTGGTAACAATAATGATACTGATGATGATAATGACGGCATAGATGACGAATCAGATAATGATAATGATGGAGACGGAATCGACAATGATGACGACGCATTCCCAGATGATCCTGATGAATGGAATGACACAGATGGTGATGGTTATGGAGATAATTCCGATGTGTTCCCAAACAATTCTACTGAATGGGAGGATACCGATGGCGATGGAATAGGAGATAATTCCGACGATGATGCCGATGGCGATGGTATACCAAATGATGAAGATGGACTACCTCTAAATCCAAATGAATCTTCTGATTCTGATTCTGATGGAGTAGGAGATAATGTTGATGCATTCCCGTATGATTCAAGTGAACAATATGATACAGATGGCGATGGATTAGGAGACAATGCCGATACAGATGATGATGATGATGGAATCATAGATTCTGCCGACGTATTCCCACTTGATTCCTCAGAGTCTTCTGACCTAGATGGCGATGGATTAGGAGACAATGCCGACGCATTCCCACTTGATGCTTCTGAAAAGTTTGATTCTGATAATGATGGAGTAGGAGATAATAGTGATGAATTCCCAAGCAATGCAGATGAATGGTTTGATTCTGATGGCGATGGAGTAGGAGATAATACCGATGCTTTCCCAAGCAATGCTGATGAATGGTATGATACAGATGGAGATGGAGTAGGAGATAATACCGATGCTTTCCCATTCGATTCTAATGAGCAACAGGATTCTGATGGCGATGGAGTAGGAGATAATACCGATTCATTACCTAACGACTCATCAGAAGATACAGACTCAGATGGCGATGGAGTAGGAGATAATACCGATGCTTTCCCTAACGACTCATCAGAAGATACAGACTCTGATGGGGATGGAGTAGGTGACAATTCTGATGGTTATCCCGATGATCCATTTAGAACAGAAAAAGAAGCTGATGGTGGTTTCTTACCAGGCTTTTCTTCAGTAATGGGTATTGTTTCTCTACTAGGTGCTGCGATAATAGTTACAGGACGACGTAAGGAATGAGTGGGCCTTTTTTGGCCCCTCATCTCCCTAGGGATTATGATGCCACTGAGTACCACGGTTACATTGTTACAGATCCATCAATATGGATTCATACCT
>Ga0115011_10003641_pt1 | contig 10483 bp, 25 predicted proteins | sample TroAtlMetagenome_2_FD_88705 | JGI IMG/M metagenome (GOLD analysis project Ga0115011, IMG submission 88705) | Marine eukaryotic phytoplankton communities from Atlantic Ocean - Tropical Atlantic ANT8 Metagenome | ecosystem: Environmental > Aquatic > Marine > Oceanic | place: Tropical Atlantic... | reverse complement strand
TATAGAGAATATGGCTTTAAACAAAGTCAACATAGAATTTTTAAGAAAACAAATGGATAAAGTGTTAGAAGATATAGAAGAATTAAAAGACGCTAACAGAGAAATACATTATAAAAATGGAAATGGAGGTCATCAATGATCGAGACGGTGGTCGCCCTGCTTATGTTCGTAGGGGCAGAAATTAAGGAACACAGAATACAGCACGATGGTATGGCTCAATGCCTTCGCGGGAAGAGGCACGCGGAGCGTCAGTACACTCCAAATGTAACTTACAAATGCATTAAGAGTAAGGCTGAGACCGAGATTTACATGGGTGAAAAGTCTATTAAGAAATTAATATTAGACTGATGAAACTGTTTCATAATCCCATTGAGAAATGGTATATTATTGTATTAGTTATTATATTAATTTTTATAGCCACAAGCGGATAATATGAATAAAAAAGCATATGCTTTTTTTCTTAAAAAGAATAGGAATATAAACAAACATAATCCCATGGCAGTTGAACTTCAAGATAATCAATATAATATGCGTGTAATTAAAAATAAAAAGAAGTATAATAGGAAGAGGAAAAATTATGCAACTGAGTAAACATTTTAAATTAGAAGAATTTACCAAGTCGATGACAGCGACTAGGAAGGGAATTGATAACTCACCAGGAGCAGGTGATATTAAAAATTTGGAGAATGTATGTTATGAAATACTGGAACCGGTTCGTGCGAAGTTTGATAAACCCATTACTATTACCTCTGGCTACCGCTCCGAGGCGCTTTGTGAAGCGATCGGCAGCAAAAAAACGTCGCAACATGCTAAGGGTCAGGCGGTTGACTTCGAAATAGCTGGTGTACCAAATATTCAGACAGCTTACTGGCTACAAAACAACGTAGACTTTGATCAATTAATTTTAGAATTCTATAACCCTGAAGATCCAGCAGGTGGCTGGGTTCATGTGAGTTATAATGAAAAAGGATCTAATAGAAAACAAGTTCTTACTTATGATGGCAAAAGTTATGAAAATGGGCTTCCCGAAATGAAATGGAAGGACGGCCAAGTTGTCGAATAAAGTTTTTGATAATGTTTTTAATAAAATAGATACTGTTCATGGGGTGTGTGAAAACTGTGGACATAATACAATATTAGTTGCAATAGTATCTGAATTCTATAGATGTATTAATTGTGGATATGACACAAAACAACATGTAAATGGAAGTATTAGATATTTAAAAGTATCAGAGAGAGAGAAAGAAATTTTAAAACAACATAAAAATGGCGAAAAAATTTAAAGCATTTGTAGAAAGAGACAAACCTAAAAAAAGAGGTTCCCGTCAACATAAAAAAAATAAAAGTAAAAGCGAAAAGCGCCAGCAAAAGCAGACGCGCTACAAAGGACAGGGGAAATAAAATGGCAGGACTTAAAAATAAGGAACATTTTGAATTTGTAACTAACTACGAAAACATTATTAATTTAAAAAATAAAGTTTTAAAGTACACTGAAGAAGATTGGAATAAATATGATTATAGACAAAAAACCTTTGATCCTCATCGGTTTACTAAAACACTTCCCTTAATATGGAATGAATTAAACAAAGATAGTAAAAGAAATTTAGAAAAGAATGGAAGAAAATTCTGGCCTGAAGAAGAAAAATACAGGGAAGATCTAGACGCATTTACTAAAATATTTGAAAATCATTATGGTCCAGGTTTTATAGCTACAGCTATGTTAATCAATCTACCAGCTAAAAAAATCATTGAGCCTCATGTTGATAGCTATGATCCTTTTTTTGCAAAATGCCATCGAAATCATTTAGCAATTATTACCCATGAAGATGTTATTTTTCAAATAGAACATGAAGAGAGAAATATAAGAGAAGGCGAACTATTTCAAATTAATAATAATACATGCCAACATATGGTGAAAAATGGATCCCTTATTGACCGAGTACATTTATTAATGGATTGGTTACCAACCTCTTGACAGGGGTCCTAATATATCCTATATAAAGAGTAAAGGAGAAAATATGAAAGAAAAAAAAGTAAAACTAAACATAAAAGGCATCACACCAAAACAATGGGGTGTATTAATTCTTGAACTTAATTTAATGAAAAAAGCATGGCGTCCTTATGGAGTAGATATAGAACTTCTAGCCTCAGGGATTCAACAAATTATTGAAAAGGGTACAAGAAAATATGATCCAAAAAATAATGACCGAGAGATAAAATATTAAACTTTGGGTTTCTCAAGAGGAATAAGTATTTTTACCGAACGGCATTCAAATTTAACGACCATTTTGTGTTTTTCTACATGGTCTTTGTCCCATTCTTCCAGCTGTTCTAAAGCCAAAAAAGTATTGTGTGCTAATTTGTACCCAGAGGCCACACAATCATAATGCGTACTGTACTGATAACCGGCCACCGTACTACTTGGACATTGGCCACTGATCATACTACACATATGCAAAACTAATATAAATTTTTCCATTGACACCTATTGTAAATAATTATATATAATCCTATATATCAAGTAATAATAAAAAAAGAAAGGTTATAACAAATGACAGATATAAGCAAATATAAAAGTATAGCTATAGATCATGATTGCTATCATAAGATAACTAAACTCACTAAACATATGTCACCTAAATTTACAAAAATATCTAGGGCGCAAGTTGTTAAAGTTCTTGTTGAAGAAAAAGTAGAGAAGTTAAATGGAAAAATCAAAAAAGTATAACGTACACGCAGCTATTTGTCCTGACTGCAATGGTAATGGATATATTAAAGCTGTGATAGAAGAAGGTAGAGAACACATAGTTATTCAATGTAAGACATGTGACTCGGAAGGAGAGATTTATGTGGATGAGTCCGAAGTTTTGGAGTCTTATATCAATGCTGATAATCCTGCAGATGATGATCGTAAGTTGCACTAGGAATCTAGATGTAAACCCATGGACCACGGTGGTTAGAATGGCGGTTCAAAATGATACCTGATACAGACAAAGCATATATTGCCGGACTGTTTGATGGTGAAGGATCAATTCATATTAGACGCGGTATTGAAAAAAAGAAGAAACATAAAGGTAAACCTGGATATAGATTATCTAATAGTCTTCGTTTATCTATGGAAATCACTATGACGGACCGTAGTGTTCTCGCGTGGTTATATGAAACACTAGGTGTTGGTACACTTACACCTAAAACAGTTAAAGGTAAAAGAGTAGATGGTACGCCCTATTTAAAACAATACAGATGGAGATGTACTTTTAGAGATGCGTATTATGTTTGTTGCCTAATCTGGCCTTGGGCTCATACTAAGTTGCCTAAGATTCAACAGGTGATAGAACATTATGCAACTCAAACATTAAGAAACCTCAAGAATAATATTGTAGAATTAGAAGACTACAGAAAGGAAAAAAATGACAAAAGAAAGTTTAAGTGATCAAATAAAAATAATTACTTTTAGAAATGAAAAATTACATAAGAAGTGTAATACTTTAATGGCTGATAGTAAAAAATACCAAGAAACAATAGAGGAACTAAATGAATATATTGATTCTTTGGAGGCACAAATTACTGATTATAAAAGAAGGTTTGTCCCTGATTTTCAAACGTTAAATCAAGGTGGACAAGCGGTGCCTATCTCCGATCTACAGACTATGACTGATAGAGCAAGACGTTCAATGGCAAAACGTTTCGTCAGGAAATATGGTGAAGAGTGGGTTAGAAAAAATATTTTAGAAAATAAACTATTAGACCAGAAAAAATAAAATGAGTTCTCAAGAAGAATCCTGGCACTGTATTAAGGAAGGTAATATCTACCTTCACACTGAAAATGATGGCTACCAGTTTATGCGCCGTGGACCTGAGGCCGAGGATAAATTTATAATGACAGTTGAAGAAGCTAAAAGAAAGAATGTTTATCAAAAGTTAATTAAGGACCATGAAGACTTTTATGTGAATACGGGTAAGAGATACTAAATGATATGGAGTACATTAATTATAATAGGTATCTATGCCCTGATTATATTAATGCTAATAAAATGGAACAAGGAGGATCCTAAATGAAATGGAATAAAAGATTTAAATACCCAACCTCAACTAGAGCTTTGGTTAATGATGAGAGAGTTTACGACATATCTCAAGAAAAGTTACCGTCTGTTACAACCATATTGTCTGCTACTCAACCTCAAGATAAGTTAGATTCTATCGCCAGATGGAAAGCTAAAGTTGGTGAGAATGAGGCAGAACGTGTCAAAAATGAGGCAGCCAATCGAGGGACTACTATGCATAGTATTTTAGAGGGATATATCACGGAAAAACCTATCCTAGATCTCACAGAGAGAGGCGGAGAAGCTCATTCAATGGCTAAGACGATTATTGACAAGGGTTTTCCCGATTTAGAGGAAGTTTGGGGTTCTGAAGTCGTAGTTTCTTATCCTGGTTTATATGCTGGCGCAACCGATCTAGCTGGTGTATATATGGGACGAGACAGTATAGTAGACTTTAAACAATCCAACAAACCTAAAAAGGCTGAATGGATAACTGATTATAAACTTCAAATGGTAGCGTATGCGATGGCCCATGATTTTGTACATAAAACTGAAATTGAACAAGGAGTAATTTTAATGTGTACTCCTGATAATTTTTTTCAAAGATTTATTATTAATGGACGCGAGTTCCGAGAACTTAGATGGGAATGGTTGTCGCGTCTAGACACTTACTACTCGCAGCGAGGTGCGAGCGGCGAGGCTCCACAAACTGAAAGTGGTAATTTTGTGGAGATTCCGAAAAATGAGGTCTAACTGCGTCATGTTGTCAATAAATAAGCTATTTTTTGGCTCCTCCACAGTGGAGCCACAAATGATTGTGGAGAATATAGGATGAAAAAGTTCAATAGATTCAATGGTATAGAGACAGAAAAAAAGTCTCCACATTTCCACAGCTGTTTTCAAATTGCAAGTGGAGCATTAGGTATTTATAAAATAAGTCTTTATAGTGTGGAATTGTGGAGGATAAATTAGAATGATTCTAAAGAAGAAAAGTAAGTACAAACACGTTGTTATTAAAAAGAAAAGATATTATTTCTACAAAATAACATGGGCTGATATCACAGGTGACGCCGGGCACGCTGATATACATACAGCTATGGGTTTTATGCCATCAATAATGGTAACACATGCATATTTATTAAACAAAGATAAAAAAAATATTAGAACTTTTGCAAGTTATGAAGTTAATGATGAACTATTCTCTGATAGAAATGTATTTCCTAAAGGGTGTATAATCAAGATGGAGAAGATACTATTGTGATGTCTTGGCTTTATCGAGTTTTTGAGTGGACTTCAAAATTTTTATTTGGGCTTTTGGTTCTTTGGGTTTTATTTCATCTACCGAGTCTTTTGATAACAATTTTTGCGGTTTCTCTTCTGTAGACGCACCCTCAATAATCTTAGAATTTTCTGTTATAATCTTTGTTAATTTATTCATAAGTTGTTCCCTATCTAGGTCATCAATCTTACCGGTTTTGATGAGTTTTCTATCTATATAATAGCCTGCGACTTTTCCTCTAGCTACTTCTGCATTTGTGGCAGCCGAGAAAGCACCTTTTTTTAAAGCTGAGTCACGTATTTTAGCAAGCTGTTCAAAATGTCTATCCACTGTTACCGAAAATTTCTTTCTGGCTTCTTCCCTTAATTCTCCAATATAACTTACTACTAAAGGGTATTGCTGCGGATTGGTGAGTTTTGATGAAGCTACTCTAGCTGCTAGGTCGGACCCTGGTCCATAACCAGCTTCCTTAGCACACTCCCAGGCGTCTCTGCTTCCATCATTGTACACCAAAAGCTCGGCGAATCTTTTTTGTTTCTCTGTTAATCTTTTAGATAATCCCATAATTTAATGAGATAATCATCAGTGGATTTCGCCCAAAGTGATTATCTCTCAGTTGACTTTTACCCTAACATTTTGTAAAACGCAAGTGTGCGAAAGGTAAAATATTAAAATGTACGTTAAACATCTTCAAGAATATCTTGACAAATTTACAGATGGTACTAAAGGAAATGCTGTGAGTAACGCCACTATTTATATGGAAAATGGCGCTGGAGAAGTTTTTCCCATTAGTAGAATTGAAGTACAAGAGTCCACTATAATTGGTAAAGAATCCATTAGAGTGTTACTTAAACCGGACACAAATAGGATTCCAAACCTGAAGAAATTTCGTCTCACGTAAGCACCTGTTAGGGTAAAAATTAATGAAACCGGAGACCAAATTTTGGAATGAAATTAAAGCGTTCAATATTAAAAATAATTGCAAATTATCATTTACACGCTTGGAAAATAGCGCTGCACATGGGACTCCTGATCTATTGGTTTATAATAGTTTTAGCAACTTTTTTACCGTCGAGTTAAAGGTTACAAGAGGTAACAAGATTAGATTCTCACCTCATCAAATTGCCTTCCATATTAAACATCCAAATAATACTTTTATCTTAGTTTCTCGCCTCTCGGATAGAGGCTCAAAACTTTCTGTACATCTGTACAAAGGAGAAAGTATCTCGCAGCTTGCCGCTTGTGGCTTGGAGCTTGACGCTTGCTGCTTGGGGCTTGACGCTTCTATAAATTATTTGAAGAACCTGAACTAGGTTCTGGTTTGCTTGTAGCTTGAGGCTTGTCGCTTGCTGCTCGTGGCTTGTCGCTTGGAGCTTGATGATTAAGGCCCTGACCAGGTGCACGCTCTCCATCGCCCGTCGGCTTAGTCTCGCTAATGACCTGATCAGATTTATTACGCTTGCGTAATTCTTTATAATACTTTGGATGTTTGAATTCGTATGTCATGTTAATGTTTACCGTATATCACGGTTTGAACTTCTTTGTCCCAACATTTTCTGCAGTCGTTGCATTTTCCTTTTTGATCAGGAGCTGGACATGTCCGCGCTTTGCCAGTCGTGACGCCTGACTCATGAGTCCAGGCCTTAGAGCTGGGGCCGTCGATTTTGCTTCGTGACAGCCTGATCACCAGGTTAGCCGGAACCTCTTCAGGAGCTGGCAGGAACTGGCGCTCTTGAGTGGGCAGCCAGTGATTGGTATCCGGTGTAAGTCTACACACCTCCAAGATCTTGGCCATATGTTCAGGGCTCTGTACATCTCCGGCATCGTGCCATCTAAACCATTTTAATTTTTTAATTCTAGCTGCCATCGCTTCGACCCATTGCGGGTGTTCAATTGCTGCTAGCCTCCTGTACTGCGCCTGTTTGATGGCCGGGTATCTTGTATAGTTGCCCTTCTTAGCGTAACAAAAAAAGCAGGGCGTGCCTGGAACCTTGGACAGCTTCCAGCCGGTCTTGCATTCCCACGCGGGAAGGCTGTAGCTCAGGCCGGGCATCTTACTTGTTTTTGTAAATGAGTCTGTAATTTTTAAAGCGTCTTTTACTAGCATAACTACCTCAAACTTATTTTGGTTAATTCCATCTCTGAGCCTTTTTTGATATCCTTTTCAAAGTTTAACATTGTATCGACCTTGCTTCGAATTTCTGTGTCGCTGTGGCCGTTGCTATCCAGCCATTGGATAACCTTAACCAGTGTTTGATCATATTTACTTATTAATTTAATTGTATTGTCCATAGTTTATTTCTCCTTTATTATCCTATACCCTGAATCAGGGAAGCTGTCAAGCTTGTTGCTTGACGCTTGTTGCTTGCGGCTTGCCGCTTGTTGCTTGATGCTTTTGAAAAATTTCTCACAGCTGGCCAGGTAGGCTGCTGGCAATGTGCCATGGTCCTGAGTGAACCATGGCAGCAAGTTATTTTTATTAATTCCAGGCCGCTTCAACTAGTCCTCCATTGGTGGCTTTGTTCAGGGCTTCCAGATATTCAGTCTCTGTCATTTTAAGAACATCTAAACAAAATAAATGTTTGTCACCTTGGAACCCGGGTGTTTTTAAATAGTCAACAGCTTTATCTAAGATGTACTGTCTCATTGAGCCTCCTGGTAGAAACTCTTTTTTTAATGTTTTTTCTTTATCTTTGTTAAACATGTTATCCTTTCTATATTTTAATTCATCCTATACTATCTCATAATCACTGTCAAGCGCATAATCCGCTTGGTGCTTGAAGCTTGCCGCTTGAAGCTCGCTGCGTCATACTAAACCAGCTGCTTTCCGTCGACGTACTAACAGCCGGCCAAACCCCAGGTCGCTAGGCTTTCACCATCATAGCTAACGTACAGAGGAACGCAGTCACTGCAGAACTTGGACGTCCATGAGCTTTCAAATTCCGATCGCAGGTCCATCTCATTGAGGCCCAGCGGCAATTGTTTACCGGCTAGCCAGGGCCTACCACTTATAAGGTGGGAGATAGACCAGCGATCAGTACTAGTGGCTCGTAGGCGATCCCTTTCCCGTAGCTACCTGAAGAGACACTGCTGTATAGTCACGTTGCAACCTATGATCTAGCCCGCCGAAGCAGGCGCCAAATCTAGTTACCGATCCCAGAACCCTGTCGCGCAACACAACATTCTCAGATACAGCTTCAGCTTTCTGTTGTGCCTGTATCCACAGGGTTCAGGGATAAGTCCCAATCGCTACAGGCAATACATAAATGTTTGCTAATCACGACAGGGATATTATCCCGTTATTTTGAGTTTTTAATTCCGTAAATAACAAAAGGGAATAATTCCTATATAATCCTATTGACAAATAATGTCAATAGTATAAATTAAAATTATGCAAAATAAAAAAATAGAAAGGACACAAATGAGTAAAATAAGAATGAACACCGAATTTAGAAATAAAATTCTAAACAGGTATGTTGAACACGCAGAAATAGAAAACACGCAAGAACGAGAGGCATTTAATCAAGCTAGAGAAAATGTTGATTTAATGTACCCAAAAGCTTTTGAACTTGCTAAACTTGTAGTAGGTAGAGCATATCCAAGTGATGATGTTGATACTTGCAAATCTTTAAAAAGAAAATATGGACAACCTTTAGATGTTGTAGCAAAAGATAAATGCTTTTATTTTTCTTATGCAAAAGATGAACTAGAAGAAGATGAAGATGAAAATGACAGAAATGTATCTGAACATTTTGATTTTGGTTTATTTGGTAGTACAGGAACAAGTGAGTATAGTGGGAGTGAAACAGGAAAACAATTTGCTTATGCTTATAAGAGAGAAGAACTTAAAGCAAAAGATTGCAACCCAGATATACTTGCACAACAAAATGGCAAAGATGATAACCCATATAAAACTAAACACATTGAGGCAAACGACAAGGCGCTTGGATTTAGTAATTATTCAAGATACAATTCTGATGATGATAATAATGTCGGAATTTCAAAAGAGTTTGATAGTCAATTTTATTTAGATATTATTGGAACTTCACATTGTCGTTCAAGAACTATTGCTTGTAATAGAGAGGAATTTTTAATCTTTAAAATGTTGAAACAAGCAAAATCAAATGTCATCACTTGTCATCAAAAATGGATTGATAGTATTGAAAAACAAAAACAAACTATGAAAACAGGATTGAAAGCTTATAGATATTTAAGTGAGGGTGTTGAGTTAATGAAAGAACTTGACATTGAGATTGATGAGGCAGAACTTGTTAGATGTAATTCAACAGGATTGACACTCTATAATCCTGTGAACTTGGCTAGTATGATTAAAGGAATGAAAAATACTACTATGACAAGAGAGCAGAAAATAGCAATCAGAAAGGAATATGAAAAACAGAATAATTTAAATTAAGCTATTGACTATATGGGAGTATAATATATACTCCCATAAATAACAGAAAGGAAAAAATGGAACTAAATAAACAATTCACAATCACTTATTATTCTAATAAGGATAAGAAACACATAACAAGACAAGGTAAATGGACGGACCAATGCAGATATTGGACATCTAAACTTGGTGCAAGTTTGATAACATATTTTGATATAGACGCAGACGGATATAGAACTGCCAAAGGCAGTTGGAAAGTGAGGTTTTAATGACAGAACTTACAGAAGAACACTTCGAATTGCATTCAGCAAATAAAGACGCAATGTTGCAACGCAATAAGCTTAAATATCTTGAAGATAGAATAACAACACTTGAAAAATCTCTTGATAGCCACGCAAAGATATTGGCAAGATTTCAAATGACCGAGGGCAAAGAGCAACCTTTAATATTAACTAAAGAAATGGAGATTGAAAATGCCGAATAAACATTTTTGCCAAGGACCACAATGTCATACTTATCCGACATCAGATAGATTTCTAAAATCTAAAGGCATAATTCGTGGAAGATATGCATATGCTAAAATAGATGATACTGAAAATCGATATGGTTGGAGATATCCGGAATCAGATAAATACTTCTGTAGTCAAGGCTGTAAGAATGATTGGTTAAATGTTAATATGGAATGTGTCGCTCAAAGAACAGTACCACCATTTATTGAACATAGAAGAATAACTGAGGGATATGAGAAAAAACAGGTAGATAGTAATG
>Ga0115011_10003640_pt1 | contig 10488 bp, 8 predicted proteins | sample TroAtlMetagenome_2_FD_88705 | JGI IMG/M metagenome (GOLD analysis project Ga0115011, IMG submission 88705) | Marine eukaryotic phytoplankton communities from Atlantic Ocean - Tropical Atlantic ANT8 Metagenome | ecosystem: Environmental > Aquatic > Marine > Oceanic | place: Tropical Atlantic... | reverse complement strand
TCATGGAGATCAACTGTGGGCATGGAGATGTAATAAGCCTGAGGCGATCTATGGAGCCTGTTCCGCATTGGATAGCAATGCAAGTACGGCTTGATCGCCAAGCTTGTTGATGTGATCGCCGAGGCTGCGACGTCCGCCAGCCTCTTTCCAGCTCAACAGCAGTGGTTCGAGAGTGGTCTCGAGTTGATCGATGGGCATGCGTTGAAGGTATGGCTTGGCGAGTCTTTGCAGGTTTGGGGTTCCTCCTAGCCAGAGCTGATAACGATCGACCCCGCTTCCTACCAAGCCGAGCTCGGCCATGTAAGGCCGAGCACAGCCATTGGGACAGCCGGTGACACGGATCAGGATCGACTTATCAATTTCAAGCTGTCGAAGCTGAGAATCGATGCGCGAAAGAATCGCAGGCAGGCTGCGCTCCGCTTCTGTGATGGCTAGCCCGCATAAAGGTAGTGCTGGACAGGCGATGGCATGTCTTGCCAGCTTGGTGATCGATTCAGGGTTCTCAAAACCAAGGGCTGCTAGGTCATGGCGAACGCTGCTGCGTTGTTGCGTGCCGATATTGCAGAGCAGAAGATCCTGGTTAGGTGTTAGGCGGATGTCCAGTTGGTAGGTCTCAACAAGTTTGCGAAGGCCTTTTTTGAGATCACCTGCCAATCGACCTGACATCAATGGCAGGCCAACAAACCATTTGCCTGCAGCCTGACGATGCCAACCCAGGTAATCCTCGAGTTTGCTCTTTGGTTCTGGGCGCAAGCCTTTGATTGGATAAGGGAAGTATTTGCTCTTGAGTTCATTCTTGAACCAGCTGATTCCTTGGTCGTTGATTAGATATTTCATGCGTGCATGGCGCCTCGTTTTGCGATCCCCGTAATCTCTTTGCAGGGCTAAGACGGACTGCACCAAATCCAAAAGATGCTCAGCAGCTACGTAGCCAAGTGGGTCGCTGGTGCGAGCAAAGGTTTGCTCATTGTTATGGGTGCGTCCCATGCCGCCACCGACATAAACATTGCAACCCTTGAGAACACCTTTTTGATCGACAAAGGCAACCATGCCGATGTCTTGGGTGAGCAGGTCCACTGAATTGTCCCCAGGCACCGTGACGGCGCACTTGAACTTGCGTGGCATGTATGTGGAGCCGTAAAGGGGCTCATTGGCATCCCCACTGAAGACCCCTCCTTCGAGTTGTCTGGCACGCGCCTTTTTTACTGTTGAGGAGGGGCGGATGCGATAGCTGAGGTCACCATTCACCCAAAGATCGAGGTAGGAGCCTTCTGCTGCTTTTGGATTGAGGAGGTCGGCTATCTGCTCAGCCAATTGACGAGCGGCTGGATAGGCACCCTTCTCGTAGGGAGCGGCAGGTGCCATCACGTTGCGGTTGATATCTCCACAGGCCGCAAGGGTTGAGCCCATCGAGTGAAGAATCGTGCTGATGACTTCTTTAAGATTGTCTTTGCGAATGCCATGCATCTGAAAGGCTTGGCGTGTTGTGGCACGCAGCGTTTCATTGCCAAGACGGTTCGAAAGATCGTCCATGGCGAGAAACAGTGAGGCTGGGATGCGTCCGCCTGGGCTACGGAGGCGGAGCATCATTTGCCAATCCTTACCTTGGCCTTTCTGACGATTCTCGCGATTGTCCTGTTGATAACTGCCGTGGAATTTCAGCAGTTGGACAGCGTCATTGGAGAAGTGATCAATGTCGTTAGCCAGCTCATCACGCAGTGGGTCGCGTAAGTAGGCGCTATCAGCCTTGAATTGCTCGAACTTGGTTCGCTCTGTTTTCGTGGCCAGGCATGGAGAGAGGCTGGGCTCTTCCGCCTGCCCCGATGCTGTCTCCCCTGCAGTCACGGCGTCTTTATTTTCATAGTCCACCGTAGCGAAACGCACACCCATCTCGATGCTGAGTTCATCAATAGGGTTGATTCATAAACTGATCAGTTCTTAAGGCTTATCTCTGTGTCGAGCTTTCTGCTGGAGATTGGAACCGAGGAACTGCCGGCTGATTTTGCTCGATTGGCTTTGCCTCAACTCGCTCAGATGGTTCAAGGCGACTTGGCAGAGAGGCGTCTTCAACACGGCAAGATTCAATGCAGTAGTACGCCTCGACGCATTTTTCTGCAGGTGGACGATCTAGCCCGCGATGCTGAGGATCTTGAGGAAGAGCGGAAGGGGCCACCAGCAGGCAAGGCTTTCAAAGATGGTGAACCCACTCAGGCAGCGCTTGGCTTTGCCAAGCGTTGTGGTCTTCAACCAGACGCTCTTGAGGTGAGAGATACGCCCAAAGGACCTTTCGTGTTTGCAAAGGTTCTTGAAAGCGGAAGGCCTGCTTTAGAGCTGCTGGCTGAGCAGATACCCCAATGGATCGGCAATCTTCAGGGGCGTCGTTTTATGCGCTGGGGCAGTGGTGAAAGACGCTTCTCTAGACCGATCCGTTGGCTTGTGGCTTTGTTGGATCAACAGGTCATCCCTGTTTGTTTAGAAGGTTGTGAACCAGAGGTTCGTTCTGGAAACATCAGTCGTGGACATCGACTTGATGATGGTTTCTTGACAATTCCTTCAGCAGAAACCTATCTGAAAACTTTGTCTGATGCGGGTGTTGAGGTTGATCGACAAAAGCGCCTTGAATTTATTCGTCGTGCTGTTGATCAGGCGGCCGGTGAGCTTGAGGCTCGCCCTGACCTCCCTGAAGCTCTTGTGGACGAGCTCACCGATTTGGTGGAGGCGCCTCTCCTTATTGAGGCTTCAATCGCAGCTGAATATTTGGATTTGCCTGCTGAAGTCCTCAGCACAGTGATGCGAGTGCACCAACGTTATGTTCCGCTCTATCGCCTTGATGCTGTCAATGATCCTTTGGCTCTTGATGCCAAGAGCAGCCTTCTGCCCCGTTTTCTTTGTATTGGCAATGGACGCGTTGAAGCCAGCGAGATCGTGCGGCGAGGCAATGAAAGAGTCCTAAACGCGAGATTGGCTGATGCTGAGTTTTTCGTCGATGCTGATCTAGCCGTTTCCAGTATTGATCGACGCAATCAGTTGGCACGCGTTACTTTTGCTGATGGTCTTGGCTCTTTGCTGGATCGGGTTGAGCGCATTGAGTGGCTAGTTGACCTGCTCTCTGAGCAGCTGAATCTTGATAAAAATCAGGCCGACCATGCGCGACGTGCGGCCCATCTTTGTAAGCATGATCTTGTCAGCCAGATGGTGGGCGAATTCCCTGAGTTGCAGGGAGTGATTGGTGGTAAATATCTTTTGGCGGAAGGCGAGCCACGGGAGGTTGCTCTAGCTGTTCTTGAGCATTACTTACCCCGTGGAGCAGGTGATGCCTTGCCTGATTCGGACCCTGGGGCCCTGCTTGCGTTGGCAGAACGCATCGAGTTGTTATTGAGCATCTATGCCAAGGGCGAGCGACCCAGTGGTTCTTCCGATCCCTACGCCCTGCGCCGCGCCGGCAACGGCGTATTGCAAATTCTTTGGTCTAAGGGTTGGGGTCTCAATCTTCTTTCTTTGTTTGAGAAAGCCTGTTCCCATTGGGCTGAGCTGTTGCCGCAGTTTGACATTGCCCCCATTGATTTGGCTGCTGAACTTGGTGAGTTCAGCCGTCAGCGGATACTCAGCTTGTTGGAGGAGGCGGGAGTCGATCTTGACCTTTGTCAGGCCGTCGCTGGCGAAACTGTCTTGATTGATCGTCTCCTGGCAGATCCTGCCGATGCCCGCATGCGTGCGGACTTGCTTGTCAATATGCGCTCAACGGGCGAGTTGTTGGCGGTGCAGGCTGTGGTCACTCGAGCTGCACGTTTGGCGGAAAAAGGTGATTTGCCTGCAAATGTCCTGAGTTCTGCAGATGTTGTTGACCCTGGCTTGTTTGAGAAACCGAGTGAAGCAGAAATGCTGAAGGTTTTAATGTCGCTTGAGCCGATCGCGAAAGGCTCTTCCCCAGATCGCTATACCGAAATAGCAAAGGGGCTTACAGCAGGCTCTGATGCACTCGCTGCCTTCTTTGACGGCGATCAAAGTGTGATGGTTATGGCAGAAGATATTGCGGTAAGAACCAATCGTCTGAACTTGCTAGGAGTGCTGCGAAATCAGGCAGGAGTACTGGCCGAGTTCAACCTAATTAGTGGATAGGTAAATATATCCAGATGATTAATTCTTGCGCTACTTGCTTATTTTCTTGCTCTTTGATTACGACTTGCTCGTTAGAGCAGGGTCGCGCTCGTCACTTTTGGAGGAAGCGCTTTCGTCAGGACTTTTCTTAGCTTTTACCTTGATGCCACCGGTAATTGTTTTGACGGCAAGCATGGCGTTTACTTCCTCATCACTCCTTACAGCACTGGGAACAGGCTTGTAAATTGTTTTCGGACGGAACAACCCTCTCGCTAAGGCATCAACCGTTAGTAGAGAGAGTTTGATCTGTTGCCATGGATTCATAGCAACAACCTTTTTATATAGATAGCTGTCAAAAGTTAGGCGTTGTACATCCATGTCATCACACATGGCAACGAAGGCTTCTCTAGCGGTGTCGTTTGAATAGAAGATGGCTTGGAGTATGGCTAGAACTGTATAGGTTGTTCCATATTTTCTATCCCATTTCTTTAGGTATTTCTTGAGGTCTCCTTCCGTAGGGATTCTCTTTCCTGCTTGACTAGATTCAACGATCTGCTCTGCACACATGCGGCCACTTTTGGCAGCAAAGTAGATCCCTTCTCCAGAACTCTTTGTGACATATCCAGCGGCATCTCCGACAAGAGCCATCCTGCCAACAACTCTTCGAGGTCTTGGATGTTCAGGGATTGGATGCGCTTCTACTTTGATGACCTCTCCATGAACAAGACGCTTTTTGGCTCTTTCGCGGACTCCTTCTTGCAAGCTTTTGATCAGAGATTGATTCTTCTGCATGGTTCCAGTACCCACCGCAACATGGTCGTACTTAGGGAACACCCAGCCATAGAAGTCGGGTGAAACATCAGTGCCGACATACATTTCAGCGAGGTCTTCGTAGTACTCCATTTCTTCCTCAGGTAGCTTGATGCGCTCCTGGAAAGCAACGGCATAGTTGTAGTCACCAGCATCCATCGCCTTGGCGACTCGGCTGTTGGCGCCGTCGGCTCCGACGATTAGATCAACCTCAAGTGTCTTGGCTTGGCCGGTGATTTCGCCGGTTGAATAATCGGAATAGGTGAGCGTGTATGGCCCTTGGCGATTGGACCCTGTATCGATTTTGGTGACCAGGCCATTGACGAGGGTGGTGCCGAGCTCAGCGGCGCGGTCGCGTAAGAAAGCATCCATGACTTCCCTGCGGCACATGCCGATGTATTCAGTCTTGTCTTCCTCGCTGTAGACCTTATCCAGAGTGATGTCGACCTCACGGTTTGAAGGCGAAATCATTTTCATATTGCGGACTTTGCGATCGATGATCGACTCAGGAAGATCGAATTCATCAACCATGCAGAGAGGGATGGCACCTCCACAAGGCTTGGCATTGTCGAGTTTGCGCTCGAACAGCCATGTCTTGATACCTGCTTTTGCAAGCACCTCTGCGGTACATGACCCACTTGGACCACCACCTACGACGGCAACACGCAGCATCTTTAACCCGCTTCGCGGAATGACTTAACTGAAAGCTACTTCCCTAAATCGGTTTTTGGGGCAGCACTGGCGCACCACCTTACGATCTATAGAACACTGCACCAATTTCGTGGTTCGAGCAGATCGGGCTCGACGCCTTAGTCGGGATGACATCCCGGTTGCTCGCCGCTCTCGTCCCCAGAGGCGCCAAGCCTCTACGGGTAGCAGGTTGGTATGGGCCTGTTTGATGGTCTTTTCTGCCTCGATCGCAGCCGTGTTGTTGGGGCCGAGGTTGTTGGCCCGTTTTGAGCCTTCAGTTCCTATTCGTGGAATCAAGGAACGTCCCTCGGCCGATGGTCGACTGCTGGGACATTTCCCCTATCGCGAAGCTTCAATTCAAGATTTAATTAGTGTTCAGCCAGGTCTTCAGCTTCATTTCGATGCTGCTGAAGCTTTGCGCTCGATGCAGGATGCGGCAGCTGCTGACGGTGTGGCTTTGAGCTTATTGAGTGGATTTCGTTCCATTGATTTGCAGGAGAGAATCTTTTTTGATGTCAAATCTGAGCGCAACCAGACAGCAGCTGAGCGTGCCAAGGTTTCTGCTCCTCCGGGCTATTCCGAACACAGCACTGGATATGCCATTGATTTAGGAGATGCAGATAGCCCAGAACACAATCTTTCGGTGGATTTTGACACCACCAGGGCGTTTCGCTGGCTGCAGGATCATGCGGCCAGTTATCACTTCGCGCTTTCCTTCCCGCCAGGTAATCCTCAGGGAGTGACCTATGAACCTTGGCACTGGCGATTTGAGGGATCAGCACCTGCCTTGCAGCAGTTTGAGTCAGCCCGTCAACTGCTCGAAAATCGCTGAATTTTTCTTTTGATTGATCGCCTGTGTGTTGATTGCCCGTCTTTTGATCGTCAGTTCGTTGTCGCCAGTGGAATTCAGTTGCTTGAATAGACAGTTGTTGAGCTGTCGAATCTCACGCTGAGATAGCCTTCCGCCACTGCGCCTTTAGGCGTTCTTTTTCTCTTACTAAACGTCTAGGACCCATGAGTGCCCAGGCTAAGGCGATCCGCAACATTGCAATCATCGCTCACGTAGATCACGGCAAAACCACTTTGGTGGATGCTCTTCTCAGTCAGTCTGGGATTTTTCGTGACAATGAGGCGGTTCCAACTTGTGTATTGGACTCCAATGATTTGGAGAGGGAAAGGGGAATTACAATCCTCTCAAAAAATACTGCTGTTACTTATAACGATACTCGCATCAATATTGTTGATACACCTGGCCATGCTGACTTTGGTGGAGAGGTTGAACGTGTGCTTGGAATGGTTGATGGATGTCTATTGATTGTTGATGCCAATGAAGGGCCAATGCCTCAGACTCGCTTTGTTTTGAAGAAAGCTCTTGAACAAGGATTGAGGCCGATTGTATTTGTGAATAAGATAGATCGTGCTCGAGTTGATCCTGAAACTGCCGTTGATAAGGTCCTTGATCTTTTTATTGAGCTTGGTGCAGATGATGACCAGTGTGACTTTCCTTATTTATTTGGAAGTGGCATGGGTGGTTTCTCTAAACCCGACATGGCTACAGAAAGCGACAATATGAAGCCTTTGTTTGATGCTATCTTGCGTCATGTTCCACCACCAGTTGGTGACGAAACGAAGCCTCTGCAGCTACAGATCACAACCCTTGATTATTCAGATTTTCTTGGTCGTATTGTGATTGGGCGTGTACATAACGGCATTATTCGCAACGGCCAGAGTGCTTTGTTGATCAAAGATGATGGCAGTACGAAGCGCGGAAGAATTAGCAAGCTTCTTGGTTTTGAAGGTTTGCAGCGCATTGAGATCGAAGAAGCCTCAGCTGGTGATCTCGTAGCTTTAGCTGGTTTTGATGACGTGAATATTGGTGAGACGATTGCTTGTCCTGATGAACCCAAGGCATTGCCCTTGATCAAGGTGGACGAACCCACATTGCAGATGACTTTTGTGGTGAACGACTCTCCCTTTGCTGGCAAAGAGGGCAAATTTGTTACCAGTCGTCAATTACGTGATCGTTTAAACAAAGAATTGCTGACTAATGTTGCTCTTAGAGTAGAAGAAACCGATTCTCCTGATCGCTTTTCTGTGAGTGGTCGAGGTGAACTTCACCTGGGAATTTTGATCGAAACCATGCGTCGAGAGGGATATGAATTTCAGGTCTCTCAGCCGCAGGTGATTTATCGAACGATTGACGATATCGCTTGTGAGCCTGTCGAAACTTTGGTTATGGATGTACCAGAGCCAGCTGTAGGGGCTTGTATTGAAAAGCTTGGGGTTCGGAGAGGAGAAATGCAGAACATGTCAACAGGTAGTGATGGGCGAACTCAACTTGAGTTTGTTGTTCCATCTCGTGGCTTGATTGGATTCCGTGGTGAGTTTGTAAGAGCATCTCGAGGAGAAGGAATTATGAGTCATTCGTTTTTTGAGTACAGGCCAATGATGGGTGAGTTTGATGCTCGTAGGAATGGTGTTTTGATTGCTTTTGAAGATGGAGTCGCTACGTTCTATGCCCTTAAAAATGCTGAGGATCGTGGCCAGTATTTTATTTCTCCGGGAACCAAGGTTTACAAGGGAATGATTGTTGGCGAACACAATCGCCCTCAAGATCTTGAACTTAATGTCTGTAAGGCTAAGCAACTCACCAACATTCGTTCAGCAGGGGCTGATGAGCTCGATTCGTTGCAAACTCCCATCCAAATGACTTTGGAACGAGCTCTTGAGTACATCGGACCGGGTGAGTTGCTTGAGGTAACCCCTGAGTGCATTCGTTTGCGTAAGTTGCCGGCTAAGAAGATGGCCAAGCGTTGATGTGATGAGCGAGCAAAAATCAACAGCTCTTGGACTTGTTGATGATCCGCGTTTTCGGCAAGCCGTCGATTTGTTCAATGCTGGTGATTGGTATCCAGCACATGATGCCTTTGAAGAGTTATGGCATGAGACTTCTGGCCCTGAGCGAAAAACCCTTCAGGGAGTGATTCAGGTCGCTGTTGCGCAGTTGCATCTGGAACGAGGAAATCGCCGGGGTGCAACCCTTCTCTATGGCGAAGGCCTCGGGCGTTTTAAGACCAAAGGAATTCCTGACCTCGGATGGGATCTTGAGCAGCTCTGTCTATGTCTTCAAGATCGCTTGCAAAAGCTTCAGCAGCAAGGTGATCCCGACAGCAGCACTGTCCCAGTGCTGCTGTCTCGCAACTGAGTCCCTCGGTACATTGATTCAACGTCCTGCTGATCGTTTCGGTTTGCACGCTTCTGCGCGGTTGATTAACAGGAGCAGCAACGCTCTTCTCGCGATGGTGACAGCTTTGTTGTGCTTTTCATCTTCAGCTGTTAGCCAAGAGCTGCAAGCTGCTGCTGGCTCGAATGGCGACGAAGGCTTGATCACAATCGAATCAGATATTCAGAGTTCCGACAACACAACTGGTGTTGTCACCGCTATTGGTGACGTTCTGATTCTTTATCCCGATCGAGGCCTGGTTGCTACCTCTCGGCAGGCTCAGTACTTCACGAAGGAAGGCCGAGTGGTTCTTAGTGGTGATGTGGATGTGATTCGCGACGATGGAGAAGTCTTGAAGGCTGAAAAGGTGGTGTATTTGCTTGAGGATGATTGGTTGTTGGCCAATCCAAAGCCTGGTGAACAGGTCGTCACAGAGATCAGTTTTAAGGCACCTCAATCAGAGTTCTCTCAAAATGCCAACACTTCGGCGAAGACGCCTTTTGTCCAATGAGCCTCTCCCTGGAGAAGGTCGAACTCACCATCGGTGGGCGGCCTTTGGTGAAAGATATTTCCTTAACGCTCGATTCTGCTGAGGTCGTTGGTTTGCTCGGCCCCAATGGCGCAGGGAAAACAACCACGTTCAACCTGGTCATTGGTTTGTTGCGTCCTGATAGCGGCACGGTGTTGCTTGATGGCCAGAGTGTCGAAGATTTGCCAATGCCAGCAAGGGCACGGTTGGGTGTTGGCTATTTGCCCCAGGAGCCCAGTGTTTTCAGGCAGTTAAGCGTTCGTCAGAACCTTGAACTTGCTTTGTCTGAAAGCAAGTTGACCCACGCACAGTGTTGGGAACGCATGGAGCAGCTGATCGACGACTTTCATTTACGACCCTTTGTTGACCGGCGCGGTTATCAACTCTCTGGTGGTGAACGACGTCGTTGTGAGGTGGCTCGAGCTCTTGCTGTTGGTCTTGAAGGACCGCGCTACTTGCTTTTGGATGAACCATTCGCTGGTGTCGACCCCATGGCGGTAGCCGACCTCCAGAGCTTGATCCACACTCTGCGCCAGCGTGGAATGGGCATTTTGGTTACGGATCACAATGTTCGCGAAACCCTCGCGATCACTGATCGCGCTTACATCCTCAATGAGGGCAGCATCCTTGCTGCTGGTCGCTCTGATGAAGTAGCGAACGATCCATTGGTGCGGCGGCACTATCTCGGGGAGGGGTTTCAGCTTTGATTCAGAGACGTTTCGCTGGGTTTACCGACGCTCAGGGCTGGTTCTGGAAGTTGAGGAGTTGGGTCTTGACCCAGTGGAAAAGGATTCCACTTCTTGATCGATGGCTCTTGGGTGAATTGCTCGGGCCATTGCTCTTTGCAATGGCTGCTTTCACGGTGGTGTCCCTCTCTGTGGGGGCGATGTTCGAGTTGTTGCGCAGGATGACGGAGGACAATCTGCCATTTGTTGCTGCAGTGCAGGTGTTGGGGTTGCGTTTACCTCGTTTTCTGGTCATCTCTTTCCCAATGGCCATGTTGATGGCTTCCCTGCTCGCCTATAGCCGTCTGTCTGCCAACAGTGAACTCACCGCTTTACGGAGCGTGGGAATCACCACCAAGCGAATGATTGCCCCGGCGATGGCACTTGCACTGGTGTTGGCAGGGTTGACATTT
>Ga0115011_10003639_pt1 | contig 10491 bp, 11 predicted proteins | sample TroAtlMetagenome_2_FD_88705 | JGI IMG/M metagenome (GOLD analysis project Ga0115011, IMG submission 88705) | Marine eukaryotic phytoplankton communities from Atlantic Ocean - Tropical Atlantic ANT8 Metagenome | ecosystem: Environmental > Aquatic > Marine > Oceanic | place: Tropical Atlantic... | reverse complement strand
TTTTACAAAATTTAGACATCCAAAAAGTAGATTTATTAGTAGGACATGATGCTGGATCAATTGTAGCTGGTACTTCTGCCTTGGTCAGAACAGATATTTTTAAATCACTAGTTATGATGAGTGCCCCATATAATGGTGTACCAAAAATAAGTGAGAAAATATTTGATGATACAATTCATAAAGATTTAAAACAACTTCAACCACCAAGAAAACATTATCAGTGGTATTACTCAACTAAAGAAGCTAATAGGGATATGCACTTAAAAAGCAAAAAAAAACTCCACCAGTTCTTGAGAAGTTATTTTCATACAAAAAGTGCGGATTGGTTTAAAAACTCACCATATGAACTTAAATCTTGGTCAGCGAAAGAATTAGCTAAATTACCTGAATACTATATTATGAAACTTCAAGATACAATGGTTGACAGTGTCATAAAATATTCACCCAAAAACAAAAAATATGAAAGATGGCTTAACGATGAAGAATTAAATTTTTATACAGAAACATTTTTTGAAAATGGATTTCAATCTTCTTTAAATTGGTATAGATGCATGACATCACAAACTCAAAACAATAATTTAAAAATTTTTTCTGGCAAACAAATAGAAATCCCATCTATGTTTATTAGTGGGGAAAAAGATTGGGGAATGTACCAAAAACCTGGTGCTTTAAAAATAATGCAAAAAAAGACATGTAAAAATTTTCATGGTATAAAAATTGTTAAAAATGCTGGTCATTGGGTTCAACAAGAACAGCCAGAACATGTATTGAATTTACTGTTAAACTTTAAAAATTCTCTTAACTAAATTAAATGGAAAGTAAAGAAACAAACAAAGGAATTTTAATAGCTTTTGTTGGTGCTCTGTTAATAACACCAGACACTTTGTTCATGCGATTATCATTGATGGATGTCTGGACCATGTTATTTTGGAGAGGAATTCAAATGGGAATTGTTTTACTTTCTATTACAATTTGTATTGAAGAATACAGAAAAAAATTTAAATTAATTTTTACGAAAACTGGTATTTGCATAATACTTTCACAAGCTATTGGTGGTATTTTTTTTACTTATGGAGTAGCCACCTCATCTGTAGCATTAATTCTTTTGTGTATAGCCACTTCACCCTTATTTGCATCATTATTTTCTTATTTATTGTTAAAAGAAAAAATAAAATCCTCAACTATATATGCTTCATTGTTCGTTATATTAGGAATAACTATATCTGTATTAGATGTTCAAAACGCACAAAACACACCTGATGGAAATTACGTATTTGGATTACTTTGTGGCTTAATAACAGCATCAACTTTAGGTATAAATTTTGTCCTATTAAGATCCAAACCAAGTATACCTGCTATTGGAGCAACTGGATTTGGGGCATTGTTAACTGGTCTAATTGGTGCTTTATTAGTTCAAAAAACAAATATTTTTTTAGGCGATTTTTTAGCTATTTCAATTTCAGGATTAATTATATTACCACTTTCTTTTGCTGCTTTAACTTATGCCACCAGATACACTCAAGCAGCAAATGTTAGCCTTTTACTATTACTTGAAACAATCCTAGGACCTTTTTGGGTTTGGGTTATTATTGATGAAACGCCAACCCTCCAAATGGTTTTCGGAGGGGTGATTGTAATTATTACTCTATTAATTTATTTTCTGCATGATAATTATAAGAATAAAAAACCCTACCAAACATGATTAAATTTTTAATTACTATAATTTCTTGTTTATTTGTAAATTATGCTTCAGCAAATGATAATATCATTAATGAGAGAATAAAAAACTTTAAATATGCAAAAAAGGCAATGAGGGAAATAAATCAATCTTTAACAAATGAAAATTATTTAAATATAAATGATAATATTTTGTTTCTATATAATTGGTTTAAGGTTTTACCATCTTACTTCCCTCAAGGAAGTGAAGCATCCATTTCTAATAATTCTGATGCAAGTGCAGAAATATGGGAAAATTTAGATTTGTTCCATAAATATTCAAATAACTCTAAAAATATTTCTCTAGGCATTTTAAAATCATTAGACAAAAATAATAAAAAAAATATTAAGGTAAAGTTTGATGATCTTGCTAGATCTTGTTCAACTTGTCATAAAAAGTTTAGAAATTAAATAACTACTTTAAAACCTTCAAATTCAGGGTGTCCTAAATACAAGTCCTTATGTTTCCCTGCACCTTTATGTGCCATTCTAAAAGCTTCTGATTTTGTCCAATCCATAAAACTTTCTTCTGAATTCCAGGTACTATGTGATGCATAAAGAGTGTAATCATCCTTTGTTGCTCCCCTAACCAAATTAAAGTTTTTGAAACCAGGAACATGATCTAAATGTGTTTCTCTTTCTTTCCAAATTTTTTCAAATTCTTGTTCTTTTCCTTTAAAAATCTTAAATCTATTCATTGCTATATACATACCAACCTCACAAAACTATTTTACATTTTTTATTAATACTTTTTCAGATATTTCATATACCTTATATCCGTATCCAGATGTGCTAATTCTTTTTAATTGTTTAAATAAAGAAGAAGAATCTTTATTTAAATAGTTTAACCAACTTTGTATCTGCAAATTAAAATTTTTTCCAAAAACAAAAACTATTTTCTTATATTTTTTTTGATCATAATATAATGATAACTCATCCTTAGTTTCCAAAATACTTGTTGTCAACGAGGGTTCTACGACAACCTCTGAATTTTGTTTTAATTTAAAAACCCAGAGAAAAAGTTTCTGCTTGCTAACATTCTTTACCTCAATTTTTATATTGCAACCAGTTTGAAAAAGCTTCAATCCTTGCTCATTATATTGCTTACAATTTTGACTGAATTTTTTATTTAGTTTTAAATTTTCAGAATCAAACTTAACCTGGATAAAATCATTCATTTTTAATCTCTGATTGCTTTGAAAGTATTTAAATAAAAATACACCAAACCTTAAAATAAAATCATTAGACTCATCATCCTCGCCTAAAGTGATATGAAGTTCCCTTGAATCAATCATGTCATAATATTTATTTATATTATTAGTAATTTTTGTTGCTGCAAAAAGAAACCAGAACAGAACTCCAACTAAACCAAAATACAGAGAATATAGAAAATATTTTTTAACATTAATTTTTTCTTTTGTTATTTTATATTTTAATCCTGTCTTTTTAATCAGTGATTTTAAATTATCAATTTTTAAAATTTCAATATCTTTAAATATCTCTTCTTTATCATCAAAATATTCAATAAAACTTAAAACATCTTTATAATTCTTTGAACAAACACATATAAATAACTTGTTTTTATTAACTTTTGCTTCTTTAAAAATTGGTATTGAGTTCTCTATTTTTTTTGATATGTGGTCAACTTCAAGGACATCTAAATTGCTATTTAATTTTCCAGTTGCCCAAATACAGTTTGCATCATTTATTAATTTGCTTTGTTTAGAAAATGACAAAAGTTTTTGATGATGTAACAAATGAGCAATAGCAAATCCAAATTGCCAACTTTCACCCGTTTCAATGTTGTCTGTTAAGTCTAATCGATAAGAGTTAATATTAGTAAATTTTTCAATTATACCTGTAGGATTTTGAACAAAGTTTTTATAATCATTTGATATATCAAGGGGTTTCAATTCGTTTGTAATACAAACAACTGGTAAAACATCTTTTTCTTCTTGAGTGATATGCGTAATACCAACAACTTTCTGGGTAGTTGGTATTAAAACAGTATAATCATTCACCTAATAAAAATCTCCGTGTCGGGATCTACAACCATTTGATAAATCTTGTCAGACTTTTTTATCATGATTTGAGCTTGTTTATCAATAATTTTGGGTAAATCAATACTTTCAAAATTATTATCTTTCCCAACATAGAGATTTTTTAAAGTTTTATCAATTTTCTTCTTAACTATTATTTTTAAATAAATAATTTCATTATCTTTGTTTGACTGATTTAAATGTATTTCAAAATCGTTTGCTTTACGATTTTTAATATTTGAAGAAGCTGCAATACTTTGAGGCATATGTAATTCTGATTGTTTCTTAAAAAAATTATAGAAAATTTTGCTATAATTTTTGTTTGACAAAATTTTATTTAATATTTCTTTATTTTTAATATCTGCAGAATGCATTGAAACATTCCATATATCGTTAACAGAAAGTTTTTTATTATAATTAAAATTAATTTTATCATGGTCTTGCTTATGAGAAATAGACACAAAAGTATTGATCACCTTTTCTTTTAAAGAAAATTTATTATTATTTTTATTCATACGGTTTCTTCCATGTGTATTTGTTTAAACAATTCCATAAATAAAAAAAAATCATTATCATATTCTTTTTCAGTATCTTTTTGCTCATTTTTATCTAAAAAATTAGATAAAAAATTATTTATTTTTTTTATACTTTCATTTATTAAATGCATTTTGCTACTTGAAATTTTTTTATCTTCTGCTCTTAACCCTTGTCTTCTAAAAGAAAATTTTAATTTCTTAGATGATTTTAAAAATATTTTAAAATTTTTAAAATTATTATTATTTATTTTTTTTTCTAAATCATTTTTTAAAGAATCCATTAGTGCATCAATTTGATCATCATCAATTTGGCTTTCCTCTTCATCTTGTTTTGATAATGACAAATATTTTGTTTCTTCTTCTCCTATAGAAGAGATCATATTTTTATCAACTTTTTTAATTTTATTAGATTTTATATTAGAGATTAAAAGCTGAAATTCTTTTTTTTCATCTTCATCTAGAAAATTATCAATATAAATTATTGATTTTGGATCATTACTTTCCCACAAATTTAAAAAAATAATTTTTTGTAAAATCATACAATTTTCTATTATAGCTTTCATAAAATCAATTTTGTCTTTATAAAGATTACATTCTTTTAAATCATTAATTGACTTCAAACTGTCTTTAAGGCTACCTCTTCTTTCGGCTTCAACAAATTTGTTTTGTATTTCTGAAAAAACAATATTTCTTAAAAAACTTAAGTGAATGTCATTGATAAATTCGTTATGATTTTTAAAAAAATTTAATAAACTAATTTCTGATTTTTTAATTAAGTTTATTTTTTCTTCTTGCAATTTATCAAATAGATCAATTTGTTCTGATAAATCGTTCTCAGTATTATTTTCATAAAATGAATCTAACAAAACCAGTTTATCCTCAAAATTACTATGTGTAAGAGGTTTGCTGGACTTGTATGAATTAATAACTTTGTCAAATTGTTTTGAATTACTTTTTATAGAAAATTTTAATCTCAAACTAAGTTCAAAAATCTTTTTAAAAGTCTTAATTTGAATATCAGAATCTTTAGAACTATATATTTTCAAAAATTCCAAAATAGTTTCATCATTAACATCCTCATGAGAAATATTATCAAAAGTGGTATTCTTCATGCTTTCTAGGGTTTCTATAAAAGAACTTGCGTATTTTTGTGAATGAGAAGATGGAAGTTTCTGCTTAAAAAAAGAATATAAATCTTTAGAAATATTATTAACCACTTGAGCAAGACTTTGTTGAGATTTTATTTCTATTATCTTCTCATTTTGTAAAATAAGATTATCTATGCCAAGAAATTCTTGCCAAAAATCAATTACCACTAAAAAAGTTGGTATACGCTTTAGAGTAAAAACAAACTCTGAGTTACCTATTAGTACATGAGCTTTGTTATCCTTTAAGACAAAATCAGATTGCATGATTAATGACTTGATTTTAGTTGAACTCATCACCATGATATCCCAGATATTTACCTCAAGATTTGAAAGACATTTTAAAAAGTGGATTGTTTCATACAAATAATAATTATAATTATGTGTTAAAAATGAAGAAAATACTTTGTAAACAAGTGCATTTTGATGTTTTTGCCTTCCAAAATTATCTGTGTTATTTAACACGATATCCAAATTTTGAGAAAACACATCCTCTTGAACTTGATCAAATTTAAACTGCTTCCAGTCCTTTATTGATATTATACTTGTATCTAACATTATAATCTTAATTTAATAAAATGTTCTATTAGTTGTACCTGAACCCATATAAGCTAATGAATTAGATTTATTACTCTGCTTCCTAATTACTTTAGATATTTTATCAATGTTTGTATTAAAATTCATTGAATTTTTATAATTTTTGTAAACATTTAACCATTTATCAATGTTATTTAAATTTTTATCAAGCTCGTTTGTAGTCCTATAGTTTTTAATTCCCTCAGATTTATAAGCATAGAACCTTTTTTTATGAAAATTATTGTTTTTAAATTTAGACGATTCTTTTAAAACTTTTAAAACATAATTATAAGTTGCAGGGATAACTTTTAGATTTGGCCACCTGCCAACTGCAGAGCCCCCATTATAATGCGACAAAGCTATATCTATTCTACCATTATATTTCTTAATCAAATGATTTAAAAACTTGATTCCTAAATCAACGTTAATTTTTGGGTTGAATAATTTGTTTCTAGTTACACCATACTCTAATAAAGCAGTTTTTGGCATTATTTGCATGACACCAATTGCACCTTTTGAGCTTATAGCTTTAGAATTAAAATTAGATTCTACTTTAGCCACTGCTAATGCTAAAGATGGGCTAACATATTTATACTTATTAGCACTTTCTATAATTAACATTCTTACATATGGTTTTTCATTTATTTTTGCTGCATATGCGATATTATTAATAATAATAAAAATAAATATAATAAAATTAAATTTGATAAAGTTCATTTTTGACCTCTTTTACTAATCATTGAATTAAATAATTTTTCATCATGCTGTGTTATTTTAACATTCAAATTTTTAAACTTCTTTTTAATCTTAAATAGATTTTCTAATGAAATTTTTGGAGAAACAGACAATATTATTTTATTAAGTTTTTCATGATATTTATTTAAATTTACATCATTAAAATCTTTATCGTAAAACTTATTGTCATGATAATAGATTAAAGTATCTTCAGATTTTATTTTTTCAGGAGGAATATTATTTTTATCTTTAATTTCTAACTTTGGTTGATTTTTTAATATACTACTTTGAGATACGGCAAATATACTCAGAATCATTATAGAAAAAAAGGCCATAGCCAAAGCCAGCGATACTTCAGTAAGCGCGTTATTATTATCATAATTGTATTGTTTCTCCATACTTAGTATATGGAAAAGTTAGACAGGTTTTTGTTAATTAAATTTTTTAGGGTTACCTTTTGATCCAGAAGAAAAAGTTTTTGGATATTTATTTATTACAACAAAATTATTGCTAATATTTAAATCTACCTTTTCCCCTACTTCCAAATCCAATTGCTTCAATGCAATATTTAACCATTTTTTTAATTTCAAATTGTTAGCATTGGAAAAATAAATCCATTTATGTTGACTACCATGATGTTCTTTATTAATCAATTTAACAAAACCTGGAAATTCATTAACTATAATATCGGTAAATGATAACATTTCATTAGTGCTTAAACCCGAAATATTGAATTTATACTTTTTTACAAAACTTTTGTTATTGTCATTTTCTCTAAAGTTCAGTTTTAATACATTTCCAAGACTTTCACCTAATTGATTAGACATCAATACAATATTACTAGACATTTTAAGATTTTTACAAATTTTATCACAGCTAGTAGGAAAAATTATTTTCTTTTTAGGTATAGACCACGAAGTTAAAAAATTGTTAGCTGCTATATTGTAAACTTCAGCACCCATATCAACTATTAAAAAATTTTTATTCATTTCTATTAAGTTTAATTTTAAAAAAACAATTAGTTCACTATCTATTTTATCCTTAAACAATGAGTTTGTTACAACTTCGTGTATTGAATGAAATTTACTTTTGCCTGCTTGTCTTTTAAAAGAATATACATATTTGTGATAAATCTTATTACCATCTTGTGTTAGGAAGTTTCTTTGAATTAACGCATGGAATACTGAATTTTTCATAATTTCAGAATATTTTAATTTCAATTTAGGCGTGTTTATTGAAAATACTGAAATCATAGGTTTATTATTTGCACTTACAACAAAACTATGGGTTACTAATAAAATTGATATCAGAAGTAATTTTGATAATTGTTTGATCATTGGCATATATAAATCTGTTTGTATTTATTTGTTTTAATTAATTCAAAATTGTCTTTATAAATTTTGATAAAAAAATCCTTAGTACTAAAACCAAAATCTATCATGATTTGAGAAGTCCATTTTTGAATTTTTTGAACAGTAGCATTAGTATAATAATAATAATTATTTATTTTGAAAGTGCTTGTCTTGCTTACTTCTAAATGATGAAACCCTGGAAATTCCTTCTCCATAATGTCTACAATCTCATTGTTTTCACAATTATTAAATCCTATTAATGTTACGTTAAGTTTTTTCTTCGATTGATCTTGTAAAATTTTATCAAATTTAGAAAAAATTATATTTTGTGAAATCATACTATTAATAGTTTCAGTTACCAACATTTTTGAAATATTTTCAATTACTAGAATATTTGCATCAAGATTATAAGTTAATGAACGAACTGAACTAATATTTACATTATCTTTAGACCTTATAATTTTTAGCATTGGTATTAAATCATCATTAATGCTAAGAGATTTTTTGACTAAATCAAACTCAACTTTATATTCATTATTTTTTAAATCTAAAATTACCCAACTTAATCTGGATACTTTTTTTGTCTTGATTTTATTTTTTAGAAACTCTTTTTCTATAAATATATTAAACTTGTATTTTAAATCATCTGCATCCAGATTATTTGATGCGAATGAATTAGACACATTTAATAAAATTTGAAAACAAAACAACACTAATAAAAATTTTAATTTCATAAACATACCAATTAACATCTAATTTAATTTAGTTATGAAAAAATTAGAAGAGTTTTAGAAAAAAATTAGTTTTTTCTTTTATAAAGCTTATAAGAAAATATAGTTTTTACAAAAATGTTTCTTATTTTCATATATAAACATTATATTATATATAATATATAAATTTTAATAAACAGAGGTCTAAAATGAAATTTTTATTATCTATTATTTTTGTCTTAAGTTTAACAACAACAAATGTAGCTAATGCTGTATGTAGCAATGAAGATACTTTTGATGGCAAAGCCAGCATAGAATATCCTAAATCAGGCAATGTATTTAAAAAAGCCAAGGCAACTCCAGAAATGAAAGAAAATACAAAGATAAATGCAAAATCTAAAATTTTAGATGCTTATGTTAATAAATGTTTAGATGATAGATCAAAAGTCGAACAATATTTAAGAGAAAAAAATAAAATTGATTCACAATTAGATAAATTTGTTACTGTTGTAAGAGTTAAAGAAAAAGATAACCAGGAAAAAAGAATTTATTCTGTAAAGATGAGAGGTAGCGTAAATTCTAAAATATTTGATACATTACTTTATGGGCCTGGCAAAGTAAAAGGTAAAGGTAAAGGAAAAACTAGAATGGTAGCTCTATTCGTAGCAAGAAAAGCCATGGGAACCGACTCGAAAATCTATGATGATAAAGTAACAAAAATTACAAAAGCTGAAACTGGTGTCGCTGGAGAAAAATCAGTTTCTTCTGATGGAACCACAACCGCAGTTAACAAACAAACTACAGCTGTTGCAAAAGTCCAAAAAGGTGGCAGTAAGGTCAAAAAAACAAGAGCCTCGAAAAGAGAATGGTCTATCATGCCGTCTTCTGACCTAAATAAAAACATTTTGGGTGTGTTTAGTAAAAGTGGTTATAGAGGAATGTCATATAAAATATTTGCAAAATACTGTGGCTCAACCCCAACGAATGAAGTAGAAGAAGAATTCAGTGTATCGGATACATTAAGTGAAGATACAGAATTTGCTATATTCACAGCAGTAGATGAAGCAGAAAGAAAAAGATGTAAAATAAAATTATTTGCTACTGGAACAATGAATGTAAACACCGCTTTACCAGACAAAGTAAACGGTGGATATTCAGCCTTAGTATCCGTTCGAGCAGATGTGAAAATGTTTTCAGAAGATGACTTACCTGAAACTGTTGCCTCCATAGGTCCAATTCAGATAAGGGCGAATGGAGCTGAAGATAATGAAGCTGAGAGAAATGCTCTTGATAAAGCAGGAAAAACAGCTGCCCAAGAAATCATTAATACTCTTAGATCAGCAGGAATTAATTAAAATTAAATATAACAGCATTAACACAATTGATGAGCAAAAAATGAAAATTCTTTTTATTATTTTTCTTATATTTTTTTCAAATTTAGCTAATGGAAATACGGTAGATAAAATAAGGGATGAGGCTAACAAAAAACCTTTTGTAGTTGAAACTAAAACCGCCACTGATTTAGCAAACGAGTTTTTATTAGAATCTGGAGTAAATGAAGGCTGGAATGAAAATGGAAAATTTTTTGTATCAGTAGGAACAGCTTATTTTGCAGATGATAATATAGCTAAAAATTCAAATTTCATCAACATTAGATCCCTTAAGTCTTTTGAGGCTAATAT
>Ga0115011_10003638_pt1 | contig 10497 bp, 3 predicted proteins | sample TroAtlMetagenome_2_FD_88705 | JGI IMG/M metagenome (GOLD analysis project Ga0115011, IMG submission 88705) | Marine eukaryotic phytoplankton communities from Atlantic Ocean - Tropical Atlantic ANT8 Metagenome | ecosystem: Environmental > Aquatic > Marine > Oceanic | place: Tropical Atlantic... | reverse complement strand
TGAACGAGTGCAGACGAGACGCGAAGACTTACCGCGAGAGTGCCAAAGCACCGTACGACGTGTCCAGCAGAGGTGATACCGTTTACAAGCTCAAGTTTTGCCTCGTCCACCTCGGTCGGTCTCCTTCGGGCGGCCATTTCGTCACCTTCCTGACCAACCCTCTCGATCGGGAGCAATGCGTCCGAGTCGACGGCGGCGAGGTCAGAAGGATCAAACGGGAAGACTTCGAAAAGCTTGCCGGAATGTCTTACCTCGTCGGCTACGAAAGGATCCAATCGATACCGTCTGCAGACGTATCGAAACACATAGATGCCAGGCGAAGAGAGATCACGAGACAGACGGCCACAGAAGAGGTTGCTCTCTCGAAAGGCCTCGTGTTCGGAACCGGTTTGCGACCGGAGGGGGGACTTCTGAAGTACTCCACTATGACGGAAACCAAGAACGCCGAAGGGGAACGTGTCTTCACGTTCACGTGTCTTCATTGCGACGCCGTACTGTCAAAGGAAAAAATAAAGGAGCACGTCAACGGGCTGAGGTGGGAAAGGTGGGATGTCCTCCGCGGCATAGACAAGGATTTCAGAATCACGCCTCGACAAATTGCGAGGGGCACGTGGTCAAACGACAGGTTGCGGCTCATTGTCAGAAGGCGTCACGATCGAGGCAACGCGACAGAGTATGCTTGGCAAGACGGGCAGGGGTCGGGGTTTTCCTGCATCGTCAGAACGACCTCGACCTGGGAATTGGAGAGAGAGCAGAATTGGGGCGAGAAAACTGACGACGGCTTTTGCTGGTACGGGCGAGGATATTCGAGTCAAAACAAAGATCACTTGTTGGCGGCAAAAGAAGAAATCATGTACGAGGACATGCCCGACGAGGGGTACCAGAATTTCCCCGTGTGGAGTCTTTTGGGCCGAGTTTACGACGTCCAAGGCTGGAGGAAACCAAGGCAAGAGGAAACCAGAGACGGAGTAGCCAACTTGGACTTTTCGGATCCCGCATATGATCCTCTGAACAGGAAGTTTTTGCACGAGTTCGAGATCATTCTGGTGGCATCGGCACCGGAGGGAAAACCTTTCAAATTGGTCTTGCGTCGGTCGAATTTAGCGGACGAAGAACTCACCCACTTCGAGGCGCTGCCGTACGGAGACGAGGAAAGACCGAGTCTGGACTCAGACATATTGGACCGTTTGAAGAAACATAAAGACCTGCAATACGTGACCAAAGCTCACCGGGCCCCGTCGGAACCGTCTTATGAAGCGTTCAAAGGCAGAGGACCCTTCAAGTTCAAAAACGAAGGACAGTTGTTGTGTTGGGTCAACTCCGCGGTGCAGGTATTATTCCACGTGGATCCTAATATCGGGACGGAGCTGCGTAGAGTGCTGCAACAGCCTTCTCACTTGTCGGGGCCAAGGGACGTTCCGAAGATGCTTTGGGAAATTCTCACGAGACCGGGCGCGGAGCAAAGTCTGGAGAGTCTTCGGAGAGCCGTGACTCTCAGCGGGCGAGAAGGATCTGCTCTGATCTTCTTCGAAGAATTGGTGGAGATCCTGAACAGGCAGGCACCGGCCACAGTCGACATCTTTGCAGGAGAAAGACGTCTTTTGCAAGCCGAATGCCCTTGCCCCGTAGAAGGATGCGACGAACGTCTGTCCGCCTCCGAGAGGCACTCTAAAAAGGAGATCGTTCAGTTTCCGCACATGATAGGAAGAGACGGCCTCAGCTCTCAGAATTCCGTCGACAGGAAGCTCGTCGAGCAGAGTCGAACTTGCCGAAACGGGCATGAGACCTATGCAATCAGAGACGAGGTGAGCATCGTCAAGATGCCCGAGGTTTTTCTGGTGCCGGTCCCGGGGAGCAGGTTGGAGCAGAGAAGTTCGATGGAGGTGGAATATGGAGGAGCGACGTACCGCGCAGAAGCGGCGATACACCACATTCCCCCAGCCACAGACAAAGGCGTAGGTCACCATTACTGCAGTCTCTTTGACTGGAGAAACGGCAAGTGGCAGCGCATCGACGACTTTCACGGTCGCGAAAGAGACTGGAAGCAACTGTATCGCTTCGACGAGACCCAGCAGGCCTTCAGAGTTCCACAGCACAAGCTGTTCGAGAACTTAGGAGTCGTCTTCTACAAAAGGATCAGGTCAGAAGGTGCAGGCGCCGCAACGGATACGGCCAATTTCCACACGTACACTTCGTCCGGTCAACAGGTTCTGCTAGCCGCAAACCTAGATGGCAACGGGTGCTACGCCATCGCCACGTTCGCGATGCTCTTGAGCAATCCCCATATCCACTTCTTCTTTCGGAATCTCCCGACAGCGGGTGCCAGTAGACTGGAACTTTTCCTGCGAGGACTCTCTCGCCAGCCCGACCGCAGTGTTGCATGGAACATCGGAGAGGGGAGGTTGTCCGTCTACGAGGAGCTTCTGCGGATGAACCCTGCGAGCAAAGTCGAAGATTTTTCACGTGCGATCCAGCAGGATGCCGAAGAGTTCCTCACCCGCCTGTTAGAAGCTATGCGCGCCAAAGATGTCGTGGCCGACGACGGGTCCGTGGTGTTGCGAGCCCCGCTGTCGGGAGAACACCGCCGGAACTTCGTCGACATTCTCGGATACACGTCGGTGTTCGAAACAGTCTGCACCGAGCAAAACTGCACGAGGTACAGTAGCGTCCGTACGGACCAGGAGTTTGTTTTGTCGGTGGCCATCTGCGGGGGCAGCGTGAACGAATGCATCAGAGAGGATACCCTGAAGACGACATCGGCTAGCGGAGAGTGTCACTACTGCGGAAAAAAGGATGCAATTCGAGAACACACGCAGAAGGACTTTCGACTGAAGAAAGTGGTCATCGTCCAACTGAAGAGATTCGACGGACAAAACAACAAGATAGACCGGCCCGTCACGGTAGACGTCGTCCTCACGGAGGGACCGTTCTCGGGCTACCTGCTTACCGGAGCAGTTCTCCACAGGGGCAATACCGTCCACGGTCACTACACTTCTATTGCGAGAGATTTCGAGGACGGAACCTGGGTCAAGACGAGCGACGACACGGGACACTATCTCAGAGAGGAGACAGCGGCGAGGGAGCTGGCAGAACAAGGATACATATTCGTTTATTCCAGTGGACAGTTTCCGCCGGCACTCAAAAGTATCGCTGAGAAGAAGACGCCGAAACATGCAAAGAAGGGGACGGAACAGAGGACGAGGTTCGGTTGCAGACCACAGAAAAGCACGTTCAAAATAAGAGAGGCGGGAGACCCGGTCAGTCTTCCGCAGATGCCTGCTGCACAGAATCTGACCTCCCGCCGACGGATTCTCACGCCGACAGCCAGAGAGATAGCAGAAAAACTGGAAATGCAGACGGATGCTTCCTCGCAGCGGCAGATCGATCCGGCCGACCCACTCGCTGCAGTTCTGCGGAGGTTCGGGCACGAGGACTTCCGCTCGGCGGAGCAGTTGGCAGCCGTCCGAGAGGTCATCAACGGGGTCAACGACGTGTTGGTGATAATGTCTACAGGTGAGGAGCGCTTCTCGTTTTTTCTTCACCGAGCAATTCGCAGGCAGCGGCAAGTCCCTCATCTACCAACTGCCGCCCTTGGTCATGGAAAAAACGGCCGTCATAGTGGGACCCCTCGTCAGCCTCGCCAACGACCAAGTGGAGAAGTTGAGGAAGGTCGGAGTGGAGGCCCTACTTCTCAATCACCAGGTACGTGGCTCTCTTTTCCCATTGTTTCGACGTTCTTCTCTTTCGAAAGGAGCGCACCTTTCCGCAAATCAGCCGAGATCTCTCGTCTGACGCGCCCCGGACGAAGCTCCTCTTCGTGACTCCGGTGAGTATTATTCCGAATGTCTTATCGACCTCATCCCGTTCTCCCAGGAGAAATTCGTGGAGACTCCCTTCACGAGGTTGCTGGCGGCGAACCAGGACAAGATCGGATTCTTTGCCGTAGACGAGGTGAACCAAAATGTATAACTCGTTTCATGAATGCAACCGCACAGGCCCACCTGATTTCTTCTTGGGGTTCCGATTTCCGATCGTGCCTTTTGCGTATGGGCGAAATCCGCGACCAAGTTCCGAACCCCAGATGGGTGAGTAAATTTCCATTGCATCGTCTGCCCTCGGAAACAACATAACTTCAGGTCGCTCTGACTGCTACGGCGACGGAGGCTGTCAGGAGAGAGATCGCGACCTCCCTGAGGATGGAAAATCCGATCACCTTCGAGCGGCCGATCGCCCGTCGAAACCTCTACTTCGATGTCGTCTTCCAAGAGCTCCTCGCCAATCCCATCGAGAACCTGCTCAGCTTCTTGGACGAAAAGCTGGAAGGAGGAGGATGTGCAATAATCTATTGCAACAGGAAGGCCACGACGGAATACGTGTGTCGTGCGCTCAACAGCGGGGGAAGGCAGTCCCTGCAGTATCACGGCGAATTGCCCGAAAGGAACGAAAATCAGTCGAGATGGATGCGCGGCGAAGTCAGCGTTATGGTGGCTACTGTAGCCTTCGGTCTCGGCATCGACCGGCCGGACGTGAGATCGGTGGTGCATTGGGGCTTGCCGGCCGACATGTCTAGCTACTTTCAAGAAGCGGGAAGGGGCGGCCGCGACGGGAGACCGACCTGGTGCAGGCTTTACTTCTCGACCGTTGACAGAGACCGACAGGAAATTTGCTTGCTGCGGGAGTCCGGTCGGTCCCCTGCCAAACAGAGAAAGCTGGCAGATTTTCGTCACCTAGCTGCCACCGTCTTCAGATCCGACCTGTGTCGACACGCAGCTTTCGACGAAGCGCTCGAGTCCTCGACCCGACGGCAGACGTGCGACGGAATGTGCGATCGCTGCTTCGACCAGAGAACCCTGGCTGCGATGGTCGGCGAACTCAGAGAGCCACGTCGCTTTCCCTTGTTCAACCGTACGAAGGAACAACTGGGCACCGTCGAAGAGGGTGCCCCGGATGCCGCAGTCTGCCCCATGGCGGAAGAAGTGAGGCAGAAATGCGTGCTGACGAGAGAGCACGAGGCTCGAGGAGAGCCTTCGGGCGGAGAGGACGACAAGCAGGAGAGGAGGTTGGGGAAGAGGGGACGCAATGTCGGAGACGGAGCTGACCGGGAAGGCGACGCGATCGAGTCTGCGAATGTGGCTGAATATTTTCACATTTGCGGCCACTGCAAGGCACCCAACCAGCAGCATATAATGAACCATTTGGTGAGCTCCCCGGATTGTCTCGCAGAGTACTGTCTGAGCGTGATGTCCAAACCGCCCACAGACCCGCCTGAGCGGAAAATGGTTTTCCAACTGGCGCTGGTGATGGGAGCCTGTTTGAATCCCCAGTGCCCGGCACCTCACTACGGCAGAGAGAACCTTCGTGACCACGTGTTGAGGGGACCCTGCCGAGCTTTCCTCTGGGACTACTCTGGATCTATTATGGGAGAGAGTATGTTCGCCGCAGACTTGATACGGACGGCAAAACGTCTGTATCGGCAGACAGGCAGCGCTGGGTCGAGCATCCTGCCGTATGTCCCCAAGACAATCATGCAGAGGAGGAAGGCGGCGGAGCGTCAAAAGCTACACCGCCAGAGTAAGAGGCTCGAGGGTATCGTAGACTCCAGCTCAGCTGCCCACAACATGCTGATGCAGCAGGCGGAAATTCTTCTTGTGCCGTGTTCCATATGTCGGCAGCAATTCTCCCGGCCTCAGCGCAACCAATCCGGAGCAGCGATCGGGACGCTCGACACTGACGAGAGAGGGGAAGTCCAGGAACTTCTCAGGCCCTCCTTGGGGGGGCCTAAACCCGAAGAACATCTCAGGTACGACGGTCAGTTTTGGATCTGTTCAATCTGCCGGAACGAGGACACGCCGAAGGTTCGATTCCGTGGCAATTTGGAGGTCTTCCAGAGTCTTCAGGACGGACAGAAGTTCACGCTGAGACTCGTCGAAGTGGACTACGACGACGACGACGACGGGACGCTCAAATCGGTTGTGATTCTCACCCCCTCGCAGCACCCGACACCCGACACGGACGGAAAAGCAGTGACCCTCTCTTCGGCCGTATCGTTGAAGGACATCTTCGTAATGATTCCGGCAGACATCTCGGGTGCAGACGACTTCTCGTCGTGTCATCCCTCGGTGCAGACGACCGATTGGCAGAACATTGCCAAGTTGCAGGCCAGTCAGAACGTACTGCCGGGAAGCTTGACCTTGGCGAATGTCAGCCACAATTGCCACCAAGCTCAAGTGCATCGTGCCAAGATCGCGAGACAGCAGAGGAACGAAGCCAAGGTGTTCGGTACGTACCGTGTCACGGAAGACGGCCTCCGCAAGTTGGACGTCTCGAACATCTCTCAGTCGAGTCAATCTGCGACGGAGTCTCTGGAACAGCAGGACGAGGACGCGACGAAGGAGTACAGAGACTTTGTCGGTGCTCTGAAAGATGTGGCCGGCTCCGAGGACTACTTCGAGGCGAGAGAGAAAGAGAGCAGATCGAGGGTCGACACGTTCGGTGCGGTGAGGCTTCAGCTGAAGCAAAAGATATTCGACTGCGTCGACGGAAAAGTGGGCTCCCGACTGATCAATCCTGCTCTAGTTAAAATCGTCCCGCAGACGGACGACGACAACAAGACGGTGGACTACCAGTGTTTCCTGCGATGCTCGGACGACGGCTATCGAGGCTGCGGCGAAGACTGCGACAAAAACCACGCCAATCTGGACGACGTCGCCGACTTTGCCGATCCGAATTTCGTCTTGAAGCGACTTCCGCTCCTGGCGAGATACGTGTCGGCTTGCGCAGAGTGCTTCGTCGGTCACATCGTGAAAGACAGAGTCAGCTGTTACGATTTCTGGCTTCAGTACGAAGAGGGTGCCGTCTTTTTGGTGGGGAACGTATGGCTCAAGCAATACGAGGCTCTCAACGCCGAAATCGCCTCTCTCAGTCTCACCGGTTACACGGAGGTGGCAGAAAAAATCGAGGAGATCAACTTCTCGTCGACCCGTCCCTTCGTGCCGACGGCGACCCTCGACGAAGGTGTTCTCGCTGCGGAGACCAGAGGGGCGATCAAAGACCTGCGGAAAGTCAAGGAAAATGTCCTGAAGAACCAGACCTCCGACGAGCTTCAGGGTCTGCCGTCTCTGGCATCTTTCTTTCCGCGACACAAAGGTCACGAAGTGGACGCGCTGACGAAAGAGAATGCGGCTTACCTCCTGGAGTACGCGGCCAGGGAAAGACCGGACGCGTCCCTCGACGACGTCCTCCGAAACGTCTCTTTCAGTCGTCAGCCAGCCCTTTCGGCAGACAAAGTAAAGTTTGTCTTTCGCTTGGAGTCGTTGTCGCAGAGAGACACGACCGTCCTTTTCTTCACAGTCCTCTGCAGAGCCACTACGTTGGACATGTCGGGAGAACCGGTGCTGAAACTCTGCACGGAAATCGCGTCAGAGGAACAAAGGCGACAGACGAAACGGTTCGAGAAGGCGGCAACGCCTCTGGTGATGTACGATGCTCTTCAGGCTGCTGGGAACGAGTACCAGGCCGTGCTGCAGCTTTTTGCGTTTGAAAGTGTGGAGGACGTCGTGAAGGACAGCGAGACCTTTAAACATTTTATGAAGCAACTGGGCCAGAGGCTCTACGATTCCGGCGAGGATTGGCACGAAATAGAGGCTGACCGGACGGCCATGGAATCGCTCAGGGCCACTCTGGAGATGCAGCTGGGAAGAAGTTGCAGCGATGCGGAATGGTTTTATCACACAGCTCTCGACCTCCATCAGGCTTCCTCGAACGAGGGTTTCACTTTGAGAAGGAGTTGCAGAGAGACCCACGTCAGAGCCTACGAGGCATTCAGCTTCGCAGCGTTCGGAAAAGAAAATGACGTGAGGCTGTTGTTGCCCGGAGAAGATGCTTGGACCGTCTCGAGACCGCCTACGGTCGATCTGTGCGGGAGTAGGTACTTCCAGATGCCCATCCTTCAATTGGCTCTTCTCAAATCCGGCGGCAAGGCCGTCAATCGCTTCTCCAACTGCGGTCCGGTCAGATGGGTAGACCTGAGAGACGGGAGAGACGCTTCGCGGAGTTATCGCGAGCTGAAGAGGGGCGAAGACGTCGGGCAGCAACAAGTTTGGCACAGCGGTGGAAAGAGGTACGTTCTCTCAGACGGATGGCGTTCCTTTTACATGATGCTGCCTGAGCAGCTTTCCGCCAACATTACGATGGCCGAGCTGTGCGGCTGGTACGACAAAGCCGACAACGTCACCGCGGTCGAACTAGAACTGTTGAAGTCCAACCAGGGCTTCCTGGGACCACACACGGATGACCAAGAGCATGAGCGGATTCTGAAGGGTGAAAACGAAACGAAGCAGAGGGACGCTCTGTTGCCCTCCAAAATTCTTCTGAAAAACGGAGTCACCGTTCTCAAGAAGAGGAAATCTCCGGTAGCGATGCTGTGGGAATCTTTGGGCCTGCAAAACGAATTTCATGAGAAGGCCTTCTTCACCGCCTGGAAAAACGAAGAAGAAATACATCTGAAAGAAGCCTCCATGCATGGCAATGACATCTGGCGGTTCTATTTCACTGGTCGATTGACGACCAGTGCGCCGAATCCTTCGAGATCCGAGGACCCGAGCGATTCTTGGACGAGCTTCTCCGGAGACAACGACGACATGTGTTTCAACGACAGCTCTCAGTTTGTCACGTCTACTCCGGTGACGGACAAAACAGTTTTCGGACGGAGACGTCGTCCACTCCACAGGTGACTCTCGTTTCTCGATGGAGCAGTACATCTGATAGCGTTGTTCAGGGACATGAGCCTGCAAAGCGGCAGCAGTTTTGTCGACAAAGTGACACCAAAAAGGTATTTATTTTATCCTCTGCGTTGCTGATCTTGCAAATTTGCCCATGCTGCGATTCGATGAAACATGTCCACATAATTCAGTTATCTCTCCTTATTGCAACTTTTGTGATCAAATAGGCGACCATTTGGAGAGCCAAGTGCTCACACCCCAGAGGATGCTGACAGAGAGCGCAAGCAAGAACAGCGCGCGAGGATGTCTGAGTCGAAAAAGGATGAAGAAAAGGAGAGGGTCAGTAAGAGGATGAGGCCGTCAAGAGGAGAAGATGACACGAGCAACTCAAATACTACTAGCGAGACACAGTCACAAGACAAGGGTTACAGGGAGAATCCAAAACAGAGGAGAAGCCGAAGCAATGGCACAAGTGACAGCCAAGACAAAGGATACGAGATGAAACCTTCAGTGAATTTATCCCAACTGTCGTCGTCCCAAGTTGAGGAGGAATATTGGGAGTTACATCAACACTGCAAAACGCTCCTAAAACGACATCCTGTGGCCACCGATAGAAGTCAAGAGTTGAAGTCGAAGATACAGAAGATGAGAAATAGAATGAAGAAGATGTCAAAACGTGTAAATGTGGGTGACTTGTTGAAGAGAAAGTCACAAGGCGAGGGTTGTCAGGAGCCAATAGAGAAGAGAAAACAGAGGAAAGACAACATGGAAAACCAAGAACAAGGAAATGAGGAGAAGAGGTAGGCATGAATAGTATTTCAAATCGTTTGGTTCACAACACCTCTTGCAGGATCTCTGCCGACATTGTTGTGGAAGGGGATAAGGCAAGCCAATCGGAGGAGCACATTGGAGATCTGGAGTGTTCAGCCAAAGAGTGTGAAAAAAAGAAGTAAGCATTCGCACTACTTGAAACCTCTTGCTTAAAGACAATGTTTGCAGATGCTCGTCAGACACTGTCTTGGATGGGGATGGTGCAGGTCCCTCAGAGGAGCAAGTTCGTGAGCTTGAGTGTTCAGTCTGTGGAAAAGAGTTCACAAAAAAGGACCATCTGAACCGCCATTTCAAAGACCTTCACTTTGAATGCAGCGTTGAATGCAGCAAAGACTTTTGTGATTTAGTGTTCAAGACCCGCTATGAAATGTACCTTCATCGTGAAACATGCATATTTACATGCCCAGTTTGCGGCCTGATCATAAGAAGAAACGGAAAGGCAAAAGGACACAAGAAAAAGTGTAACATTTGATATCTGACAAAAGTAAGCATGTCTACACTGTTGAAATCTAAAAAGCGAGAAATAAATTGTGAGTACAAAGCCACATGTTTAATTCATCAATATTGTGATGCTGATAAAGGTTCTCAATAAACTGAGGCATTTTGAATGTAACAACCTGTTACATCTGAATGTGACGGAAAATCCAAAGGGCATGAATGGGGTCTTTTTAGGTTCCCATCAGCTGCATAGCCAATTTGGAAGGTAGAGCAAAGATAGCGTCACAGGTTTTGGAGCTGGAGAAGAGTGACGCTAAGGCGCTATGAGGGGGTAGTCCTAATCCTTGATCTTGATACTTGATCCTGATCCTTGATCCTGATCCTTTATCCTGATCCTTGATCCTGATCCTTGATCCTGATCCTTGATCCTGATCCTTGATCCTGATCCTTGATCCTGATCCTTGATCCTGATCCTTGATCCTGATCCTTGATCCTGATCCTTGATCCT
>Ga0115011_10003637_pt1 | contig 10498 bp, 6 predicted proteins | sample TroAtlMetagenome_2_FD_88705 | JGI IMG/M metagenome (GOLD analysis project Ga0115011, IMG submission 88705) | Marine eukaryotic phytoplankton communities from Atlantic Ocean - Tropical Atlantic ANT8 Metagenome | ecosystem: Environmental > Aquatic > Marine > Oceanic | place: Tropical Atlantic... | reverse complement strand
GTCGTAGTGGTGGATGATGCCATCAACCGCGTAGTGCGAAAACTCGTCGGTTTGTCCGTGGATGTATCCTCGCCGGAAGCCACCACCGGCCACCCATTGGCTGAAACCGTAGGTGTTGTGGTCACGGCCGACCTTGTCGCGTTTGGTCAAACCCTCGCGAAATTGGATCACCGGCAGTCGGCCCATCTCGCCGCCCCAGTGCACGATTGTGCTGTCGAGCAGACCGCGTTCTTTTAGGTCGCGCACCAGAGCCGCAGCCGGTTTGTCGACCTCCACGCATCGCTGGGGCAGGGCGGTCTTGATCGAGCCATGGTGATCCCAGACCTGTCCGTTGCAGAGAATCTGCACAAACCGTACGCCGCGCTCGACCAGTCGTCGGGCGATCAGGCAGCGGGTGCCGTAGTCGCGGGTGACCTTTTGGTCGATGCCGTAAATTTTTTTCGTGGCCTCCGATTCGCGGGAGATGTCGAACGCCTCCCGCGCCGCCACCTGCATGCGCGCGGCCAGGCCGTAACTTTTCATGCGCGCCTCGAGGTCGTTCTCGCCGGGATGCTTCTGGAGATGCTCGCGGTTCAACCGGTCGAGGAGGCGAAGCTGCTCCTCCTGCGGCGAACCCTTCAGGTGCCGCGGCGGGTCGAGGTTGAAAATGCGGGGCGCGACCGGCCGCACCATCGTACCCTGATAGATGGACGGCAGCTTGCCGTTGGACCAATTCTCTCCGCCAATCAACGGCAGGCCGCGGGTGTCGGTCAATGCCACGTATGCCGGCAGTTCCTGCGTCTCGCTGCCAAGAGCGCTGGTGAGCCAGCTACCCAGCACGGCGCGTCCGCTGGAAGCCCGCCCGGTGCTGAGAGCGTAATTGGACGGGATGTGATTATTGGCACCGGTGTGCATCGACCGGATCAATGTGATTTCGTCAGCCACCTGGCCCAGATGTGGCACCAGCTCGGACAGCTCCATGCCGCATTGGCCGTGTGGCTTGAATTTCCAAAGCGGCGCCATGATCTCGCGGCTGGCCTGCGCCGGGTTGTCAAACTTCACGTCGCCCGAGAACGTCTTGCCGTCGTACTTCATCAATTCCGGCTTGGGATCGAAAAGGTCGATCTGGCTCGGGCCGCCGAGCATGAACATCGAGATCATCGCCTTGGCCCGGGGCTCGTGGTGCGGCTGTTTCGGAATGAGGTCGTACGTCTTCTGCTCGAGATCCGGCTTGAACGGTTCGTCCGCCTCCGCAGCCAGCAGCCCGTCACGCTTGAGCAGCCAGGATGCGGCAACGGAGCCGAGGCCAAAAGCCGAGGTGTGAAGCATGTGTCGTCGGGAGCAGAGTTGGGTTTTCATATCAGCGGATCAGTCGATGTACAAAAAGCGGTTGGACGCCATGAGCACTTGGGCCAGTGCGGCGAGCGCGCGCTTGGCCGGGGCATCCGGCTGGTCCTTGATTTTCTTTTGCCACTCAGCATTCGGGTCGGCCCGGAAAAGTTCCTCCTGACGCCCGAGGAAGCTGGATAGATATCGTTTCTCTTCATCGGTCGGTGCCGTGGCGAATAATTTGCGAAAGAGGGCGTCGAGCCGCTGGTCGGCTTTGATTGGGTTATTGGTGAACAGTCGATCCGCGAGTCCGCCGGTCAACCCGATGATCTGGTCGTCGTTCAGGAACCAAAGCGACTGCGTGGCCACCGTGGTCGAGCGTCGCCGGTCGCAGTTCGGTTTCATCTCCGGCAGGTCGAATGTCGCCAGCATGTTGAGCGGCAGGCTGCGGTTGGACTCGATGAAGGCACTGCGCCGAAACGCTGCCTCATTTTGTCCACGCACACCGGCGGCCAGGCCGTCCCGAATTTTTGTCATCCCGATGACGACCTTGCCCTCGGCATTTGTTGTTACCGGGATGCTTGGCCCGTCCGCCTCAAGATTAAGGTCGCCGGTAGTCGCCAAGATGAAATCCCGGACAGCCTCCGCTTCAAGGCGCTTTAGGTTGGCCCGGGCAAGCAGTCTGTTTTCGGGGTCGATCGCATCCAGCTCCGGTGTGCGCTTTGCCGACTGCTGGTAGACGGTGGATGTCAGGATTATCCGATGCAGCCGTTTTTGATCCCAGCCGTGCTTCACGAAATCAGCGGCCAACCAGTCGAGCAACTCCGGGTGGGAGGGGGATTCGCCGTTGAGGCCGAAGTCACCCGGCGTGTCCACGATGCCTTGCCCAAAGTGGTGCTGCCAGATGCGGTTGACGAACACCCGGGCGGTCAATGGGTGCTGTCCGTTGGTCAGGTGGGTGGCGTAAGCGATGCGGCGGCCGGTGGTCGTTCGGGTGGACTCGTTTATCGGCAGTGCCGGGGGCTGGCCGGCCTGCCACAGGACGGCGAGTTCGTCCGGTTGTACCTTTTCGCCCGGGCTGTTCGGGTTGCCCCGGAAATGCACCGTGCTCACCGGCACGACGTCCGGTTGTTCGGTGGCCACGCGCACCAAGCGCTTGGGCGGTTTGGTTTCGCGCACCTTGGTGACCTCCGCCTTCTGTTTTTCGAACTCACGATATGCGGCGTTGTCGTATTCGACGAGAAAACCGGCGATGAAACTGACCGGCTTAACCATAGGATAAAGGTCGAGCAGTTCCTTCTGCCGTTCGGTTCGATCCTTGCTGGGGGCGAGCACGGCCTGAAGTGTCTCCTCGCGAACTTCCTCCGGGACATCGCTCAGCTTTGCCGCCTGAATTGTCTTTGCCAGCTCTGTTCTCTTTTCCTGAATTGCGGCGTCCATCTCCTTCGCGCGGGCCTCGATCTCCTCGGCTTTTTTTCGATTCTCAGCGGAGGTGACATCGACCAGTCGGGCAGACGGTTGTTGCCATTTTTTCAACGGGAACACCGGGTCGAAGATGGCGCGAAAACGATAGTAGTCGTCGATGCCGATCGGGTCATACTTGTGATCGTGGCACTGTGCACAGCCGACTGTCAGGCCTAGCGTCGAGGAGCCGATCACCTGAACGGCGTCCGCCGCCGCCTGATTGCGGTCGGCGAGCGAGTTGCTGGATTGGGTCGGGTCCGGTGCCATGCGCATGAATCCGGTTGCGGTGAGCAACTCCACGTGGCGCGGGTCGTTCGTGTTCGGCTTGCCGCCGATCAATTCGTCACCGGCAAGTTGCTCACGGAGAAACTGGTCGATCGGCTTGTTTTGATTGAAGGACTCAAAAACATAGTCGCGGTAATGCCAGGCATTGGGGCGACGGGTGTCGTTGCCGCTGCCGCCGTCGCTCTCCGCATAGCCGGCCACGTCCAGCCAATGTCTTCCCCAGCGTACACCAAACTCCGGCGAACTGAGCAGGCGCTCCACCAGCCTTGGCCAAGCCTGCGGCGTTTCGTCGCCAACGAACGCCTCCACCTCGGCGGCGGTCGGCGGGAGTCCGATGAGGTCGTGGGTGATCCGGCGAATCAACGTCTCACGCCCGGCCCGTGGCGAGAACCGGAGTCCGCGCTTGGCCAAGCGCTCAGCGACAAAGGCATCGATGGGTGTCCTGATGTCGAACCCGCCTGGCCGCGGCACGCGAGGTTCCTTCACGGGTTGAAAAGCCCAGTGGCCCAGTTCCTCCTCGGTAAAGCGGACGGAGTCGGGATCCTTCGGCTCGAGGCGAATGGTCTTTGCGCCCTGCGCGATCCAGTCCCGGATGATCTGTTTTTGATCGGCTGTCAGTTTTTTTGGCCCGTCCGGCATTTCGTCCGAGGCAACTTGTTGCCACAGCAGGCTGGCCTTGGGGTCGCCGGGCACAATGGCCTCTCCGGAGTCGCCGCCGGTTTGCATCAGGTGCACCAGCCGGACGTCAAGTCCACCGCGTTTCTTTTTTTCTTCGCCGTGACAATGAAAACAGGCGGCCTTGAGGATCGGGCGAACATCTGTCTCAAACTTGAGCGCCTCGGAGTAGGCGGAGGCAGTGCCCGTCGCTGCGAGCAGGGCAGCTATCAGGCAGGCCAAGTTTGTGCGTCGGACAATCATCCAATAGGTCAGCCGCGATGGTACAAAAACGTACAGGCAAATCAACCACGATCAACCGGCCAAGCGCTTGGTTTTGATTGTGCCGCCTGACCGTGAGGGCTACGTTGCCGGCGATTTTTATGGTAAAATATTTTGTGTCGATCCTGTTCGTCGGAGTTGGCGTGCTAAGCCAGTCGGCTGCGGCTGAGCTTGGCCAAGCGGTGGGGCTTGCCGCGGTGAAGGATCCAGCCAAGCTGGGGTTTGATGCCAAGAAACTGGACGCTGTTTTTGCTGCCCAGAAAAAATTGATTGCGGACAAGCAGTCTCCGTCCAACGTCGGCCTCATCGTTCGCAGCGGGAAGGTCGTCTATCACCGGGCCGCGGTCTCGCGGATGCCTCACGACCGGGCAATCAACGACGAAACGGTGTTTCCGATCTGGTCGATGACCAAGCCGATCACCAGCGTGGCGGCGATGATTCTGCACGAGCGAGGCAAATTCAAACTGGACGATCCCGTGGCGGATGCCCTGCCAGAACTGGCCAAGGTGAGGGTTAAGACAGCCGGTGGTGAGACGGTGCCGTTGGCCAAGCCGATCACTTACCGCGACCTGTTTCGTCATACGGCCGGTTTTGCCGGTTACGATGGGCTGTATCATCAGGACGGTTTCTGGGGGAAAACGACACGCGCCAAGAGGCTCGACTGGATAATCGGCGAGCTGGCCAAGGTGCCGATTGAACATCAGCCGGGAGACAAGTACACCTACGGCATGAGCACGGCGGTGCTGGGGCGAGCGATTGAGGCGTTGTCCGGCAGGACGCTGGATCAGTTTTTGCGGAAGGAACTTTTTCGGCCGCTTGGCATGAAGAACACGCGGTTTCATTTGACCAAGCGCAACCGTAAACGGTTTCAGCCGTTAAGCGTTTTTGAGGACGGCGACTATCGCGCCGCCAAACCGGCCGAGGACGAGCTGCCGTATGCGAAAGAGATTCCGCTTTACCTCGGAGGTGAAGGACTGACTTCGACCATGGCGGACTACGCGCGATTTTGCCAGATGCTCATCGATGGCGGCAAGGCGCCGGGCGGAAAACAGCTTCTCAAGCCGGAGACTTTGAAGTTGATGTGGACCGATCAACTGGGAGATATCCCGGGGTATGACGACCGGAAGAATGGCAACGGTTTCGGGCTGGGGTTTTATGTATTGAATGACTTCAACCAGTATGGTGCCGAGGGCGTGTTTGGCTGGGGCGGTTACCACACAACGCATTTTTGGATCGACCCGAAAAACGAAATGTACGCCATCTACCTGTGCCGCCGTTATCCGTACAATCAGGAGACGCTTACGCAATTTCGCAAGGCGGTATACGAGGCCATGAAATGAAGCTGTGCGTCCTGCCAGGTTTGGTGTTGGCCTTGAGCTTGGTCGGTTGTGCCTCGCTTGGCCAGGCCCCGGTGGATGTACGTTGGAAGTTACTGTTGGCTTAGGAGGTAGGTGACTTCGGGCATTCCGCCGATGATCGGTCACATAGTCGCTTGGTTAAGCTGAAAAGAGGTGTCGATTGGCATTGCCAAACTTAGGCCTAGGCCTAAACTCGGTCGGTCACAATGAGGTCGGTTTTCGCCGCAATTATTCTTGCAACTGTTATGCTTGGCCAAGCGCAGGCTTGGGCCGAGGGAGAACCGTCTTCAGCGCAGATCCATTTTTTTGAGGAGAAAATCCGCCCGGTGCTGGCGGCCAAGTGCTACAAGTGCCACTCCGAGCGGGCGCGAAAAATCAAGGGCAAGCTCAAGCTCGACTCACGCGAGGCGATCCTGAAGGGCGGCTCCGAGGGGCCTTCGGTCATCCTCGGCAAACCGGACGAGAGCCTGATGATTATCGCGCTGCGGCATCAGGACGGCTGGGACATGCCGCCGGAGGAAAAACTACCGGATGCCGTGGTGGCTGATTTTGCCAAGTGGATTGCCGAGGGAGCGTATTTTCCGACTGCCGTGCCGGCCAAGGCGGATCAGGATTGGTGGGAGTTGGTCGATTCCGAAAAACTTCTTGCCAAGGCGAAACCGGTGGAGCAGGCGGTGGATCATTATGTCGGGGCAAAAATCAAAGCGGACAACGTCACCCCGACTGCTGCTGCGGATGACTCGACGTTTATTCGCCGCGTCACGCTTGACCTGGCCGGTCGCATCCCCACCGCAGCGGAGGTGCAGGCTTACACCAAGTCGGCCGACCCGGAAAAAAGGGCGAAACTGGTGGACGATCTTTTGGGCTCGGGCAGTTTCACCCGGCAACAAGTGGCGGAGTTTATCTGGTTGATCAACGACGGTCGGGACGATGGCTTTCGCGGCTACCTCGAGAAGGCATTCGCAGACAATCGATCTTGGGACAAAGTATTCGAGGAGATAATCCTCGCAAGGTCAGACACCGAGGCTGTGAAGGGGGCGGAGAAGTTTTACCGCAACCGCATCGGCGATCTCGACCGGTTGACCAACGACGTCAGCGTGAATTTTTTTGGTGTGAATGTCAGTTGCGCGCAGTGCCACGATCACCCCGAGGTGCCGAGCTGGAAGCAGGATCACTATTACGGGATGAAATCGTTTTTCAACCGTACCTTTGAGAATGGCAACCACATCGGCGAGCGCGAGTACGGGCTGGTGAGTTTCAAGACCACGGCCGGAGTCGAAAAGAAGGCGCGGTTGATGTTCCTCTCCGGTTCGGCGATCGACGAGCCGACCGCAAAGGAGCCGGATCAAAAAACCAAGGAGGCGCAGAAGAAAAACTTCGAGCAGTTGAAAAAGGAAAACAAACCGGTGCCGGCCCCGTCGTTCAGTCGGCGCGCGCAACTTGTGCGGGTGGGGCTCAAGCCGGGGCAGTCCGGGTTTTTCTCCCGTGCAATCGTGAACCGGCTTTGGCACCGCTTTATGGGCTACGGGCTTGTGATGCCGCTCGACCAGATGCACGGCGCGAACCCACCGAGCCACCCCGAGCTGCTCGAGTGGCTGGCCCGAGATTTTGCGGGAAATGATTACGATTTACGCCGGACCATTCGCGGCTTGATGCTGAGCGACGCCTACGCCCGGGACAGCCAGTGGCCGGAGGGCGAGCGGCCGTCGCCGGTTTACTTTGCCGTGGCACGCCCGCGTCCGTTGACACCGAACCAGTACGGCAGCGCGCTGGTGTTTGCCGCGTCCGACCCGGAGCAGTTGGCCAATCCGAAGACGCCGGAGGACTTGGTCAAGCGCTTGGCCGACCTCGAGAAACGCGGTGAAAATCTGGCCAAGCACTTCGACCGGCCGGACGACACATTTCAGGTCAGCGTCGATGAGGCGCTGTACTTCAGTAACAGTGATCAGGTGCAAAACGACCTGCTTGGCGAAGGTGGCAAACTGCTTGGCCGCGTCCTGAAAACAGAGGGCTTGGCCAAGCGGCTGGAGGTCGCTTTTTTGAATACACTTTCCCGGGAACCGTCTCCGGAGGAAACCGAGACTTTGAACCAGTATCTCGCGGCCCGAAACGAGGACGAAAAGGGCGCCTGGCAACAGGTGCTCTGGGCGTTGATGACCAGCTCCGAGATGCGGTTCAACCGTTGAAACCATGACTCCATCACATAACTTCTGCGGATCACACGAGCACGACTTGAGTCGCCGCTCATTCCTTGGCGGCCTGAGTGCCGTGGGCGCCGGACTGCTGGGTACCAGCGGCGCGGTCAACACCTTCGCCGCCGATGGCCTCAATGCCGCGCTCAAGAAAGGCAACAAGCGGGTGATCCTGCTTTGGCTGGCCGGCGGCGCGAGCCAACTTGAGACTTGGGATCCCAAGCCGGGGGTGCCGACCGGTGGCCCGTTCGCCGACATCCCGACCGACATCCCCGGTGTTCATATCAGCGAGCTGATGCCGAAGATGGCCAAGCGGATGAAGCACTCCTGCCTCATACGCTCGCTCAACACCAAGGACGGCGGCCACGGCGGCGGGGCGGACCTGATGCTGCGCGGTCGCCGAGACGAGCCGACGCTGAAATATCCCGACCTCGGCGCGGTGGTGGCCAAGGAGCTTGGCCGGATGGACAGTCAGGTGCCGGACTACGTGAACTTTTACACCAGCACCGAGGGGCGAGGCTCGGCCAAGACGACACCCGGTTTTCTCGGGGCACGATACGGCGCGATCAATCTTCACGACGGCAAAAAACTTTCGCTGCCAAACATCGAGAAACTCGAAAGCATTACCAAGGGCGACCACGAGGCGCGCGCGGATTTGCGTAACTTCCTCAGCAGCCGGTTCGATCAGGGGCGCGGGTTGTCTGCAGTGAAAAGCCACGCTGCCGCCTACGCGCGTGTGCACGGGTTGATGAGCTGCGAAAAACTGTTCGATATTTCAGACGAGCCTCAACACATCCGGGATATGTACGGGCCGACCCAGTTTGCCGAGCAGACGATCATGGCGCGTCGCATGGTGGAAGCCGGTGTGCCGTTCGTGCGCGTGTCCCGTGCGTGGTGGGACAGCCACGGGCAAAACTTTGAGACGCACCTCGAGATGGTGCCGGAGCTGGATCGAGTTCTGTCGGCGTTGATCGACGACCTCAAGCAGCGTGGCATGCTCGAGGATACACTGGTCGTGACCATGGGTGAATTCGGCCGGACGCCGAAAATCAACGGCAGCCTTGGCCGTGATCATTTCGCGACCGCATGGAGCGCGTCGTTGCACGGCGGCCGCACTGTACCGGGTGCGGTCTACGGCAAAACCGATGCCCAAGGCAACCGCGTGGCCGAGGGCGAGATCGGGGCCGGAGAAATGTTCGCAACCATCCTCGAAGCGGCCGGCATCGACCACACGCGCGAATACCATGTCGGTGCGCGCCCGATCCCGCTGGTGAACCCCGGCATCAAGCCGGTGACCGAGGTAATCGCTTAACAAAGGCAGTATGGACCGGCCACTCAATACCAATTTCGTTTCCAAAAAGGAACTGAATCACAAGCACATCGCGTTCAGCATGGCGCGTGTTCCCGGTTCGGGGCATTACTATCATGGCGCATCCGACTCCGGCGTGTATCAGGTCGATCATGGCCACGAAAAACCGGAGGCCAAGCGCTTCACCGCCGAGGGTCACTCCAGTTACATCCTCGGTACGGCACTTAACTCTCGCCACCTATTCACCGGCGGCTGGGACAAGAATTTGATCTGGTGGGACCGCGAGACCGGCAAGGCTGTTCGCAAACAAAAAGCCCACGGCAAATGGCTGCGCGGCGTCGAGGTTTCGCCTTGCGGCAAACAGATTGCCACCGTTTCGGACGACATGGTGTGCCGCATTTGGTCAACGGAAACCGGTAGCCTGCTGGCAGAGTTGAAGGGCCACGAGGCGCAGACGCCGAACAACTACCCAAGTATGCTGTTTTGCGCGCGCTACTCGCCGGACGGCTCGCGACTGGCCACTGGCGACAAGGTCGGCCACGTCGTCATCTGGGACACCGAGTCGTTCAACCCCCTGCAGACCCTTGATGCCCCCGGGCATTACACATGGGATCCCACCGCGCGGAGGCACTCCATCGGTGGCCTGCGAAGCATCGCGTTTTCACCGGACGGCAAACAGATGTACACCGGCGGCATTCACAAGATTGGCAACGTGGATCACCTCGGGGCCAAGGCGCGGCTTGAGATTTTCGACCTCGAGACCGGTGAATCACTAGCCGTCCTGAGCGGCAGCGACAAATGCAAGGGGCTGGTGGAGCACATCGAGTTTGAGCGCGACGGTAAATGGGTGGTCGCCGGCGGCGGAGACCACAAGGGTTGGCTGATGTTCATCGATCCTAGTCAGTCGAAGATCCTCCGCGAGGTGCCGCTGCCGATGCACGTCCACGAGTTCAACCTCAACGAGGTGGGCAACCAGATATTCACAGTCGGCCACGAGAAATCCGTCCGCCTCGACCTGCAGGTCTAACGTGCGCTTGGCCAAGCGCTTGGTCAGGCACAAACAAAACGGCTGAAAAATGTCTCCCAAGGCGATCAATCTCAAAGCCAAGTTTGACCGCTTCAGTGATCATTGGTCGCCGCGAGTCATCGCGGAGCTGAACGACTACCAGTTCAAGCTGGTGAAGGCCAGGGGGGAGTTCATCTGGCATTCCCACGCTGACACCGACGAGGCGTTCGTCGTCGTCGAGGGCACGCTGGAGATCGAGTTTCGGGATCACACCGTCACGATAAACGCCGGCGAGATGATTGTCGTGCCAAGGGGGGGCGAGCACCGGCCAATCGCCCGTGAGGAATGCAAAATCATGCTCCTTGAGCCAAGGGGGGTGGTCAACACCGGCGATGCCGGTGGCGGCTTGACCGCGGAAAACGACGTCTGGATTTAACCAAGCGCTTGGCCAAGCGGTGTCACGGAAACCACGAAGTGCACGAAGAAATTCTGTGTCTTTATCTGGATACCCTCTCCCTATGAGGGAGAGGGCAGGGTGAGGGTGGAAGCGGCGAGTCTAAAATGGTATTCACCCTCATCCGGCCTTCGACCACCTTCTTCCTCATAGGGAGAAGGAATTTGGGAGTGCGCGCGGATCGGG
>Ga0115011_10003636_pt1 | contig 10499 bp, 9 predicted proteins | sample TroAtlMetagenome_2_FD_88705 | JGI IMG/M metagenome (GOLD analysis project Ga0115011, IMG submission 88705) | Marine eukaryotic phytoplankton communities from Atlantic Ocean - Tropical Atlantic ANT8 Metagenome | ecosystem: Environmental > Aquatic > Marine > Oceanic | place: Tropical Atlantic... | reverse complement strand
GACATGTCCGAAGAAGATGTTCCAGCCGAGTCCGCTACTCTCACCGATGGTGGCTCGGATGGTCTCAGGCAAGACGTCTTCGACGGCTTTACGGAGAATGCGGACAGCCTCTGCCGGCTCAGGATTGCGAAATTCGAGATTTCCATCAGCCCGGACTCGGAACTTAGACTCGCGTAGCCAGGGCAATAGCGATTCAACGGCGTATGCGACGGCGTCGATTGCTTGCGGTCCCAAGATGACCGATTCATTGGGATTTGATTCTTGCACCCATCCACCTTAAGCGCGCGAGCGCCGTTGACAACCGCGCTCACGACCGCTTGTATCCCAGGCGGAGGGGTTGGAGGAAGCATGAAGCGTGGTCCCTTACACTTGGGCTATTGCACCAACGTTCATCCCGGCGAAGGGCTCGATGCCATCGACGGGATCTTGTCGGAGGTGGCGGCCGTAAAGGCACGGGTGAGCCCAAAGGAAGCTTTTGGCACCGGTCTCCGTCTCGGAAACGAGGCCGTCTCGGCCCTCATCAGTCAGCCCAACGCCTTGGCTGCGCTCTCAGACCGTTTGCGTGCAGAAGACCTATACGTTTTCACCGCGAACGGGTTTCCATACGGCGATTTCGCAGCCGAAGCCCTCAAGGAACAGGTCTACGCGCCGAGCTGGCTTGATCCTCGTCGGGCCGAATATACCCGGAACTTGGCGGAGGTCATTGCTGCTTTGCCCGGTCCATCGCAGCGCACCATTAGTACTGTTGCCGGTGGGTTCTTGCCCGACACCGACAGTCCAGAAGCCGAGGCTGATATGGCCCGGGCTTTGGTGGAGACGGCAGAGTTTCTTCGTCAATTGGCCGACAATACGGGGGTGTCGATTCGACTTTGCCTAGAGCCTGAGCCTTGGACCACCCTCGAAACCACGAACGATGCGATTCGTTTTTTCCACCAGGGTCTCTTCCCTGCGGGAGATGTGGTCGATGATCACCTGGGCCTTTGCTTTGACTGCTGCCACCAGGCCCTCTTCTACGAATCGCCTAAGGAATCGCTCAAACTCCTTCGGGCCAGCGGGGTCCCCATCGGCAAGGTTCAGGTTTCGAGTGCGCTCCATGTGGCTCACCCCGAGCTGCCGGCGGCGAAAGAAGCCCTCTTTCGATTCGATGAGCCGCGTTATCTACATCAGGTGACGGGCTATTCACCGGTGGGTGTCCTCTCAGCCCTCGATTTACCCGACCTCAAAACCCCCCCCGATGACTGGCTTCTTGCTGAATCTTGGCGGTGCCATTTCCACGTGCCGATTTGGTGGGATGGGGATGGTCAGCATTTACAGACCACTCGAAGCGACTGGGAGGGGGTCGTCAAACAGATCTTGGAGTACGGGCAGTGCGAGCATTTCGAGATCGAAACCTATAGTTGGGACGTCATTCCCGAGGACCAAAAGACTGACCTCGCCGGCGGCAATTTGGTCAATAGCATTGCTCTGGAGTTTTCGGCCCTCGAGATGCTCTTGGAGGGTGTCGGCTATTGAAGAAGGCCTTCGTGGTCCTTTTTCTCGTTGCGCTGGCATACACCTATTGGCGTATGGCCTCGGTTCAGCACGCCTCTCAGCCCGTTGCTCCCCCCACCCTCGAGGGACCGGCGGAGCCCGCACTCGGTCGTTTCACAGCCATCACCCCCACTCAAAAAGGCGTTTGGTTAGGCGATCAATTCGGACAGTTGGTCTACCAGGAAGATGATCGTCCCCCGGTCAGATGGGTTGCTCATGGGGGGCCGATTCGGCGGTTGTTGAAAACATCAACGAGTCTTGTCTCCGTGGGGGGAGGCAGTGTTGCCCACTGGGGCAACGATGGCCGGCTTTTGAGCAGAGTCCGCGCTCGATCCTACCGCTTGAATGATGGCGTCATCAGTCAGAGTGGGGCCATCTTGGTGGCCACCGAGCGGGGCATGGTGGCCCGCCTTGATGAGGGTGATCCTTGGCGAATGGCCGGCTATCACAGTCGCGCAGCCTTTGCTCTCGCCTTGTCTCCTCAGGAAACAGAGGTCGCATCGGGAGGCGCTGATGGACGCATTGCCGTCTGGTCCGTGACGTCGAACGCCGAGAATCCAAAAGCCTCTTGGCGGTCAGGTGGTCGGTGGGTCACAGGATTGGCATGGACCCGTTCATCGACCGACCCCGAATCCACAGATTCGACCGGGCTGATGAGCGCGGTCATAGGCGGACAGATCACCCTCTGGGACTGGCCTTTAGCGGGAAAAAAGAAGCGGATCGATTGTGGCCTCGATGAGGTTATTGAATTGGCGGTTTTGGGCACTCGTTTTGTTGCTGGGAGCGAGTCTGGCAAGGCGTGTTTCGGGGATTTTGCCCACACTGGTCCCCCACGGGTCTGGACGGTCAGTTCTGAGCCCGTCATTGGTTTGGCATTGACCGATGAACGAATCTTCACTTCCGGTCCCCCGGGTATCGTATATGTGTGGGACGTGACGGCAGGCGACTTGGTCGCTACCCTAAAGCCCGATCTGAGCAGGAGCCTTCCATGAGTCGACTCGTCGAACTTCTCCAGGACAATCACACGAGCATCGAAGAGGTAGAGCAGTACCTCGACGCCCTCGATGCGGATACGAGGGTTGCTGAAAGTCGGTCATTAGGACCCGCAGAACAGCGGAAACTATGGCGATTGGCGCGTGGTCGAAAGGTCACCCTAGATGATATCGTGCCCCCCGATCGGGGCCCCCTGGAATCTGTGCGCCATTACGGGCGTAACACGCTGCCCCTATTTCGGATTTTCGAGAAGCGGTTTTGCCGCCCGAGTGGGGGCGAGGCGAACGTCCTCTGGGGCTACAACGAGGGAGTCACGCGGGCGGCGGTGGGTCCAGGCTATTTCGTGACCCGTCTGACCGAGAAGGATTCCCGGGGTGATGTCGTCATCGATTACTACCAGGTCCCTTCGGAAAAGCCGTCCGACTGGCCGGAAATCGTGTCCAACGATGGCTTTCCCTCGAACCTCGTCTACGGACAAATGCATGACTATTTGCGACGAGTGAGTCGCCACGTGACCATTGGTCGGGCCTACAAGAAGGATCGTGAGACCCCCAATTGTTTCACGCTCTGCCGCGAGGGGTGAAAGCCGCCTTGGTGTGCCAGGTCTTTAGTCCTCGCCACAGCGAAACAAGGCTTCGATGCTATTGTCTCGCAGTTTGGTCAAACGTTCGGTGAATTTCTCGAACTCTTGGCGAAGCTCACGATTTTCTCGCGCCACTCGATCTCTGCTCGCTTTCAGCGCCGCGACATCGCCTCCACTCCCTCCGCTGTTCTGATTCTGGGCCGTTTTCAATTCGCCTTCGAGTTTGGCGACGGTCGCGCGTTGCCCTTCGATGGTTTCACGAGCCGCACGTAGTTCGGCGCGAATGGCTGCAATTTCTGCTTTGGCGGCGGTCTCACATTGGGTGGCAATCTTGAGCTTTTCTTGGAGTGCTGCGACCTCTGGAGTCGGGCCTTCGGATGGGCGCTGAGTCTCCTGCTTGATCGGTGCAATTCGGGCCAATGTGGCCGAGCTCGTTTGGGCCTCTGATGGGGCCTCGGTTGCTGACTTATTTCGCTCCATTCGCTCGTACCACCAGCGAATGAACTCATTGAAATCGATGACTCCGTTCCCGTCGATGTCCACCGCCCGAAAGGCCTCTTCCAAGCGCTCTGGCTCCATGGAGGCACCTGCGACTTTGACCAGCTCGGCAAATTCGTCACGGTCAATGAAACCGTTCCCGTCGCGATCGAAGCTCAAAAATGTCTGAAGAATTTCGTCCATGTCGGCCATTGCGCGTCCCTCTCACGTAGTCGTTAGAGGGTAGATCGAACCGGGCACGAGAGGAATATGGATCCGACGGCGTCGGTCCTTTTGTCGGGATTGAGACGACTCGGGTACAGCTTTCGAGGGCTGCTGTCGCCGGGCCCTTATTCTGCGCCCGCGTCTTTGGCTGGCCGGGCGGAAACCTCGTAGTGAACAAAGTTAAGCTCGGTAATGTCGCCACTCTTGATTGCGTTTCCGAATCGGGTATGGAGATCGGCCTTGAGCCGCGATTCACCGCTGGCACCCGCCGTTCCATCTGCTTGGCGTTTAGAACATAGGAAGAATAGCTGTCGCACCAATTGTCGACGGCGACGGCGAACTTCCTCCTGGGCTTTTGCAGAATCCATGACCAGTTCTATTTCGATCGTAAGAAAGCGACGACCTTCCCCTTTGAGCAAGATTTTGTGGCGTCCGAGACCATAGGCGTATGGCCCTGCGGGTGGTGCTGCATCGGGCTCCATCTCAGGGGGCGTCGCGTCGACGATTACCTGCTCCGCGGGCGCGGCCTTGGGCGTCGCGGCGCGCTTGACGGGGGCCATCGGGGGCGGCGAGGCCTTGGGTGCAGTCGATGTGGGGGTCGGTTTGGCGACCGGTGCGGGTGCCGGTGCTTCATCGGGGCTCGAGAGTGTTGCGTATATCCCGATGGCCAAGAGGATGGCGAACATCACACCCATGCGGACCATTTGATTCATGACGCCTCCTCGGGGGCTTCTTCCCGGCTGCGAAAGTTGAGATTGGGTGCACTCTCCAACACCGTAGTGTGAGGGTCCACAGAGACAGTAAGCCACACATTGCCGCCCACGACCGCATCGTGCCCGATGATGGTGTCCCCGCCGAGTACCGTGGCACCAGCGTATATTACGACTCGGTCTTCGATGGTGGGGTGCCTCTTGGCACCGGCCAGTTCTCGCTGAACCGAATGGGCACCTAACGTCACGTTTTGATAGACCTTCACGTCGTTTCCGATTTCCGTCGTTTCGCCGATGACGACGCCGGTGCCGTGGTCTATGAAGAATCGTTCACCGAGCGTTGCGCCCGGGTGAATGTCGATGCCTGTGAGCGTGTGGGCATGTTCGGACATGACCCGGGGAATAAAGGGGATGCCTGCTTGCTGAAGCCAGTGGGCAACGCGATGGACGGTGATGGCCAAGAATCCGGGGTAGGTCAGAATGACTTCTTCGACGCTTCTCGCCGCTGGATCGCCATCCAATGCTGCACGGGCGTCCAAGTAGAGCGCTTCTCTGAGGGCGGGAAGGGCTTGGAGAAAAGCGTCACTGACTTGAGCGGCCTGGGCGTTGACGGCCGTAGCGGGCCGATTGGGTGCGTCGTGCGCCAGCGCTTTACTGATGATCCGCTTGAGTTCGGAACCGAGTTGGCAAAGCCAGGTACCCACTTGGTATCGCCGGCTCGCAGCATGGAGGCGAACCGCAGCGTAATAGCCCGGAAAGAGGATCCGCCGGACATCATCGAGGCTCGCCACGATTGCTGCTCTGTCGGGCAAACGCGGGCGATCATCTTCGTCATAGCTGGACAAAAGCGCCTGAGTAATGTGTTCGAGTTGGTCTTCGTTCATGACCTATAAGAGCCCCCAGCGACGTCGCAAGAACCACTCGATGCTGGGCAAGAGGACAGCGATGAGCAATAGCCAAACGCTGGACCAGAGAGGAACATCTCGACGGCGGTTGATTTTGAGTACCCTCGGTTCCACCAAATTCAGGCCAGCAAGGCCGTCATCGAGGTCGCGGACACTTCAGCCGCCCGCACGTGCAAGGCGGGCGAGCGTGTCTCGCCGAGCTGCGGTCTTTCGCAGTTCGACGGGATCCGTGGCGACGATAAATAGATCTTCGTCCGCCAATTCTACATCCCCGATGGTCGCCGTCGCCCGGATGGTCCACCCACCGTCGCGTGGCGGTGTGATGCGCATTACACACTCGCCTGCGGTATCCGTGCGGCATGTGGAAGACAGGGTGTCTTCGATTTCTGATGCGGCTGACCCATCACGACGTCGGGATATTTGAAAGCTGATCTCGGCATCCTCGGCCGGGGTGTAGTCAGCCCCAAAAGCACGCGCCACGACCGTTATGGCGACGCCCAAAGGATAGCGATCTCGATCTGCATGGACGCGCAAGGGTTTGAGATCAGGATCATGAATCAGCCACCGAATCGCATTGCCCCAGAACTTGTAAAAGTTGCGGCTATCACCGCCTTCGCCCACCGAGAGTAGATCCCAATGCCAGGTACTGTCGCTGGTCACGGCCAGGACTCGACCTTCGCCGAATTCGCGTACCGAGATGACCGGCGCCGGCCCTTCGGCGGTTCTCAGGGTTGGGTGAGTAGCCAGTGCCAACGCTTTGGGTGCCAATCCTGAGACTCGATTGCTGCCCGAAAGAGGTGGCAATTTGGCCCAAGCCGCCGTGTTGGCTTCGGGCACGATGTCGAGCATGGTGATGGGATGGTAGCGCCCGGCCTCGGTCAGTTGCGGCTTGAAGCGATCCAGATCGACCAATTTCCCGCTTCGGGGCAGCGTGACGGGGAGGAACTCTTCGATGGGTGTGCCCGTATACCCACCACTCGCAAAACTCAAATCGCCCCCGATCATCACGAACCCGCCGCCATTGCGGACGTAATCCCGGATGAGAGGGAGGTATTGCTGCATCTGATAGCCGCGGTAAGTGAAGTTTTGAAAGATGATCAGATCGAAACTGCCCAATTGTTCTTCGAAGAGCTCTCGAGTCGGGAAAGGAATCAGGGAGAGTTCATTTCGTCGAGCCACGTCCAGGCTGGCCGAGGTTCTCAAAATAAAGAAACTGATCAGATCCACATTGGGATTCTTCTTGAGCAATTTACGCAGAAAACGTTCGTCCCAACTGGGGCGTCCGACCACCTGCAAGACGCGAATTTTGTCCCGAATCACGCGAATCACGAATTGTCGTTTGTTGTTCACAGTGATGCGTTCACTTGGAGCAGCCCCCACTTCCACGGTGAATACGGCTTTGCCGACGGCATCGGGCACGAACTCGAACTCGAGGGTGTAACGACCCTTCTTGGGTGTGGTCTGGAGCATTCGAGTGGCCAAGAGGGTTTCATCTCGGCGAAGCGTGACCGGTAAGACGAGTGCGTCCTCGTATCCGTTGACCTCCACTTCCACTTGAATGCTCACGGCATTGCGGACGAACGCAAAATCGTCATAACCGACGTCGGCGATAATGACGTCTTTGGGTGGCGCATCGGGGCCCGTAAAGAGGGTATGAATGGGTGCCCCGATTCGCTCGGCGGTGGCGCTTTCGATGGGCGTGGGGACATCACCCGTCGCCACACCGAGGGCTCCGTGGTCCGCACCGTCACTGATGACGATGACGCCGGCCAAGTCCTCGGGTTCGAAACGTGCAGCTAGATCATCCAGCGCGGCCAACACGCGAGTGGTGTCGCCACTGGCCTTGAGCTCTGCAGGTCCGGCCATAGGACGCGCGTGATCGCTAAAGCGATACAAATCGACCTGATGCTTCTGCCGCCAGCGAGTCATCACTTCAGAATCTTTGGACAATCTCTCTTTGACCCCGTCGATGCGGGTGTCCGTGTCTTCTCCGAATAGCCCCATACTGCGAGAGTTGTCCGCCAAGACCACCACGTGGTTACGCACTTTGGTGACGTGTTCTAAGCGAACCCCAGGCTGGAGAAAGACGATGACAATCGCCCCAATGGCGGCGACGCGGAGTCCGATGAGCCATCGCCGACGGCGCGGTGTAAGCGCTTGGACGTTGTGCCACGACAATACCACCACGACCGCCACGGTGAGGGCGACGATGGCAATGATCCAACTAGACCAGCTGGAGAGCAGCACCATTTGGGCGACATTGAATTCGCCATCGGGATCAAACCAAGCGCGAAGCATGCGTTATCGGGTATCGCGGGGGGGTTTCACGCGCCAGCGACGACGCCGCAATATGGCGGTCGTGTGCACTTGGTCACGCTTGTAGTTGAGGCAGGTCGCGTACATGAGCAGGTTGATGCCCAATCTGAACGCCATCTCCCTTTGAATCTGGCCGCCAGGCACAACCGGCATGGTCCAGGTCCCCAATTCATCTCGGGAGAACGCACCGAAAAGGTCGTTGCGTCCATAGATGAGGGGACAGCGGTCGTCGAAGGTAATCCCCTCTAATTGCGTCTGTCGAATGATTCGACCGCGGGGATATTCCAATAAGAAGAACGTGCGATACACCGTGTGATCATTCCCCAATGGCGCCAGGGGCCGATCCGGCCAAATGCGCTTTACCTCTCGGCGGACGCAGGTATCGAATGCGTCATCACCAATGGTCGAACAGTCGTCGATGTAGAGCATCCCACCGCCTCGCATGAAGCGACGAAGGCGCTCGACAGCCTTTTGGGAAAGAGGCGGGACTTCTCCGTCTCCCAACCACACCACGAAAGGGGAGCGAAAGAGATCTGTCGAGAGTGGATCGACAGCCACAGGTCGTTCACGGACGTCCATACTCGTCCGTTTTGAGGCTTCCCACATCAGCTGTTCTACGGACGAAGGGCGTAATGTCTCCGACCCGCCGTGGGCCAGGAGAGAGATGCTCACGCGCGTATCGTCGCCCAGGGCAAAAGCACGCGGTGCGGCAAGCAGACCCATACCGGTCCACGTCAAGAATTGGCGACGATGCATCTTCAACGAGCACCCTCGAAGACATCCGTTACAAGGTGCTCGAGTTGCCCTTGGTTCGGCCTCATTTGATTGTGCTCTTCTCGCATCTTCGCCCTCGATACCCGCGCCTTGGAGACTGCTCAGTTCCTCGTCGGGCTACAACCAATTCGGTTTCGGCATTATTCGTCTGCGCCCACATTGGTGCCGTTCGCGGCTCCATCATGTCCGTCGTCTTTGCTCGAGGTCAATTCCCGGCGAGATTCGATGAGCGCTTCGTGTAATGCCCTCACGGCTTCTTTTGCCCGGGATACGTCCACCAAAAAGGCGACCCTCGAGGGTTCGACGATCTGGCCATGGACCGTGATGCCGGCGCCGTCGAGGACACTCTGGGCGCGGGGCAGGACCGCTGGCGGTGAGGTCAAGGCCCGACCGACAGCCGTCACCAAGGTGAGGTCTTCGCGGAGAAGCACTCCACCCAACTCGCCTACGCTTTGGCGAAATGCATCGAGGCCGTGGATATTGAGGCGCGGCACGATGGCAGACCAGCCTCCAGGCCATCGCCATACACACGCATCAGACGCCCCGTGGGCCACCAGAGTCGCTTCGAGGCCCGTGGGTGGCGGGTCGCCGGGTTCGGCCGGCTCCAGATAGAACAACCCGGGGTGGTCGGTCACGCCCACCACTCGGTGATGTCGAAGACCTTCATTCGCTCGAATACGGGTCCCTGGTCGGCGGGGACCGTCGGTCTTTGCGCAGCGAATCTCGATCCCTTCCCGTCGGGCCCATTCTACGGCTTCGGCATTGAGGACTTTGGCCCCGGCATCTGCCAGGAACTGCATTTGCCCATAGCTCATCTCGTCCACTCGGGCGGCTCCGGGCACAAACCGAGGGTCGGCCGAATACACTCCATCGACGTCAGAACAAATTTCGGCGTAATCAGCATTGAGGGCGGCGGCGAGTGCCACAGCGGTGGTGTCTGAGCCTCCGCGTCCGAGGCTGGTAATCTCGAGTTTTTCGCTGACCCCCTGAAAGCCAGCGACGATGATGATCCGGCCGAGTTCCAGCGCCTTCTTGATGCGCAATGGGGTGACGCGAATGATCCGGGCGTTGGTGTGATTGTCCGTGGTGATGATTCCGCTTTGCGACCCTGTAAAGGATACCGCCGGGTAGCCGAGGTCTTGGATTGCCATGGACATCAGCGCCATCGAGATGCGCTCTCCCACGGTGACCAACATGTCCAGTTCACGGCGATGTGGGTTTTGGCTTACGGATTTCGCCAAATCGAGGAGGTCGTTAGTGGTATTTCCCATGGCCGAGACCACGACGACCACCTGATGACCCAGTTTTCGGGTCTCCACGACACGACGGGCGACGGCTTGGATCTTCTCCGCGGTCGCAACTGAACTGCCCCCATATTTCTGGACGATGATGCCCAAGCGGCTCTCCTCTATATTCTCCCCTGCCACCTCGCCCGATCATGATGGGCGACGTTGCGGGGTGGTGTCTCGTGGTACCCGTTTCGCCGCTGAATTGCACCGGTCTTTGCATCTGACGCCGCAAACGACTAAAACTCCGACGATTCACGGCATCTGAAGGGTTTTATCGATGCGCATTACAGTGATTGGGAGTGGATATGTCGGCCTCGTAGTGGGCTCGTGCCTTTCCAATGTGGGAAATGATGTCATTTGTGCAGACATCGACCCCGATAAGGTTGCGCGGCTCACGGATGGCCAGGTGCCTTTCTACGAGCCAGGACTGCCGGAACTGGTGAAGAAGAACGTGGCTGCCGGGCGCCTTCGTTTCACGACGGATGTCGAACAGGCGTGTCGTGCAGGTGCGGTGATTTTCATCGCCGTGGGGACGCCCCAAGGAGACGACGGCTCCGCAGAATTGCGTTACGTGGAGAACGTGGCCCGGACCATCGGTGATGCCCTCAGCGGGGGCGAGAACATGTTGATCGATGGGCTCAAGATCATCATTACCAAATCGACCGTACCCGTCGGAACCACCGACCATGTGTCGGCG
>Ga0115011_10003635_pt1 | contig 10501 bp, 18 predicted proteins | sample TroAtlMetagenome_2_FD_88705 | JGI IMG/M metagenome (GOLD analysis project Ga0115011, IMG submission 88705) | Marine eukaryotic phytoplankton communities from Atlantic Ocean - Tropical Atlantic ANT8 Metagenome | ecosystem: Environmental > Aquatic > Marine > Oceanic | place: Tropical Atlantic... | reverse complement strand
CAACAACCACACTCCTCATCCAATACCTGTTCCATAGAAGCAGGATTAACATCGGGGTCAGTAATTATCTGATTTGTTTCCATATCAAATATAGCAATATTCTTTTCGTGTCTAATACACCAAACTTGAATATCCCCATTTTTTATAATACCTACTTCAACATTTACCCAATCTCTAGGTGATAATGTTGGGGGCATTTCTTGTATGCATAATGCACAGTGAATAAAACGATAAATGTAATTATCAAAATTATGGTCTGTACATATCTCTCTATCTTCTTCCATAAATAACCTCCTACAAATACCCTAGCAGGTTATAAAGGTATTGCAAATTTGGGATTAGCAGATCCATTAATGAGTTTGAAAGTTGTCTGCAGTGCATACGACTTTCACAATCCAAAATGCTTGTGATTTATTTTGCACAAGTTCCCTCCCTTGTGAAAAATACCCGACCGGGTAAGATCTCAACGTTATTACTAACGGACTATTACTAAGATGTCTTACAGTTCATTACTCATAAAACCCCCAGCAGCTGTAACAGCTTCAGATGCTGTAAAACCCCAATGTTTATAGGCTTTTTTACCAGCCGGTTCAGGCTGCCAGATCAGGCTGCATCTGGTCTTCGCTACTGAGTAATGAGTCATTGTGTGTGTGTGGTGGCATTGGTGCTCCAGAGCTCCCAGTGCCAACCCCGAATTAATAACAAACCATTACTTACACAAGTAACAGTTCACTAGTAACTGAGGCTGACGAAGGGGAGAAGCTTGACAAAATTAGAAGCCGTGTTATATTAAAAACGCTCCCGAACCCCTGAGCAAAAATTGATACATAGCGAACCGTCAGACCTTATACACAACGGGTCATTATGTAGAGAGTTTTAGATCCTTGACAAAAAAAACCCCAGAGAGAGACCGGGGCTTTTTTTCTGTAGGTTGGTTACTTACTTTTTTTTACGCTTGTGAGTCAAGATGGTATATAAAATCTGTATCATATTCGTGGTCCATCCCACACTGTAGCTTCAAATTCCGATGGGTCAATGAACCCTACGTATCCACCACCATTAAGTTCCGCATCTTGACTGATGCATAATGCCAACTCATCTCCGTGTTCAGTGGTAATTGGTTTACCATCTTTCTCTACCTGCAGTACTAAGAAATCACAGATATCACCATTAACATATCCGTATCCTGTGATAGTGAGTCCTACTAGCGCATCTAACTCAAACTTTGCGTTATGAGGATTCGCATCCTCCCATTTCAATAATTCCATTGTGTATCCTCCTGTTAAATAAAGGTGGAGACTAGTTCGGTAACCTGCCCCTGCATACTTATGTCTTGGTTACGAAGTCTAGGTCGCGTATCTAGATTATCGGGCAACATCTCTTTAAGTCTCCTCCTTAAGTGGAAAGAACTTGGAGCGTAAGCGGGCTATACTCCAAGGTTTTGTCTGAGTACCTGCACCGCCTTCTCTCAGCTCTACCTTTCCGTGCGGACCAATCAATCAGTCTATTAACAGTTCCGTGTAACACTTAACGGGCAAGCCCGTGGTATCCTCCTACAGTTGCCTGTAGTCCAAAGTGTTATGAGGTGTCCGTGAATTACTCCTCAATCAATTGGCTTACTACAAGCTTACAACATATGGCTGTGGCTGTCAAATCGAGATTGGCATTAGATCTAATGGTAATGAGGTAAGACTTGTCTGCAGTGCATACGAGTCTTAGTCTAAAATTAAGATCTTGATTATGTGTCCCAACAACAAACCCCTCTTACGAGGGGCTTGCCACTTCAATATAGAAAGGGCTATATATGAAAATCTACTGCTACTGCTACCCATTTGCAGACACCATTGTCATCTACATCTTTAAGCATTTCATCAATTCTTTCATCAACAGTATTGTCCCAAGATGTTTCGGTATATTCTTTGTCATCATCAGACATTCCGTCTTTTTCAGACATACCAAACCAACCCATTTGGCTTTCTTGTTCCCAACCATACTGTTCGGTAATCATTGATAAGAAGTTATACTTTCTAATTTCAACTTCCTCATCTAACAATTCCTCTGTTGTCCAATACTCATCTACAATACGAGTTTCTTTTTCGTTGCCCTCGCTATCTTTTGTAGTCTCTAAAAGATATTGTCCTAAGTCATTTTTTTTCCAACTCTTTACAAGTTGATTATCAAGATTTCTATTCTCAATATCCTCATCTTTAAGATTAATTGTTTCATACCAATCAAGAGTATGTATTCTCTTAACCATACGAGTTCCTTTGAGTAGTGATATGTCCTCTAAGACATTGTTCGCATTATCTTGACTAAAGAAGTTATCCCAACGACCACCAACTTCATACCAATCCCAATAACCCTCATTGTTGTAAAGGTAATTATCAAAAACTTGATTTTGTTCATTGACACTAAAACTAGAAGCACCAATCAAACAACTTTCAAATAATTCCTTATGGTCATCATTGTTCATATCAAACTGTTCGGTAGTCATATCAAGATTAAACAATCTTGATAACATCATAATTGGCTCTAGCTTAGTATCTATTTCAGCTAAGGTTAAGCTCTCGCTTGACTTAGTTTCATCATTCCATTTGCTAGACTTTTCTGCCCATTCTTTTTCTCTACCAATTAGTTTATTACATACACTCTCAACGACTTCTTTGTCTTTGTTCATATATGCTTGATATAGTTCAGTTGCAATTTCGTTTAATTCAGGTTGCACTTCACAATAATCATCATCTTGTTCGTTGTAAGGGGCTAGTAATTCTGTTAAGTATTCACTACTTAATGCCTCTCCCATAGAAAACATATTTTCTAAATTTTGTTCTGCTTTAGAATAGTTTTCATTAACTCTGTAATCATCATCTTTCGGAATAAATGCTACTCCTATAAAATGGCTCATAAGTACCTCTCTCTCTCTTAATTAATTAATCTATTATATAATATTCGGATTAGATTTGCAACTAATGAGTGTAAAACTTGTGCGCACTGCGATCAAGTTTTAGTCTAAGATCTCATTGTGTGTATGGCTAAACAAGACATAAAAAAAGAGAGAGCCGAAGCTCTCTCTTTTATCTTACCTAATCAGTTAAAGGGAGATTATGGTAAATCAAAATCATCTAATAACCCTTTGGTCATCTCCCCATTACTAATCCTATCAAGTGTAAATAGTTGTATAACTGCTAACAAATGAGGGGTTGCTTGTAATCTAGCAACTTCTTTATTGTTAAACTTTATGACATAGTAAAAGTCAGCGACTTCCTCATCATCAAGTTCAAACTCCATAGTGGTATATAAACCAATTTCATAGTTACCCCACTTATTGAGTTCAGAGTTAAACCCTCTTACATTATAGGTATCATCATTTTCCATAAAGATAACACCCATTTTTTCCAATAACTCTCTTGTAGAGTTATGCAAAGGTAGTTGAAATAATTGTTCCATTAGTATTTAACTCCCTCTTTTCTAGCTTGTACTTTATGAATTTGATGAATGATACACTCAACTAATAACTTTTGATTTGTATATAATTTAGTGTCATACCCAACTTCGTTAAGTATCCAACCAATGACATTAACCAATTCGCTATGTGTAAAGTCTGCACACATATTGGTTAAGTCATACTCGCCTAGAATATTTTGATTTGCGTCATTTAACAACTCATCAATATCTTTTTGTTCCATAATTTCTCCTTAATTAACTGCTAATACTATCTTAGCACTTCTAGATTTTATGTGTTACCAATTTAATCTTTTTTTCTGTGCGTACTTAAAACGATAATACATTCGCTTACCCTCTCTATATCCAACTTTATGTATTCTCATATAGTGCTTAGGAAATCTGTAATGCAAATGATATTTATGGTCTAACCAAACAATTAATTTATTAGGTTTAAAGTTCTTGTGCTTATCACAAAATTCCAAAGGAAAATCATTTTGAATATATATATCAATTTGATAGTGACTATTTGCTTTTCTGCGAAATCCAAAATCTTTCCAACTATTTCTCTCACATCTTTTACATTCTGTTTTTTGTTCCATACTTATACTTATAGGGGAAGAGTTTTAAAAAATTGATCGATTTTCGGATTATTTTTATATTAATGAGGTAATACTTGTGCGCAGTGCGAACAAGTATTAATCTCTGTTTGTTATGAGGATAGCTTATCGCAAATAAGTTTTAGGTCTAACTTCTATTCCTGCATCTATTTTTTTATACATACTATCTATTTGTTCTGAAAAAAAATTGATCGTTGGTCTTTTTCTAAAAACAACCAATATTGTTATTATCATAGGTGTCAATAACATAACCCACTTTTCCCATATTTCAAAATTACTTAGTTCCATTATTCATCATTCCTAATCTCGCAAAAACAACTAAGTCATTGCAGTCATCACATACCTGTCCCGATACTAAAGGTATTCCATTATTACCATACATAAACTCATTATCACAATTAGGCATTCTACATTCACTTAACATACAAAGTGGCTTTCTGGTCTAACCCAACGATAACCTTTTAGTAATTCTGGCTTAGTTTCTCTTATTTCATTTACAAATTTACATCTATAACAAATAAGATTCGGATATTTTGTTTCCCCTAAGTCATTAAGAGTACAAGCACAGTTGTAATCCATAAATTCTGTTGTCATAAAATCAATATACTCTAACTTCTCTATATCGCTTTTACTTTTCCAACTAATCCACGCATTCTCAATAGACTCATCTTCTCTTTTAGCTTTTCTGTAAAAGTCGGCTCTGTCTAGCTGACTTTCAACATAACTATCAAAATCCTCTATATCGTTCATCTTATACCTTTCTCTGTTGCTATATCTACGCAATGAGTTCTAGGATTCTCCCATTCTCCTTCTGACTCAAAGTCATACTCTCTAACAAAGTACATAGTTTCCCCTGTTGGCGAATCGTGGTGCGACATCTTTACTTCAAAGATACCTTTCTCCACATTTGTAAAGTCAATAACAATATTCATTTCGGTATCATAACAAAATAATATTTCTCTAAGAGTTTCTCCATTGAGTCCATAAATACCTGTATTACTAGCTGACTTATTCCAACCTAAAAATCCACCTGCTGAAAAGTAGTCCCAACCTAACTCATTAAGTTCTGAAGCTATTTCATTTATTTCTCCTATGATAAAGTCCCATTCAACTTCAAAGTCAATGGTCTCATCATAAGAATGGTTAGACATTTTTAGTTCTGTCATTTCTAAATACATTTGTAATTCTCCTTAATTAACTGATACTTAATTGTATAACATTTGGATTGAAATTGCAACTAATGGAAGTGTCAATGTTGCCTGCAGTGCAGGCAACATTGAGATCGGAATTAAGAAAGCCCTTTGGTTTTCCAAAGGGCTTTCTTGTGTTATGTGTGTGGCTTATGCGTTAATTAAATTTTCATTTATGTAAGCAAAAGCTTTATCTGTAATTGGGTGGATACGACCACTAACAGAAGTTTTGGCTTGTCTTTCAAACCTATCAGCACCTCTAATTTCGGCAGTCCATAATTCCCAATCGTTAATCGCGTTGAGCATTCCCCAAGCATTATTAACAACAGAGTAGCTATCGGCTTTTTCAAAATTTTCTACAATTTTGTTATGAGCCAATTTAACTTTTGTTATTGCTCCCTCATTTAAAATGTTGCCCTCAATATCTGTTCTTTCAGAGACAACAGGAAAAACGACATCAAGCATTTTTTTAAGGTCATCAACATTTGCAGAAGTTTCGGCAAATTTATTTAACTCTTTTCCAAACTCATCATAATATTGGAAACCGATTTCCAAACTATTTCTAGCTTGAGCAACTTTAGACTTAGCATTAAATGTGTGTCTAAAGCTAAAGCTACTAGCAGAATTTTTTACTGCTAACTGTAAAGTGTTAGAGCAAGTAATTCTAATTGGTGTAGTAATTGCTTTAATAGATGTTGAGCCATTATGTGAATTTATCACAGTAAAGTAAGGCACAACTTTATCATCAGCAATTTTGATTTCATCGCCTAATTTAATAGTGATATAAACCAATGCCCCACCATCAAAAGTTCCTGCATTTTCATAACTAGCACCAACAGAGGAAACTACATTATCCATAAACGAAAACACTTCGTGATTTTGAAATGGTACATAACGATTTCCAACAGCTTTAAAAGGTGTTGAGCTATCCGACCTCACAGGAATTTTATTATAAGGCACTTCTACAAATTCCCCATTGGGCATTTGTACAAAGCAAGGCAAAGTATCAACTCGCCAATTTAAACCTGCTTGAGCCATACATTCACTAGCAGTCATTAGACCATTAGTATTAGCACCGAGTTGTGCGAATGGATTATTTCTTTCAACAGTTGCTACAACTGTATTGTCAAAAGTATTTCTTGACATATTTAACCTACTTTCTTAATTGATTAGTAAGGCAATTATATACTCGTAATATTTATAACGCAACCTCGCATTAAGAAATTGCTTAATGAGGTAATACTTGTCCGCAGTGCGGACAAGTATTAGTCAAGGATTTAAACAGTAGTTGCATTTCTCAAGTAAGCAGTTTAGAATGGGGTATCAGTTAAGAAAGAGGTTAAGTTGAAACTAAAATCAAAAGTAGTTGGCGAGTATATTTATATGCTCGGTCAATTTATCAAGCAATTAAAATCTTATAACGATTTTGATTTGGCTCAAGTTGTGAGAACAGAAAGATTAGCAGTACTTCACAATTTGGATAATCCATACCGATTTTCTAATTTTTTAGAGGATTGGGAAAATTGGGGTAGCCCTCAAGTAGATGATGAAAATTTTAAATATTTTCGTAATCTCTTTTTGGGTTTTGATGATTATATAAATATGCAAGAGGATTTATATAGAGAGGGGAAAGCATTATGAAAGACTTTAAAGAAGTGCAAGATTTTATAAACGCAGTAAGTGAATTTGAAGTTTATAGATTTTTTAAAGAAAACTTTATAACTTTATATGAACAAAAACTTTCAGATAAAATTATGTGGATAGATTATTCATCTTTGATTAAGGGTATAAGCTATGACTTAGAAACATCTACTTTGTTTGTAGTTTTTGTAAGCGACAAAAATTATTGTTATTATGATGTGCCTGTTGATGTTTTTGTTTTAGGTGCATTTACAGATTACTTAAACGAAATGGATAAAGCAGGGGATTTGCCTATGGATTTTGATAGCAATAATATGAGTATGGGGGGTTGGTTTAACGAAACAGTTAAAGGATATTTTAATTACACACTACTAGAAACTTAGCCCTTTGTTGTTGTAGTGCGTACGATAAGCCCCCTCAAATGAGGGGGTTTGTTGTGTGGATATTGTGCGCATTGCGTCACAAGATCCAAGTCAAGATCGGATTGAAAATCTGTATAATGGTATAAGCTTGATACTTGTTATAGACAGATACAATTTTATGTGGTATAAATAAGTATCAGTTAATTAGGAGGAAATTATGGCTTGGGAAAATTCAAGTGGCGAAAAAATTTGTAGCGATTGTAATTGGGAACTTCAGGGAACAACCCCTAGATTTTCCCGCAGACACTATGAGGCATTTGCAGAAGTAATTAATCATCTCGTAGTTAATCTAGAAAATGTACATAGTACCAAAACTAGATTAGGTGCAGGTGTTGAAACTGTTTCTTATATGCTTGACTTGATGTGTGATTATTTTGAAAAAGATAATATCAACTTTAAGGAAAATTTATTTAGAAATCAATTAGATACGCCAACCCTAACCAAATAACGAAAAATCGGGATAGCAATTATGAGTTGCTATCCCTTTTTTTTTGGCATTGAGAATGCCTTAATGTTGGTGAGACTGGGTGGGCGGGAATGCTAATGGGGGGCTAAGATCGGATTAAAAATCTAAGTAATGAAGTGTGTGTAAGACTTGTCTAACCTTATTTAAAATAACTGTGATATAAATAAGTATTGACAAAAGGAGAGTTATGGTTGAAGGAAAAAAAATCTATAGAGTTCTTTGGTGGGATATTCCTTACAAGGAAACTATCACAGCTCCAATAGAACTTTATAGTGAGGCTTACAATTTTGCTTATCAGCGAGGTGGTATTGTCTTCGAGGAAGTTGTAGATTTTAGATTTGAGGAGGAGTAAAACTCGGATAGAAAATCTAACTAATGATATGTGTCTAGTACTTGTGCTAGACACATAGAATTTACTGTGGTATTATTAATTATCAACAAAAGGAGATTATGTTAGAAGTAATTAAAATGCGTATTTCATTATTGCAACATCTTTTAGAGTTGCTTGATGACTTTTCAGAAAATTTCAAAACTGTTGAAAAACAGTATGGACTTAATTCTGATATTTTCACAAGTGATGAAATACTTGAGAGTATTAAATTATTGTGTGATGATTTTTTTGGTATCTTTACTGAGACTAAAGAAATTCTAAATTACACTTACAAGCCGAAAGCTTGGATAACAGAAGTTAATTTAATTAAATTCTGTGCTGAGTTTTATCAATACTTAGAGGATATAGGAAGTATCAATTCAAAAGATTTACCTTATTTTCAAGAAGTATTACAAGACATAACTATTTCTACCAAGACAGAATATTTTTATGTTAAAGAAATTATTCAAGAAATCATAAATGGATATCTTGATGATATTTCTGATGAGTAAAAATTATAAAAACACCGATAGATTTTTTCTATCGGTGTTTTTTTTTGGTCTCAAATGCAAATGAAATTTCTTAGCACTTTTAAATTGAGATTGCAAATGAAAATAATAAAATTCTTTTTTTCAGATTGAAAATGGAATAATAAAAATGTCATACTAGGGTGGGCGGGAGCGCAGCGGGGCAGTCATATTAAAACTCACATTGAAATTCCCAATAATGATATTTGCATAGAACTTGTGTAAGGGGTAGTAGATTAGTGTGATATAAATAGATTGTTAGGGGGTGATTTCTTTGGAAGAAATGCTTAAGCAATTGGAAGAGAAACTTACTGACATAGTTATTACAGCTGTTGATACAGCACTTAGTAACTATGAAGTTTCTACTTCCTCAGATGTTTCAGATATCTCAGATAGAGTTGAGTATTTGAAAACTGACTTTACCGATTTTCTTGATAAATTCGGAAGAGTTTTTAGGAGCTAATGCCTAACTCTTGGGAGCAAACTTTAGATTGGTTTGCTCCTAATGAGTGTGTATAATGGGTGGGCGGGGCGAAGCTGGGACGCTTAAATCGAAATCTCGGATCGAATTTCCTATAATGATATGTGGCTAAGACTTGTATAAGCCTATCTCAATTTACTATGGTATAAATAAGTATCAAACAAGGAAAGGTTATTATGACTGATAAGCAATTATTAGATAGTTATCAAAAAGATTTGATACTTCTAGCACAAATTAGAAATTCAATATTTGAAATATTGAATAGTGATGAGTGGAAATATACATTTATAGATAGTATCGTAAATGTTAGTCAATTTACTTACTATATGATTGATGATAGATATTTTAGTCAATTCAATACAGCTAGTGAATTAGACTATTTTATTCAAAAGCCGTGGAAATATTACAACGAAATTAATATATGCAAATTATTTGATTTAGTTTGTGATATGACTTTTCAAACTCATATTATTGATAAACACGATAGACAAAAAACGTGGGATATATTTTTTGTATTTGAAAAGTTTGTTGATAACAATATTGATGTTGATTACATTATTGAATATATTGATGATGAAATCGCTGATGAGTTGATTGACCAAATTGACCACTACTCTGATTTGATAAAAGACTAATGCAAATAAAACTCCATTGAGATTTTTTCTCAATGGAGTTTTTTTTTGGTCTAAAAGTCTTAGTCTAAAATTGCGACTAAGAAAATTGGTATGAAATTTTTGGATTGTCAAATTAAAAAATGAAAATTCTTTTTTTCAGATTGAAAATTGCATAATGAAGGTCATACTAGGGCGGGAGGGATTCATCCGGGGCAATTGAATCAAGATCTCGCATTGAAAATCCAACTAATGAAGTGTGCATAGAGCTTGTTTAGTAGCGTCACAATTTAGTGTGATATAAATAAGTATGAGGGGAGGTGCTTATACCTAGACTTAAATGTCATCTATCTAGAGATGACATCACTAAGTTTGAAGCTGTTCATCATTATCCATCGGAACCTATTGCAGAACAATTTGTTTCTTTAGATATTGGTGATATAACTTTATTCCTAAGTGTTGCTCAAGCTAAAGAGATAAGACGTTCTTTAGCTCCAAGCAATATGGAGTTAAGTGATTAGCTGATAGCTTTGAAGTGTAGTGAGCTTTATTACTCAATCACTAAATTTAAATCCGATACGTATCCAACGTATCGGATTTTTTTTTGGTCTCAAATGCTATTAAAGTTGTATAGCAAAAATCCAGACCGATTTCAACTCACAATAAGAGAGCTTAGATTGACCATTTGACATTGGCGATTGAGTATGGTATAATGCATCCTTGTGCCTTTGT
>Ga0115011_10003632_pt1 | contig 10503 bp, 7 predicted proteins | sample TroAtlMetagenome_2_FD_88705 | JGI IMG/M metagenome (GOLD analysis project Ga0115011, IMG submission 88705) | Marine eukaryotic phytoplankton communities from Atlantic Ocean - Tropical Atlantic ANT8 Metagenome | ecosystem: Environmental > Aquatic > Marine > Oceanic | place: Tropical Atlantic... | reverse complement strand
TGAACCGATTCTGAATAACCATCCTGATTTCGCTGGCAAATCAATGGACCAGATCAGAGTCCAAATCAACGAAGTTGATTTTGGAAGAGTGATGAGCGATTCTTCTTGGATTGAAGACGCTGCTGGGTCTGCCCAAATGTTAAATAGAGTACGAGACAAGATTGACTCGATCTTTACGAACATAGGCACAATGCCTACTGACGTTTTGACTAGAAGTCTTATCTTCCAAACAACTTATAAGAGAGAAATGTCTCGCCGGTTAGCTTCGATGGGAGGCCCAGACGCAGGGTTCCTGTTAAAAGAATCAGACATTCGAAGAATGGAGACACAAGCTCGTCAAGTGGCTTTAAGTGAAACAAAAAATCTTATGTACGATCTTGCAGAACGCTCCAAGTTCGAAGAAGTAGTTTCAAACCTCATACCATTTTACGGTGCATGGCAAGAAGTGATAACTAGATGGGGTGGGTTGGCTGCACGAAATCCTGCTTTTGTTATGGCTGGTGCCCGTAACTTCCGTAAAGGTATGGAAACATTTGATGGAGTTGATGAAGAAACAGGAGAGCCTTTATTTGTTTTACGGTTCCCTGAAGGGGTTTTGAATTGGGAACTACCGATTGTTGGTAAAGCATTCGGCAGAATGTCTGCTCTTGGTGATAGCGCAATCGATTTCAATTTCAGTTCAGCTTCAATGATCAGCGCTGGTATGCCCGGATTCGGTCCAATGGTAAGCATCCCAGCATCTGAAACTGCGTTAGAGCTTCCTGAAGTTGCTGAAGCTTTAGAAATTATGCTTCCGTTTGGACCGGTTGAAGGACAAACTCTTCTATCTCGTGTGACGCAACAGGTATTGCCGACGTGGCTAAAAACTGCATCAGGTACACAATTCAATACGGCATCGAGACAAAGCGCGATGGCACGGATAACTGCTGATCTGGCCCAAGAATATTATATGAGTGGTCGGATTATTGATAGCGAGTCCGATTGGAATATCTTCGAAGAAGAAGTTGCTCAACGGACTAGAGATCTTTTGACTGTACGGATGTTAGGTAACTTGGCGTTACCAGTTTCATTTGTAGCTCAGTCTCCGCATTATAAGATCATCAGCCAATACAGTACTGTCCGTCAAGAAAAAGGTTTGGAAGCTGCGGACGAATGGCTAATCAGTAAACATCCAGAAATGTGGGCAATTTTAGGGAGACAGACAAAAGTTAAAACTGTTGCTTCTGCCACATTGGAAGGTGAAAAGAACTACCAAAAATATAAAGAGTTCGCTGATGAAAATGAATCTATCCATGAATTTGTGACAGGAAAAGTTGGCGCTATCGATGTTGGCTTTGAATACAACCGTGCTGTACAAACAAAAGAGATAAACGAAGGTCGGCGTGTACGGCTTAACCCACGAGAAATTTATACTAGGGGTCAAGAATTTGTTGGAGGGGATGAATTTAGGGACCGTATGCGGCCTATCAACGCCGAACTTACTCGTCGTGGGTTAGAAGGGTTGAGTGTCAGCCTTAACGCAAAAACAAATGAAGATTTAGCTACTCTTAAACGAGCTATTGTCGAAGAGATCGCTGTTAAGAATCCCCTATGGAAAGAAAAGCACGATAGCTTTAAGGGGCCTGATGAAAAAGCAGAAGTAATCCATTCTTTCCGTGCAGCGGTAGACAGCGAACTTTTTGTGGATCGTCCTGAAATGCTTCACGTAGCTCGATATATGGAAGTGCGAGACAAAATTGCTACGGAGTTAGAGCGAAGGGCTGAACGGAATTCTGATTGGGCGCAGATGGGGCATGACGTAAATGCTGACCTAAAAGAATTGTGGTTACGGTTTAGACTAGAGATGTCACAGATTGAATCTTTTAATAAAATCATGGACAGATACTTCAACCACGATGAATCGATTGAAAGAGCTACATGGCCTTCTAACTGGGCAGTCCAAGAATATCAGGAAGTCGCATAATGAGCGGAAATATGGATCCAGAGCTAGTACAAGAAGGGATGAACTCGAATGTCCCCATAAATGATCCGACTATCCCAGAGTATCTTGCAGGGGAGGATATAGGCATTAGACCCGGTACAGGTTATGGGGTTAGAGCGTCTACCCTTTCGCAACAAGATTTACAGCGACAGGTCATGTCTGGTTGGGGAAGCACAGATCGTGAAACCGCAAGCGATGATTTGTTTGTAGGTATATCTGGTACACCTATACCGGGGCGTGCAGGTGAAACAGAAATAGATATAAGTGTTGCAGTTACAGGCGAAGATGCTTGGAACGAAGCGATGGAAGCTTGGGAAGCCCAAGACGAATTATGGGAACAGATCGCTGAAGGTCTTTTTGTTAATGGGTACACATCATTTGATGATGACCCTATGGAAATCTATGATTTTGAAACAGTTCGTGCTGGGATGTTTAGTGCTATTGCTACAGCAGGAGCTTATTTCCAGAAAGGTATGGGTGCCGCTGGGATGATGCCTACTGTTGACGCTTTGTTGAAAGCAGTAGACCCAGATAAATTGCAAAAGGAAATAAACAAAATTACGGAGAGTAAAAAGTCACGTAATTATTCTAGGGAAACAATTAAAGCGGCGGCTGATCGAGCAGCACAATCTAACTTGCATCGGAACGCTACAGATGAGGATTTGCGTGCAGCGATAGCAGCAGTCCATGAACTTTCGACACAAGGAAAATCATTTAATTTGCAAGACGAAGTTGGTGCTGTGATAGATGCCAACAACCCTGAACGGTCAGCGCAAATAGATAAATATGAAGTGATTCAAAGGGTAAAAGAGGCGACTGGGCATAAATCTTTAGGCCCGTTACAAAGTAGAGTTAATGCCCCAGTGAGGTTGACATAATGGCCCATACCCCCGGAACAATGTCGTATGCGGATCGTAAACGGTTCGCTGCTTCTTTCTTAGAAATCATTGGTGCAGATAAAGACGATGTGGGGAACATGCTGACAATGTTGGCGTGGATGTCTCGTGAAAATACGGCAGCTAAAAACAATCCTTTGGCTACTACCGCTTCGTGGATAAAAAATCCTGATGGGAGCGACCCAACACTTTTTAATAAATTGAATGAAGCTGGCACGATGGGTGTCCGCAATTACGAATCGTTTGAGCAGGGTGTCCAAGCGTCAGCAGAAACATTGTTGGCAGAAAAGTACCGTGATGAATATGGGCCTTTACTGGAACTATTGAGAAAAGGCACAACCCCAGAAGAAGTGCTAGCTACACCGGGAGCAGTTGGCTCAATTAGGACATGGGGTAGCTTCCATATGAAAACAGATGGGGAGGGGAACCCTATACGTGATGAAAATGGAGAGATTCTTTACACAGATAACTGGGGTAGTCGTAACAGTTGGGGTGCAAGCAAAAAAGATTTAGAAAAAGAAATCCAAAGAGGAGAAATCGAGATAGTAGAAACTCCTCGGAAGGGCGCTGATGTCGAGCAATGGCCCGATATCCAAAACCCTGAAGAAACTGAAGATTGGACTGAAGCTCCAGAAATTATTGGAGGAGATTTCCGAGATGAACTCACCGAACATGACCCTGATAGGGCACGAGCTTTAGCTGAAGGTATTGCCAGTGGAGATCTAGTAGGACAAGAAGCCCAAGTAGATGCTCCTGAAGGTGGGATACCTGAGTCATGGATGGATAAGGAGTTGGTCGATTCGTCTGTCCCAACGCCTCGACAAGATAGACGTGGTACGGGTATCACTGGGGCTGACGGAGTATTTCTTGAAGAGATATTTGCGAATATTCATAGCCAATTATCAGTTCATCTTGCTGAGAAATTAGGTCTGGACACTTCAGATCCAGCGGTAACAGGAGTCTCAGCCGGTAAAAGTCCGGGGACTCATACAGATTTTCACGACAGAATACAGACCAAATTTTTCGAACTGTATAGTGATGGGAACCAAGATCGACTTGAAAACGCAGAAGATATTGCCGAGCAGACACTCCAAATTTTCTCAACGAAAGCAGCCCAACATCGAGGGGGTCGCGCAAAGCTAACAGTTGAAGACCGTGAACTGCTTTTTGCTCTAATTGGGGAAGGAAATAGTGGGAGACAGGGCAGTTCGATTGGAGGGGTGAATATTGCTACACCGGAGTTGAATGCTTTATATAGGAATGAGGATGCGACTTATGCTGAAGTTTTAGCTGAGTTGCAAAAAGCTCCTGCTCATGCCAGAAAACTGGCAGAAAATGCGCTTGACATCACTGAGATAAAGAGTTTGTGGGAGCTTTGGTCAGAGTTTGGGTGGCAGAAAGAGGGTCCGCCCCTTGATCATTTTGATTATATGAAAACGGTACATGACGAACCGTATATTGTGGATTATCTTCGAGATGAGTATTCACAAGAAATCCTTGACCAGATCGAGCAGGCTTCTGCAATTCTGGAAACTGATGAGTTCAAGAATCAATTAAACAATCTGGCTGAACCCGGAACATTCGATAGACAAGCTGAATGGACGTCACCTGAATTTATTCATGCAATAGTAGTTGACCGACATTTAAGTCCTCCAGAAGTTGGAGCGATGGGTCCACCTAACGCTCCTTCTTATGTTGGTAGTGAAACTTTAAGCGATGGAACAAAATCAGGCGTTCAATCTGTAACTGGCCCAACACTTTCGTATAGCGAACCAGCACAAGGTATGACTACGCATCGGGGTGGCTTTGAAGCTGCTGATGCCGCAATGGCTGGAGTGCAGTTAGAACCGACTGTCCCCGCTGACCAGATCAAAAAAATTAGTGATGAAGCACTCACGTATATCGCAGATGAGTTCGGTGGCTCGATGGCGTTTTACGAAGGGTTAGAAAAAGAAGGGCTTTTAGACCTTGACCTAGATGGTGATGGTGTAGCTGAAACTACCCTGTTGGAATACTTAAAAGGTGGGGAATCAAACCCAGATGTTATTTGGGGTTTGTTCGCTCAAACTCCGTGGTTCGCTCAATATGATGCTCATGCTCGTGATTTCCAAGAGAAATGGCACCAAATCGGGGGGACCGATAATTGGGTGCCCCTGCTTGATCCAGATAGTTTTGAATGGAACATGACGCCAGACATGATGGCAGAGTTAGATCCTCAATACGACATTTTGGTGCGTGAAGCTGAACGTCTAGGGATGAACACTGACAATAAGCTCGTTAAAGAATCTTTGATGAGTATGGCGTATAACGCCAAGATGATGAATCTTGATGCTTATGAGATCAAAAAAGAGTTTATATCTAATGTTGATCTTGCTTTTGACCAGACAGCGATTAAAGGTTCCAGCACATTTAGGGCAATCAAAAATAAGATCCAACAAAACGCTGGTCAGTACATGCTTCAAATGGATGAAACTTCGTTGAACACGTTTGCTGAACAGATCTATTTAGGTGAAACAACCTATGATGCTTTAACTTCTAATTTTTATGACCAAGCTAAAAAAATGAATCCTGCTTTGGCTTCGATCATAGATCAGGGGTATACGCCTGCTGCTTACTTTGCATCGTATTCCAACATTGCAGGTAATTTGTTGGAACGCCATGTCGATTTTTTGAGTAGCAGAGATTCAAAAATGTTTGGTGATTTAACTGGCGCATATCTTGATGGAGATAATCAGCAACAAATAATGTCTCGAACCCAGTTTGAAAAATATATTAGGAATACCCCAGAGTGGGATCAGACTGATAATGCTCGGGATGAAGCGTATAGTACTGTTAGCAACTTATTGAGTTCTTTTGGATTCCCCGGATACTAGGTGATTTAGATGGATTTCTTCGGAGCAGGGTCGCCAATGACCCAACCCAAAAAAAGAAAAGAAAATTATTGGCTTAGTGGTCCTAGTTTGCAAACGCAGATTGATGAAGCGTTAGCCGCACAGGGCTTACCGAGGATGACGTTAGAAATAAAGCCCGGACAGAAGTTTGAGAAAGTTACCGTGCCTAGCACTCTTGGGGCTGAGAACGAAGTGGTCCCAGTTAAAACGGGAGAGGAAGAGGTTAAAACTAAACCTCCATATCCGTCAGACGGGAAAACGTATGTTTGGAATGAACCTGAATGGACATGGGATCTAGTAGAAGAATCAGAAGGAGATCTCTTAGAGGGCGAAGAGTTAGTAGTTATACGTAATGGGGAGGTAATAAGTGTTGGTTTGAATGGGCGTTCTTTGGAGGATGCCATAGCGGAAGAAATGGCTATAGAGGGAACGGAAGCTGTTTCCCAGAACAGACGTGTCACTACGATCCCTGTCAAAACACCCGATATAACAACTTTTTCTCCAGAACAACAAGAAATGTATACAACATTTGATGAAATGTTTGGTGGGCTAAAAGGATTTGAACAAGCTAAGGAAGATTTTTTATTTGGCGTTATCGATTGGTTGCCTAACGATTTTTCTTATTTCAATAACTCGGTGCCCGATGCTTCAGGTATTTTTCAAGGTGGATATGTAACGCCCAACAAAGAAACCGGGGAAGGTAATTTTTATACGCACCGATCTGGAAGCGGTTACAGACAAAGTTTTGGGACAGAACCTGACGATAACCCTGTAGATAAAGCAGGTAACTTTCGGTTTATAGAACAAACTACTTTAGATGGCAGAACAATATGGACAGAAAACGATGACTACACAAGTCCCGGTACCCAAGCAGATAGAGATGCTGCAAAAGCTAGAACTGACGCATTAGTAGCAAAAGAAACCGCTGCTGCTGCTGCACTTAAAGGCGCAGAAGGAGCGACAGCTATCCTGACCCGGCTTGTCGGTGCTATGGGACTGCCTATAACTGTTGTTTCTAAGTTAAAAGCAATGATGGTTGATGGTTTAAGCGAAGAAGCTATCAAACTTGAAATCAGACAAACAGAGGAATACAAAGACCGGTTCCCCGGTATGGCAGTCCGAATGGCTAATGGATTTAGCCCAATTACTGAAGCTGCTTACCTGCAAAATGAAGATACTTATTATGAACTTCTACGGTTGCATGGTTTACCGCCACGTTTCTACGACGATAGGGAAGATTTCGCATCTTTAATCGGCCAAGACGTATCGCCAGAAGAGTTTAGTGAACGTGTAACTCTCGCAGAATTAGCTACAGCGGGCGCTGACCCAACAACTAAAGAAGAACTAAAACGCTTGTACGATGTTGATGAACAAGATTTAGTTGCTTATTATCTTGACCCGAAGAGTGCCACAAATCTGATTCAAGAACGAAGAGCGTTTGAAGCCGCTGGTTTATCGGCTACTGCTCGGAGAGTCGCAGGTCAACAAATCGGATTCAATAAAGATGTGGCTGATGCTTTACAGCGTGAAGGTGTACAGCGTCGTGAGATACAGCAACGATTGACTCCACAAGCAGGGCTCATAGGCCAAACCATTAGCGAAACTAGTGGCATGTCGGTTTCTGATTTAGCTGCTGGAGAATTTGGGTTAAACTCAGATGCTTCTAGGGCAGTCAATAAACGACGGGATGAACGGGTTTCTCCCTTTAGTGGACAAGCAGGAACATTAGTTTCTGCTGCTGGCGCTACTGGTCTAGGGTCCAGTACTTGACACAAAGCTTATTCACTCTTTATAATATTTATACCGGTCGGCCCTTTCGAGGTGAGCTAACCTAAACCATTTTCCATCCGAAGTTCCACCGCTGAGGATGCGTACAAGTAGGTGAGTGACATATGACAGATAATGACTCCACTGGATATAGTGACAGTGGTTCTGCCAGTTCAACCGAATCGAAACCCAACTGGCGTCGTGAGTTGGAATCTCGCTTGAAGGAAGCTGAAGCTCGTGCTTCAGATGCCGAAGGCAAGATCTCTAGTTACGAACGTCGGGATACGTTCCGTTCAGCAGGGCTTGATCCTGATGATGCTCGTGTCAGGTATTTTGTTAAGGGCTACGATGGCGAGCTTTCCCCTGAAGCTATTCGTGAAGAAGCGATGGCAGCAGGATTTATTGGTGAAAATGCTCCTCCCATTCAACAGCTTGATGCAATGCCTGAAGTTTTAAGAGCAGAAGAGCGTATTCAGTCTGCTGGGGAAGGTGGAGATCCGGTGTCACAAGCTGATCTTGACGCTCAGATCAAAGCAACAAAGAATCCAGATGAATTGCGTGCTTTGATGGAAAGTCATGGTGTCTTGTGGGGGGCAACAGCCTAAGTCGCTAAAGCCGATGGAGTCCTAAACACAAGGACTACCAGTGGCATATACAACCACCTCTACACTGGACGATCAGGTAAAAACGGCGTTCGATCAGACCGCTTATTTTGCTTTACGTTCACAACCATTGTTTGAAATGGTTGCGGATGTACGTTCAACCAACCAGAGCCATAACGGTTCTGGCGTACAATTCACGTTTTACGCTGACATGTCGCAAGCGACTACAGCCCTTACTGAAGCGACTGACGTAACTGCTGTTGCGTTGACAGATAGCGCAGTAACCGTAACTCTCGCAGAATACGGTAACGCTGTTATCACGACCGCTAAGGTGCGTGGAACCTCATTCCTCAATGTTGACGCTGATGCGGCCAACATTGTTGGTTACAACATGGCTGACTCGATGGACAAAATCGTTTCAGATGTCGCCAATGGCGGCTCAAACGTAACTCACGTCGGCCAGTCCAGCCGTGGTGCTATCACCGCTACGGACGTTTACACCGCTGCCGAAGGCCGTAAAGCCGTCGCCCAGCTTCGTACTCGTAACGCTCCGGGCTGGAGCAATGGTAACTATATGGCAGTTATCCATCCTGATGTTTCCTACGATCTTCGTGGAGACACAGCGGTAACTGACGTTATTCAGTACCAACTGTACCAAGAAGGCGCGCCTATCAAGGCTGGCTCAATCGGTACATTCAATGGCATCGAATACATCGAAAACCCACGTGCCGGTCTAGTTGCCGACGGTGGCGCAAGCAATGTCGATGTTTACCAAACCCTTATCTGTGGTCGTCAGGGACTTGCAAAAGCATTCTCTCGTGCCCCCGGATTCGGGCCTGAGCCAAGCATTGTTGTCGGTCCTGTGACTGACACGCTGCGTCGGTTCAACCCAATCGGTTGGTACCACCTCGTTGGTTATGGCCGCTTCCGTGAAGCGTGTCTGCAACGTGTGGAATCAGCTTCCAGCATTGGCGATAACTAATAGTTAGCGCCTAAGAGGAAGTGGGGGGGTCGGGTTTTCCCCCTTTCCCCGGCTCCCCCGCACTCCTCTGCTATCATTCAAATCATGCCTATCGTTAAAGGAAAGAAGTATCCTTATACCACTAAAGGTAAAAAGGCTGCTGCTGCCGCAAGAAAGAAAAAGAATGCAAAAACCAAACGGTGATGTAACGATCAGGCCAAAGCCGATCCAAGGAACAGGTACTGCTAATGGCTAGTGGTCTTTACGTTGAGACTTTTGAAGCTGCGTTTAAGAACGATCTCGCACTTGACATGGACAATGACACATTTAAGTGCATGTTGGTCAACGCTTCTTATACACCAAACTTTGAAACTCACACAAACAAATCAGATGTAACAAACGAAATTTCGGGTACCGGATACACAGCCGGTGGCGAAACTCTTACCAGTGTGGCAATGACCAGTAGTTCTGATGGGACAGGCACAATCAAATGGGATGCAGATGACGTATCGTGGACCAGTTCCACGTTGTCAGCGGTACGAGCCGGAGTTATCTACGATGACACGGTGACGAACGACCGTTTAATTGCATACATAGATTTCGGGGGAGATTTCAGTACAACGTCAGGCACATTCCAAATACAGTGGAATGCGTCTGGTATTTTCACTCTTGATTTGGTTCCATAGGAGCAATAATGCCAACGTCAAACTATCCAACATCTCTTGATACAACCTCAACGCAGGTAACTCCGGGGTCTACTACTGACTTGGATGCGTCAGGTTACGAGCACGATCAAGTTCATGGTGCTGCTTCTACTGCTTTGATTGCTTTAGAAACAAAGCTCGGTATTAGTGCTGCGCCTGCTGCTTCTGCTAGTGCGAACTCTTTTTTAGAGCATTCGAGTGGTGGCACAACTGCGTGGACCAATACTTTGACTGGTTCGACAATTGCTGGCACCACTCTTACAGGTGCAGTTGTCGGTGGAGATCAGATCATGTCGGCAGTAGTTCACAAGGATTATGCCGAAACTGTGTACGCCGGTGGGAACACAAGTACCGCAGTCACTCTCGACGAAACTAACGGCAACACTCAGACGTGGACGATGACAGGTAACTGTACGTTTACGATGCCTTCGGGTGCTGGGTTGCAGCCGGGTACTGCATTGACACTGATCCTTACGCAGGATGGTACGGGTTCTCGTACTGGTGCGTTTACTAGTGTGAAGTGGGCTGGTGCTACTGCTCCGACGTTGACGACTACTGCGACTACGGGTGTCGATATTCTTACGTTTATCACGTTTAATGGTGGTAGCTCTCCGGTTTGGTATGGGTTTACCGCTGGGGCGGATATGTCGTAATGCCATTTGGGGCCGGTAAGGTAGCTTTACTTGGTGCCGCCGGTTCAG
>Ga0115011_10003631_pt1 | contig 10504 bp, 6 predicted proteins | sample TroAtlMetagenome_2_FD_88705 | JGI IMG/M metagenome (GOLD analysis project Ga0115011, IMG submission 88705) | Marine eukaryotic phytoplankton communities from Atlantic Ocean - Tropical Atlantic ANT8 Metagenome | ecosystem: Environmental > Aquatic > Marine > Oceanic | place: Tropical Atlantic... | reverse complement strand
TCATCATCACCATGGACGACCTCGCCGATGACGACGATGCGCTCCGCGTCGCGTTGGCGAAAGCGCACTACGAGGTGGTCGCGAAACGCCACCTGGCCGAGATCGCGTCCGCGCTGGTCGAAGAGGGGGATAAACACAACTTTGGGGACGACGACGAAACTAATCGATTGGACGCTTTGTGGAGAAACGCAAACGTGGGATTCGACGAAGCGACGACGGCGTCCGGGTCGACGAGGAGGGCGAGGGTCGCGACGCTGGCGGCAAAAGAAGTGCTGGAAGAAAAGTTTGGCGTCGAAAACGCGGAGGGACACCGGAAGAAGAGGAAGACGCGCGTCGGTTTTGATGGGGAAAACGGACATCAGCAGCAGCAACAGCAGCAACGGTTTTTTTTGCAACAGTTTGTGCTGGAAAACGAAGAAAACGCGCGAAAGCTGCGACGGGATGTACTGAACGAAGAAATGTCTCTGCTAAAGTGGCGAGAGGCACGAGTCAAAGAGAAAAAGAAACACGCGGAGAAACGAATGCGAATAGAAGAGAGTTCGGGTTTACCGTACGTACCGGAATTGACGAAACCTACGCACAAAGACGTCGAAAGGTTCGTGAGAGACGTCGAAGAAGGGTTGAAGAAGAAAGAGTACGCGCCGACGTTTCGAGAGGTTCTGGAACAGGTGAGAAAAGTTATGGATAAGCAAAATGGTAAATTGGCGGTAGAAACAGCGGCGGCGGAGTACGCGATGTTACATTTAGGCGGTGCAAAATATCGCGCGAAGAAGTTCGCGTTGCCGAGAGTAGAAGAGGAAGAGGAAAAGGAAAAGGAAAAAAATGGCGAGAAGACAGTGAAAGAAGAAGAAGAAGAAGAAGAAGAAGACGAGGACGAGCAAAACAAGAAAGAGATTGAAAATGAAAAACGAAGAGAAATGCAATGCGAACGAGAGTTTCAGATCGAGTTGGAGAAATCGCGAGAGGCGAACGGTTCAAACACTCAAATGAAAGGTGCCAACGCCAACGTGATTACGCACGAGCGGTGGGAAGGTCGCATGAATTCAACGAAGATAGCATCAAAATTAGAAAACGGAAGTGATATTCAAACAATCACGTATAGAGACGTTATCCCGAACATGAACAAAGTCGAAAACGTTGACTGGCAAAAGTGCGGACGACTCGGGGAACGCGTAGTCTTTAACGTTTTGATTCAAAAATACCGAGGCACGAATGTCTCAGTAAAATGGGTCAATGAAAACGAAGAATCGAATGCATTTTACGATATCATGCTCACTGATGCTGACACGCAGTCGAGGACGTTCATCGAAGTCAAAGCGACCCGATTTCGAGATAAAAACGCGTTTGAGATATCACCGTGGGAGTGGGATTTCGCGGTGAAACCGAGCGTCGCGGACGCTTATCAAATTTGGCGAGTGTTTGGCATAGGAGATGGCGAGGACGTACAAATTGTCGTGATCAACAATCCCGCGCGATTGTTGCGCGAAAAGAAGATTGGGCAAGCGTTGATTATTTAGATATATTAGTGAAATTCTAGTGCGTGTGATTATTAAACTCATTTGTGAGATTTTGTTTTTTAAACTCCGCCACGGTTTCCGCGATTCCATCAATCAACGCGGGAAGTTCAAACGCATCTTTCACGTCATAGTCGCCTATTTTTTCTCTTCTTAGTTTCACTAAATGACCAACGGTACCCATTTTCTCGCAAAAGTCTTCCGCTAACGTTCGAACGTAAGTGCCTTTCGAACACGTGACTTCGAAATCGATCAAGTGCAATTCGCTTCTAGTCTCTCGTCTTTTTATGGAGAACGCTTCCACGTGCACCGATCGTGGTTTCCTTTCCACCGTTTTGCCTTCTCTCGCGGATTCATAGAGTCTTTTACCATCTACGTGTACGGCGGAGAACATGGGAGGAATCTGCTCGATGTCACCTATCAAACTCACCCTCGCTGCTTCCATAGACGCCTCGTTCACGATATCCTCCCCAAACGGTTTCGTTTCTATGACTTTGTTATCAGCATCGCCCGATGCCGTCTTTTCGCCTAACTTAATAGTTCCCGTGTATGTCTTCACTTTTGCCTGGTACTTGTCTGCCAACTTTGTCGCTCGACCGACGACGACCAACAACAAACCAGTCGCCATCGGATCGAGCGTGCCACAATGTCCAATCTTCTTCACCCCCATTTTCTTACTCATGGATTTGATTTTCGCGCACACATCGAACGACGTCCACTCTTGCGGTTTATCAACGAGAAACACTAATCCAGAACTTTGATCTTGAGGGAAATTTGGCCCTCGCCATTCGAGAATCGTTGGCATTCGGTTCAGTGTCTTCGACACTTCTAATGGTGGTGCCCATACCTTTTTTGGTGTGTACGCTCTGTTTTTGTTGTTTTTGTTGTCGTTATGATGTTCTTTTCTCTCTTCATCCACTGAACTCGTCGATGCCGTGCATGGACATCGTCTTGGCTTTAACATGACATTGTCAAATTTTCTACCGAAGATAATCAACGATGATGGCGTAGTGGTCACTCGTCTCAGCGCCATGAGCTTCATATCTTAGGGGAAATCTTACCAAATCAACCCCGTTCTTCTTGTGTATTAATTACTGTAATATCGAGACTTTCTTCCTCTTTCTCTCCTTAACAATATCCTCTTGTTCTTTCTTTCTGCACTCCTTGTACGTCTCGTAGAGCTCTTTGCACACTATTCGTTGGTCCGGGTATTTCGTTGAGCCTATGTAAAAATGAGTGATATAACGAAGCGTGTTAGTTACGAATTGGAAAGAGGAGAGAAAAACGAGTTCACAACAAAACGCACAGCGCAAAGCGGCCACTCTGGCGTCTTCGCAAGACGATTCCGACGGCTTGGAAGTTATTCCTTGGGTTTGCTGACCCATTCAATAGATGCGAAGGAATGTGCGAAAAGAGTGGAAAACGTGTGACGAATTCTCTGCCGAGGGAGGGAGGGAAGCTAAAAATTTTAGGTGTTTTGTGCGAGAGAAAGGTAGTATGTGAAGCGCGGCGATACGCGAAGCGCCAAGCTTGTAACCGTGATGACTAAAAATACTTCAGTTTCGCACATCGAAACGTATCTAAAGTTTGCCATCTGTATCTGTCTATCTTATCATCTAATCTCTGCCCCATCCCCAATACAACCCTCCCAGCAACAACCAAAACAACCAAAAGAAGAGAAAGCAGACGACCGCGTAATAAAAGTAGCCGCCCCGCCCGTTGGATGTTTGCACCCAAGTTGGGTAGTTGTCCCGAACGAACACATATCTGTACCATCTCTGGTTTGATGGTATGGCTCGTCCTTCGCCTTCGTCTGTTTGCGTCGCTTCGTCGCGTTCCATTTTTATTTCTGCGAGCGCGGATATTTGTCTATCTCCTCCCTTTCGTTCAATCTCAGGCACCAGTATACGTGATAGTAATCCAACTAAGCACAACGACAAAGATCAAACAGATCGCGAAGCACAGCGAAAACGTAAAAAACAAGTAAACCAAGAGTCCCATCTACTCTCGAAATCGTTTCTTTATTCTTGCAAAGCGCGAATATTTCTCTCTCTCTTTCTCTCTTCCTCTCAAGCACCGGTATACGCGACAATAATCCAACTAAGTAGCCCAACAAAGATAAAACAGGCTGCAAAGCACAGCAGAAGCGCCCAGAACAAATGCCACTTTCGTTCGCTCAGTTGAACTTCTCGTAAAATCCTCGTTCTTTCACGAAATCGTTCCGTGCTACCGCGACGTCTGGAGGTTTTTCTTTGAATACTTTCTACTCGACCCGTCCTTTTTGCAGCTTTAATAACCGCTTGATGAATGGCGTTTTCGACGTCTCGGAGCTCTCGTTGGGCCCCGTCGAGCTGCTGGTGTGCTTCCTCGAGCTCTTCGTCGTCGTCGTCGTCTTCTTCGATTTCTTTCGTGATCGCTTTCTCTTCTTCGTTCGATGTCGTCGTCTTCTGGGACATATTTTATATCGTTTGGTGTATTTTTTTCTCTGGGAAAATAAAAATACTGATCGAGTGAAAGGCATCCATTTTTCAACTTACGTAGTTTTACAATGCTGGGCTAAACTATTAGATACTATTATACTATACGTTTCATTCGGCGGTAACTTGTACGCGCTTCTCTTGAGCGTCTCCCTCGCGTTCTTTGCTCTTTTCGGCGATATCTGTTTTCAAGAAGGAAAGAGAAAAATGTTGAGTTGTAAAAATGTGGTTTCGCAAAGCGTTTCGCGAGTACAAAGTTGGCATCGGTGTGAGCTCTAATGTCTCCATCAGAAGCTTCCAGATGGTTTCCACATTTGAAATTCGGATGTCCCTATCTGAGTTGATCGTCACGCGCCATCGAATAATTTAAAAAATAGACGAATGTGGAAACGTACCTTTCAATATTTTCTCTTCATTTTCTTGCGCGGCAATAGACTCGGCGATTTCGCGCTTCTTTTGTCGCTCGATTTGCTTTTGGGTCATTTTACGTATCGGGTAATTTCGACCTTCTGTCTCTCGCACTTCTTTTGCGCGATCGCGTAACTTCTCGGTCCACTCAGTTAACGCGTCCAAGTCTGCGTACTTGCGTCTGTTTTCGTTCAAATCGTCGCGCAAATCGTGAAACTCATGCATCCAGTGCCCGACGATCCCATGTAAATGACCGAAGACAATCTTGGGAGCGGTTGGATGCTTACGGCATATGTCTATGTATTCTAGAAAAATTTGGAACGCGTGGTCGTTTTCTAACGGGTACGGAGGTTGACCTTCGGACGGTTTCGGGGCGAACGGTGGGTTGGAAAATAACGTGGGATTGCCCAGAAGCGGCTCCGCGGAGAGGTATCCGTCCGCGCCCGTGTATTCGAGACACCGCTGCAACTCTTCGTAGTTTCGAACGCCACCGTTGGCTAACACTGGAACCGAAACGGCTTCTTTGATGGCTTTGATGAAGTCCCTGCGCATTTTTCATTAACGAGAGTAAGGTGTTGGTCAGCATTTTTGAAAAGAATTTCGAGTTCCCCATCATAATCATTCTAGAGGGCGTGCGAGTACACCCATGTTCGCAAAACAAAATAAATACGCATTTTTTATATTCTTCAGATAGTGGTGCATGTAGTTGTGTCTATCACTGAACTTCAGAACAGATCTTGGTATTGGGATATTATCATCACCAGAACATATTCATGTGTATAAATAGTTGATGCAAACGTAGAACGCACGCGAGAGAACAAAAAAAAAACTACATACCAATTACACTTATACTCCGCCAACCTCTTTTGTTCTCTTGTTCTGCCGTGCACGGCAATAATTTGCGCCCCAGCCTTCTCGACCATTTGAGCAAACGCAACGCTCCTCTCCAAATCGTCGTACACTCTAATCTTCGCTGTCACTGGCACGTCCAAATGTTCGTCCAACTCTTTAATCAACTTCTCCACCAACGGCCAATCGTCCATTAAAAACGCACCGTAATTCCCTCTCTTTGCAATTCTCTGTGGACACCCAAAGTTAATATCTACCCCGTCGCAAAACGGTTGAATAATCCTCGCAGCATCTAAAAGCGTCTTCGGATCGTTTGCGCAAAACTGCGCCAACAGGGGGCGACACTCCTCCGTCGCGTGCGTGCTAAAGTACTCCTTCCGAAATGCAGCGGACTCCATGAATATCTTCGAGTGAATCATCGGAGTGTAACTGCCATCTGCCCCGTATCGTTTACAGAGAATTCGAAACGCGTGGTCCGAGGCATCTACCATCGGCGCGACCCATAAACTTTTCTTTACCTTTTCTTCCGCGTCTGCTCTGTCCTCGAATAACTGTTTCAAATAGTCGAAACCTTTTGGTTTCGTCTCTTTCGTCCATCGAGGTTTATGTTCCGAGGAAGGCACGTTGGATTCAATTCGAATGTCCGTATATCGCGAGATATCTATGTGGCCGTAGTTTGATGGTTGCTTGCTGTCCGGGTTTCGGATTTCCACGCACGCGGAGTACACGTCCGCCGTGGTCACTTTCCCGTCGTGCGGCGGCGCTTTCCTCCTTTTCTTATGCGCCATTTTAGTTGGCGACGATTCCGTCGAGAAGAATAAATACAAAATCGAACGCTTGCTTTCTCGTCCAACTCTCGACGAAAAAACACTCTTCGTAATATCGCTCGTCGGAAAGTATCGGGCGAAGCGCGCGCGCATGCGCAGTAAAGAAAGAGAGAGTCTGTGGGGGAAATTTGCACAATTTGGGCTTTTAGGAAGGAAAATTTGGAGACTATTTTCCAAAAGTAAATTCTCTTCTTCTTTGTAGACCGGAACTAATACAAATGATTATATGATTATTAAATAGTAGTATGGTTTGTGTGAGCACTCGTAATATCTGTTCCCCGGGCGAAGAATGACGCGTTAATTTTGTTACGGTGACTTCTTTCTTTTTTTCTTTCTTTCTTTCTCTGTCTCGTCTCTGCTATTCTCTCTCTTGTTTTACTGTTCGATGGCGCAAAGCAAATCACCGGCGGTGCACGAGTCCCCCTTGCCAACGGCGATGTGCTTCAACTTCCCATTGCACGGCGCAGAGACGGTCGTTTCCATCTTCATCGCAGAGAGGACGATTAAAGCCTCCCCTGCTTTGATTTCGGCGCCGTCTTTGACCAAGATGTCGACGACTTCACCCGCCATAGGGGCGCCGACGGAGCCTAGATCCATAGGGTCGGCGCGTTCGCGAACGGCAGTCATACCTTTTTTGTTTTCAGTCTCTAAAGTGTTCAAGTCGAGGATGTCTACCACGCGCGGGATACCGTTGACTTCGAAGAAGACTTCGCGTTTACCGTTCGGGAGAAGTTCGCCGACGGCTTTGAGTTTGATGGATGCCGACGTACCGCGGCGAGCTTTGACTTCAATCTCTTCGTCAATTTCCAAGCCTTTTAAGAAGGCTTTAGTCGGAAGCAAAGAAACCGGCCCCATGATATCGCGAGAGATGACGTACTCGTCGAAGACTTTCGGATATAACGCGGCAGATAAAGCGTCTTTGTGGGAGATTTCGCGTCGCCCGCGGTGTTTTTCTTGCAAATCAAAGCGCAACTGGTCGAAATCGACCGCCGGTAACGAGCAGCCAGGGCGACCTTCGATGATCTCCTTACCTCTCAAGACTTTCGTGCGTAACGGTTCGGGGAACCCACCTACCGGTTGGCCCAAGTAGCCTTGGAAGTACTCGACAACGGAGGTTGGGAAAGATAACGAGTCGGCCTGTTCGAGCAGGGTTTTCTCATCCGGAATTTTGTTCGTGACGAGAAACTGCGCCATGTCGCCGACAACTTTCGACGACGGTGTCACTTTCACAATATCGCCTAAACATTGGTTCGCAGTTGCGTAGGATTGCTTGATGTTGTCCCACTCTTCGCCTAAACCGTTCGCAAAGGCTTGAAATTTCAAGTTGGTGTACTGCCCACCCGGCATTTCGTGAATATACACGTCTGCCGACCCTGATTTGATGCCAGATTCATACGGGGAATACAACGCTCTCGTCTGTTCCCAATACGTGTTGAGTTTCAAGATTTCTTTCAAGTTCATCGGATTATCTAAAGTTTCCGAGCCTTTGATGGAGTTCAAAACGGCGCCGATGGCTGGTTGCGAAGTCAAACCAGCCATGGCATCTGTGCACACGTCGACGACATCAGCTCCAGCCTCTGCTGCAGCAAGCATGGATGCGACTCCAGTGGAAGCTGTATCGTGCGTGTGCACGTGAATCGGTAAGGCTGGGAATTTCGCTCGCAAAGCGGACACCAGCATGGTCGCCGCGCGCGGCTTCAACAAACCCGCCATGTCTTTAATTGCCAAAATATCAATACCGTGGTTGACGAGTTGTTCTGTCAAATCGAGGTAATAGTCCAACGTGTACTTCTTTCTTGATGGATCGGAAACATCACCAGAGTAGCAAATGGTACCTTCGACGACACCATCGGCGTTTCGCACGCAATCGATGCCGAATTTCAAGTTATCCACATAGTTCAACGAATCAAACACGCGAAAGATGTCGATGCCTGATTTTCTAGCCTCGGTGGTGAATTCCTGGACGACGTTATCGGCGTACGAAGTGTAACCGACCGCATTCGCACCTCTCAATAACATTTGGAACGGAATGTTTGGTACTTTTTCTCTCAAAAGCTCCAATCTTCTCCAAGGGCAGTCGCGCAAAAATCGAAGGGATACGTCAAACGTAGCGCCACCCCACATTTCTAAAGAATACGCGCCATCCAACGCCGACGCCGTGGCGTCTGCGCACTGATACAAATCTCTCGTTCTAACTCTCGTGGCGAGTAAACTTTGGTGCGCATCTCTCCAAGTTGTATCCATAAGAAGTAATCCTTTGTGATCGCGAACCGCTTTCGCAAATGCTTGCGGTCCTTGTTCGTCGATTATTTTCTTGAACGATTGTTGCTCGGCGAGTTCGGATGTTTTCTTCGATGGTTTCGGTGGATTTGGTTCGGTACCTATCGGTGGTGGACCAACCGCGCCGGGGTGTTTGGCCCCATTTACCGCGATTTCGCCTAAATACGTGAGCAATTTTTGCGTGTCGTCCACGTTGGAAATCATATCAAACAATTCGGGAGTCTCATCGATAAAGTTCGTGGTTACCTTTCCACTCAAAAACGCTTCGGCTTGAAACACATTTTGTAAGAACGGCACGTTCGTCTTCACGCCGCGAATGCGAAATTCAGCCAACGATCTGTACATTTTTTGCACCGCGCCTTCGAAAGATTGCGACGTGCACGTCAACTTTACGAGCAACGAATCGTAAAACGGAGAAATTCTCGAGCCTACGAGAACTTCACCGTCGATGCGTACGCCTAAGCCTCCGGGTGGACGATACACCTCGATTCTCCCGAAATCAGGAGAGAAGCCCATCATCGGGTCTTCCGTGGTAATTCTACACTGCAAGGCGAAACCGCGAATTTGCACGTCATCTTGCGACTTGAACCCGAGTTCCGGTAATGTTTTCCCACCCGCGATTAAAACTTGCGTTTGAACGATATCGACACCCGTGACTTCCTCAGTTACCGTGTGTTCGACTTGAACTCTCGGGTTTACCTCCAAAAAGTAGTGCCTGTTTTGATCGTCCACCATGAACTCGACCGTCCCGGCGTTGCGATAGTTGACGTGTTTCGCCAATTTAACCGCATCTTCGTGTAACCGTTTTCGTAAATCCTCGTCCAGACACGGTGCCGGTGCCATTTCGACTACTTTCTGATGTCTTCTTTGAACGGAACAGTCTCGCTCGCCCAAGTGAATGACGTTCCCGACGCCGTCGGCCATAATTTGCACCTCGATGTGTCTCGGAGCTTCGACGTACCTTTCGATGAACATGCGCCCGTCTCCAAACGCGGTTTTTGCTTCCGACGACGCTCTCGCGAACGCCTGTGCCACCTCCGATTGTTCTCTAACGACTCGCATACCACGACAACCACCACCCATGGCAGCTTTCAACATCAAAGGCATCCCGAACTCTTTCGCGAATTCCACCGCGGTTTCCACGTCGTCCGTGGCGTACTCCGTTCCTGGAACCAACGGCAAACCACACGCTTTCGCTTGCGCTTTGCAGACAACTTTATCTCCCATTTGGCCTAACGTCTCCGCTCTCGGTCCGACGAAAGCGATGCCTTCCTCTTCGCATCGTCGTGCGAAATTTTCGTTTTCACTCAACAAACCGTACCCTGGGTGAATCGCGTCTACGCCGTTCTCTTTTGCCACTTCAATGATAGACTCGTAATCCAAATACGCTGCGACTGGTTCTTTCCCTTCGCCAACTAAATAAGATTCATCCGCTTTATATCGATGCGAGGACAACCTATCTGCTTCGCTAAAAATCGCAGTCGTTCGCATTCCGAGCTCCGTCCCCGCTCGAAAGATTCTCACAGCAATCTCCCCTCTATTCGCCGCCATGACTTTCTTCAACGTCGACCCTTGCCTCAAAATCTCCCCGAGCGCGTCCGAGTTTTTTCGGTTCCTCTCTTCGTGCGACTCGACTTCGGATTTGATCACCAATCGACCGCCGCGTCTCCAGTCGCCGCTTCTGAGTCCAGACCTTTTGCTGCCTTTCTTGGCCACAACGCCGCCCCTCTTCGCGCGAGAGCCTCCTCGCACGGATGCTCGGCTCGAAAGCGACGACATCGAAGAAGACATCATCGTTCAGACTCTTTCTCTCTTCCACGGCGCGTAAAATCCGAAAGACGTCTCTTCCTCCCGCACGCGTCTTCTCCGGTGCGTCTCTCTCTCTCTCTCTTCTTTCGACGGAGGGCTTTAACTCCAATCGAATCCAATCGCTCTAGGGACACGACGCAATCCCAAGCGCGCGCGGAATCGAGGAATAATCACAAAAAAAGCCACACCCAACAACACCAACACCAACACCAACAAAAATGAACGGCAGCAGCTCCGCGTGTTTGTGTGCGCGCGCGTGTTTGGAGAGCAGCGGTGTGCAGTGATGAATGAAGCGCTTTTTCCAAAAGTGTTATCTATTTTTTTGTGTCGACGGACGGAC
>Ga0115011_10003630_pt1 | contig 10504 bp, 3 predicted proteins | sample TroAtlMetagenome_2_FD_88705 | JGI IMG/M metagenome (GOLD analysis project Ga0115011, IMG submission 88705) | Marine eukaryotic phytoplankton communities from Atlantic Ocean - Tropical Atlantic ANT8 Metagenome | ecosystem: Environmental > Aquatic > Marine > Oceanic | place: Tropical Atlantic... | reverse complement strand
ATTATCAGCATTAAGATGAATACTTCTATCAACATATAAAGTATTGTTTGATGGTCTATATCTTACACCAGCATCAGTATAAACTGTTTCTGAAGTTGCAGATCCATTATTACTATCAACAAATGTTAGAAAATGATCACTACCACTAGAAGAAGATCGTGTCTGTACTTCTTGAGATGAAGGAACATTAGTTAAGTTAATTGTTTGCCATGTCCAGTTGGTTCCATCAGACATAGCAACCTGACCATTACCACCATTAGCACCACTACCATCACGAAGTTCAGTAATCTTCGCTTTTGGAGTTTCTAATATATTAGAACTATGATTATATGTAAGTTGATTATCATAGAAGATACTATTCTGTGCATTATCATTACCCTGTAATGTAGCAATAGGTCTTGTACTATTATCATCATTCTCATCTGCTAATACTGTATTTGCACCACCAGCATTAGCAATTCCCCATACCCATCCACCTGATCCATTAGCAACAGGAACTTCACCACTACTACCAGAATCACCACCAGGTTCTTCCAATCTAGTTAATCTTAATTTATCAACAATTAATCTATTATCACTAGGGATATATGATAGATCATCATCATGACGAAGATCTTTTGATCCACTTGCATTACCTTGTACAAATGTTAGATATGAAGTGGTTCCTGTATCAGTTTCTGTTGAATAAATCATTAGTGATGATCCAGCACTTGCAGTTCCCCATGCCCATCCACCTGATCCGTTAGCAACAGGAACATTACCAGCACTACCAGTTTGTCCAGAAGTACCTTGAATAGATGCTGGTCTTATATTAGGTACTATAAGTAAATTTGAGTTTGGATTATATGTAAGACTTGCATCTGTCCAAGGAGTTTGATAAGTAAAACTTGTAGGATTAAGTTCAAGGAATGAAAGGAAATAATTTGAATCATCCTGATTTCTTACTGTTCTTATAGTATTTGCTTGATTAACTGTTGCTGAACTAAAGTTAATCGCTGCTTCTCCTGCTGCTGAAATACGACCTTTAGAATCAACAGTAAACGTTGCTACATTAGTAGCATCACCATATGATCCTGCTACTACTCCAGTAGATGATAATGCAAGATTTAATTGAACATCAGCAGTACCATTAAATGTAACTCCAGCACTGGTTCCATCACTTCCTACACCACCAATACTAAATGTTCTACTATTAGTTAATTGATTTGCTTGATTAACTGTAGCAGTTCCAAAGTTAATACCTGTTGTACTAACCTCATATATCAATCCTTGATTATTAACCTTAAAGGTTGGAATAGTAGTAGAGTTTCCGTAAGTAGTGTTATTTGGACTAAATCCACTTATTGATTTTAAATTAGCATCTAGAACTACATTCTGTGTTCCGTTAAAGTTTTGTGCAGAAGCTTGGATTTCACCAGCATCATTAGTTCCAGTAGTTCCATTTATACTAAAGGTTCTAGTGTTTGTTAACTGATCTGCTGAAGCAACAGTTGCATTAGCAAAGTTTATATTTACAAGACTTGCTGCTGTAGCTCTTCCTTTAGAATCAAAGGTAATTCTTGGATATTGAGTTCCATTACTATTACCATAAGTTCCTGCAGTAATACCACTTGATGCTAATGTTCCTGCAGCAGTTACATTACTAGTACCATTAAAGTTTACTGCCCAAGAGACATCACCAGACATGGCAATTTCTCTAGTAGTTGTTATTCTATCTGCTTGTGCAGCAGTTCCTTGGAATGCACCATTAAATGTAGTAGCCCAGACTTCACCCCATCTAAGACTACTATTACCTATCTTACCACTATTATTACTTTCTGGAAGTACTTGTCCATCTGATGTAAGTCTTGTAACTGAACTACCAGCCTTATTAGCAGAATATATTCTTATACCATCATCATATCTAAATGACAAATAATTACCATCTTTAATAATATCTCCTTTATCACCAATCCTTACACCTTTATTAGCTGTTGCACCAACATTAATCCATATTTCACCAGTATTTTGTAATAGGTCAGTAGATGGATTATATTTTATACCACTATCAGTAAATACCCCTTCATATTCTTGACTGGTATTATTATCTCGTACAAAAGTTAAGAAGTGATTAGCGTTAGTAGAAATACCAACAGTTCTTATATTCTGTGAATCTCTTGCTGTTCCAACAGTGGATGTTAGGAAATCAATTGCTACTTCTGATGCTGCTGTAATTCTACCTTTAGCATCAACAGTAACTCTTGAGTAAGATGTTCCAGTACTGTTACCAAATGTTCCTACATTACTGTTTACAGTATCAAGAGTAGTGTTTAATACAACATTAGCAGTTCCATTAAAACTTTGTACAGGAGCATCAACATCTCCAGTGATTGAAAAAGTTCTAGAATTTGCTAATGCTGTTGCAGTATCAGCATTTCCAGTAAGTGGACCGTGGAAAGTATCTGCATGAATATTTGCATGTTTTACACTACTAGATCCTATATTAAATGTACTATCAGATCCAGGCATAACATGCCCATCTGTGGTTATATCTAATGCTACAGATGATTGTCCGTTACCACCAGTACTAATTTTTAATCCAGCATCATTTCCAATAATATATGATTCAATACGACAATCATAATTTTCAGCAAGATCAGATTTAAAATCAATATAACCATTACCAGTAGATTTAAATAACTCTAATGATCCATCATTAGAAAGTTGAGATTGTTTAGTAACATTACCACTAACAATAGTTTGAGCTTCAATTGTTCCTTCAAGAACTTTAAGAATATTTGCATTAGGATTATATCTAATTCCACCATCACTATGCATTGTCTCAAATGTACCAGCTGAAGGATTATCATCAGCAACAAATGTCAAATAATGATCTGCATTAGTATTTCTTGTCTGAACCTGCATAGTCTGTGCCTGTTGCACAGTAGCAGTTCCAAAGTTAATACCAGTATTGGTTATATTAGTAACACGACCTTTAGCATCAACAGTAATAACAGGAATAGTAACAGTAGAACCATAAGTTGCAGCAGTTACACCTGAATTTGCTAGAGCCATATTAAGTGCAACATTACCTGTTCCATTAAAAGGAATACCAGTTGCAGTTGCATCACCAGTAATACTAAATGTTCTTGCAGTTTCTAATGCTGTTGCAGTATCAACAATACCTCTAAAATTAGTAGCAAAAACTTCATTGAATTTAAGACCACTACTACCTATATCATAAGTATTATCTGCATAAGGTTGAATGGTATTTGCAATATTAACTTGACCTTGAAAAGTAGATATACCAGTTACTAATAAATTTCTACCTTGAACTTCATCATAGAATACATCACCAAGAACACTTAGATCTCCACCAACATAAAAATGACTACCAGTAGTAACAATACCACTAAGAGTACTCTGTCCCCCTACATTTAAGGTTTCACCAATATGAACTGCCTTCTCAACACCAAGTCCACCCTCAGTGAAGATAGATCCATTATCCTTACTACTTGATTGTTGTCCATTATTTACATATAAAATATCATTAGTTTGTATTGTACCACCAGCAGAATCTAAAGTAATATTACCTGATGATGATGCTATTGTATTTGAAGATATCTTAACATTACCAAGAGTACTGATACCAGTTGATCTGAAATTATTAACAGTAACATCACCAGTAAAATTAGTTTGTGGAAGAGTTGCAACACCAGCAACAGTTAAATTATCAGCAGCTAATGTTCCTTCAACATCAACACCCCAAATCATTGTCTGAAGTTTTTGACTACCAGAAAAATATAATCTAGCTGTACCACCTTCAGTAAACCTTGCTAGATTAGATCCACTTACACCATCAAAATAAATATCATTTCCAGTGATGTATAAGTTACCAGATCCAACCTCTTTAATATAACTGTTATTAGTCTGAGAATATATCTCTAAAGAATTGTTATTACCAAATTGTGCCTTATCACCATCCGTCCACCTAGCATTATTAGTAAATGTAGAAATACCAGAGACATATAATCTAGAAGTATCTACTGTTCCATTGAATTTTGCATCTCCCGAAACATCAAATCTAACTGTTGGATTAGCAACACCCAAACCAACACGCTGATTAGCAGAATCATAAACAAATCCAGTAGCACCATCAATTATTCCAGCATTGTTATGATATTGAAGATCTTTTGGATTACCACCAGCACCAGCAGATACACTTCCCTGATTAATCCAATCTATTCCACCAGTAGCAGTTTTAACTAATACTTGTCCTGTTGTTCCTGGATCATTGTTCTCATCAACAATAGTTCCAGTTAATCTAATATCACCTCTAACATGCAATTCTTGCGTAGGATTTGTAGTTCCAATACCTACTCCAACAGAAGTAACCTGAAGTCTAGAAGTACCAACATCTAAAAATCCACCAATACTAAGACGATCTGTAGAGTCATCAAATGTTAATCCAGTAGATGTTGCAAAATCTCCACTATCTTTAAACAATACACTGTTATCAACACCTGGAGGAGCAACTGTAATTGTTGCAGCAACACCAAGATTAACTCCTTGTGCTGTAATAGAATTACCAATAAAATTAAGTTGAGTGATACTACTCAAAGATCCTACAAGTGTTCCTTCCTCATAAACACTAATAGATCCTGGAATTAATCCACCTTGTATTGGTATCCAATATCTCTTACCAGGATGTCCATCCACACCGATAATTTGATATTGTGTTCCAGAAGGTACTGTAGGTAAAGGAGAGATAGGAGCACCAAGATTAGGTTCTGCCTGATCTAAACTCAAATAATTATATCTATCTGTCGATAAACCAGATACTGGTTTTACCTTAATTCTTCCACTAAGATACTTTGTCATACTATGCCGTGCTATTCTCTAGGAAACTACCAATAAATTCCATTTGTAATGGTGCTACTGATCCTCCACTAGAGGATACACCAACATAAACATTAGCGGTTCCATTCCTTCTTCTAATACCACTAGATGTCGCAGACACAAATGCATGAGCATCAATATTGGTAGAAGGAATATCATTTAGTACCTGAACAGAAACCGTATTTTCTGTTACTGCAAAAATCTTTACCCATCTTCCACTTATAGGATCAGTTGACCTCGGATAATCTTTCTGTGCAGCAGAACCAGAAGCACCACCATATGCACAACTAAATTTTAATGATCCGTCAGTAATCTTAATATATTCACCATTCTTCATTCCATGAGCACCACCACTAAGGAATAATCTCATAATACCTGTCTCTGGATTATAAGTAGTGGTCTCATCTCCTGATCCAGCAGCAACAGTATATTGAGTATCATTAGTTACTGCATCAACACCCAACCATTGTCCAGGTTTTCCTGCATAATCTGTTGATCTAGGATAAGCATGTTCTGAAGTATTATAATCCATACTACAAGTAAACACCATAGACTCAGTAGCAATACCAATAATAGTAGTTGCTTTTTTAATTCCATTAGCAGCACCAGCCTCAAAATAGTGTTGAGATGTATTAGAAGATGAACCAACGTTCATTCTAAATCCATTAGATGTTACATTAGATATTGGTAAATATTTTCTACTTGCTGGATCTCCAGATCTAGGATAAGGATGATTAGTTCCTCTACTATCCATATCACAACTAAATGTGATAGCACCCTCTTCTAATTTTACTAAATCGCCATTTGAAAAACCATGTGTAGTAGTCGTAACAACATCCAAAACACCTGTTGCTGCAGTGAATGTAGTACCTGCACCTGCTCTTACTGCTGTAGGTGCTGTAAATCCATGATTAGATAATGTAAGAGTAACAATACCTACATTCCCATCATATATTGCTCCATATGGAGTATGTTTTGTTGCACTACCAAACACACTAATAGCATTGGGTTTTGCACGAACAAATTGATGAATTGCTGGATTATAACCATGATTATATTTTCCACTACCAACAACACATGAGAACTCTGTATTAACACCAACTTCATCAATTGTATAAGATGCTTGAGGTTCAGGGAAAATAGTAGTTGTAATACCAGAACCACTAGGACATGTAAAAGCAATACCAGATAAAGTAACTTGATCATTCACAGAAAGACCGTGAGGATCCATTGTTGTTATGGTCGCAATACCACTTGGTTCATCATATTTAACATATGTAATAGTCGTTATACCACTCTGAATACCACTTATAAACAATCTATCTAAAGTCGTTGCTGTTTTTTCTAATACTAATCTACCATCAACAAGAATTGCTGCATCATTTGGTGGTATCTCTATATCTTTTATAACTCTTATATCTCGTGTTATTCCTGTACTTCTTGATTCTCTTCTGTGGATTAAAGTAACTGTTGGATATGTGTTTATTCCTACATTAGATACTTGTGCGTACAGCAAAAGAGAAGAAGTTCCTGTTGGCACTTCATATAATTTCTGCTCTCCTGGTGCTACAGGAACTGCTACTGATAAAAACTTATTTACTGGTGCAATTGCCATATTATCTCAATGCTAATATTAATGGTGTTAATTGTGCTTGAATAGCTCTGTTGAAGTCTCTTCCAGATATAGTAGATGTAGTTTGGTCTATGACTAAACCTTCACCAATCCTAAAGTTTCCTTTTTGATCCGTACTTGTAAATGGGATTTGTCCACCATTAATAGCAACAATCTCATTTTCAGGCTTAGGTACTCCACCTTGAAAGGGGTTTGCAGTATTTAGGTCATTACCAGCACCGATATACTCGAAAGAGTGTGAACTGGTAATTATACGACTAATTCTCTTCAATTCACAAGTAGAACCCATTGATACAGAATAAGGAACAAATTCATTAAAAGTAACTGTAGTTAATCCAGAAACAGTTGGTTCAGTTGCCTCTGAAATAGTAAAATATATTGGATCCATTTCTGCAATAGCAGTTGCTCCACCCTCACCAGAGAAAGAAACACTTATATCTTGATTTGGAAGGAAATTTCTACCACTAGCAACTACATCAACTGAAGTAATAGTTCCTGCAATACTTACATTAGCAGATAATTCTGCTTTAATTGCTTCTGGTCCTTTAGGATTAACAATAGTTACATTTGGTGGAGCAGACTGACTATATCCAGTTCCACCATCTGTTATCTTAATACTTCTAACAAATGTTAGTGGTGCTGTTGTTATTCCTGTTTGACTAACATCATTATAATCATCTAAATCCAACTTAAAGAAAAATGCCTGTCCATCAAAAGGTCTTCTAACATTATTAGAAGTATCTTTCATATCTCTCAATATAAATGTATCACTTCCTGCAGTCACATCATTAACTGTTTTAGATGTAAATTCGGTAGCACCTACACCATCAGCATATAAACCAAAATTACCAAATGATGAGTTAGAGTTTGTTAGATCACACTGACCACCACTCTTAGCAAAAATAGCAATATCACATCCAATCGTGAAAATAGATACCAACTGAGCATATCCATTATTAGTAAGTGATACTCCAATACCTGCTTCATTATATTGTGTAAATGAATCACAAACCATACTCTTAATATCTTGACCAAGACTATTAATACCAGTAAATGCAGCATTAACATGATCTCCATTAATCTTCATACCAATACTACCTTTCATAAAGTTAGTACAGTTTCTTACATAAGGACTCTTATATCTACCAGATGCACCTTCATTTGCAGGACCAAGTGCTTGATACCCACTAATTGCTCTTTCTGATAAAGTTAATGGTGGGAATGCAACTGCTGCACATCTAGCATGTTCAGCAGTATTTGATGTACCAGCAAAACTGACATTCTCAATCATACATCCCCTTCTTACATGGAATACATCTCTATTAGCATTAGTAGGAACAATAGTTACAAGTCTTAAGTCCTCACCTGTGATTGCAACGTCAGTTCTTAGTCCTATAGGATTTGCTTCTTGATATACACCAGATCTAACTTTAATAGTATCTCCTTCTATTGCTATTGCTGCTGCTCCTGCGATTGTTGCTTTTGCATCACCTTCTAATAATCCACTATTAGAATCCATACCATTCTTTGTAACCCAAATAGTCTTCTTAGTTTGAACACCAGATGGTCTCCATGATACACCTGATCCAACTGCTGCTAAACGATAATCTGTTTGTGCTGCACCAACACCATCATCATTGTTTATATCTTTTATAACACTATTATATTCTACACTACTATTAAATACTGCTTCGGCATCAAAGTTTGCAGCAGCATCAAAATCAGATTCACCCTGAACATTTAAAGTATCTCTAAGAACAGCTGTTCCATCAACATCTAAGTTAGCATTAAGTGTTGTATTTCCATCTACATCTAAACCAGATTTTGCTGTGATATTACCATCTACATTTAAAGTTTGATCAAAATCACCAGGTTGTGTAACATTAAGAGTGTTTCTAATTTGAGTAACACCCTGAACTATTAATGTTGAATTAAGTACTGTTGGACCATCAACATTTAAACTACTATCAAAATCAGCAGCTCCAGTAGCATGAATAGTTCCATCTATATCTAATTGTGCAGAAGGGTTATTATTATTAATACCCACTCTTGTCATTCTAAAGACAGAAGCACTAGCACCTTCTCCTGTAAATCCCCATAAATCTTTAGTTTGGATTTTACCAATAAATGTAGGATTTGCAGGATCTGGTATAGGTATAAGAGTATCAGTTCCTATTCCACCACTATTTTGATTAACAAAATTTAAGACAGTAAAAGATACTGCAGCACCAGCATTCTGGAGATATGAACCTTCATCTTGAACAAATATACCTTCAGAAAAACCAGGTGATACAGGAATCCAAACTATTCCACCTTCATCTTGATTTAAATAATGTCCATTAGCACCTGAAGAATTATTGGAATCATAAATGTCTTTGGTAATTTTTACACTACCCATTACATCAAGAGATTGCTCTGGAACAGAAGTTCCAATACCAACCCGTGATTGTGTTACAATACCAACAAGTGCTGGTTTTATATTAGCACCTATATTACCAATAACTGCATCTTGTCTTAAAAAGGTTTCACCTAAAACCTCAATATTTCTCTTAAATATTACATCATCATGAAAAGTAGCAATACCAGGAATTGTAGAATTTCCTTCTCCTAATTTTCTACCAACCTCTAATGTACCATCTACCCTGACATCACCAAATTCTGCGATTTCATCTTCATTCGCTACTAACTTGCCGTAGATATAAAGATCTTCGACAATAGTATTTCCTGAAAAAGTGGTATCGGGATTAACAGTCATAGTTATAATCCAAACAATCCTTTAATTTTATCGGTCACATAGCTTCCAGAAAAAGCTTGAAACATATTATGTGTTTTAAGAAGTACAGCAATATTTCCATCCTTTGGATTATGAGCCTCAATTTTATATCCAATCAAATCAATCTTTTTAGTTTTACCTGGTTGAGAAAAACCAATACGAATATTAGGTGCTTGAAGAATTAATGTATCTCTTGCTTCAATAGTAACAATTGGACCTGAAATTCCAATGTTTCCACCAGATGTAATATCACACTTACCATGCTCATTATTTAGCATAAACCCTTGTCCTGACTCGGATTGAATTGCTTTTTTTAATTGACCACTGGTAATTTCTAATGTTCCATCATTATGAATACGACCTAATCCACTTCCATGCTGTGAAATATTCATCTGATGACCAACATCATTCTTAGAACATAACTGCATAGCAGTATTACCTGCTGCACCTTGTTCATTTGAACCTGTTTCTAAGAAACAATTAGGTCCGAATGATTCAATTTGTCTTTTTTCTTGACTTGGATTACTCACAATTACTGACCCTCTATTCGTACAGACCACCTAATAGGTGTTCCAGGTGGTGGTGGTTCTACGTATGTTGATTCACCTGCAGGTGCAGGTTCTTTCACTGGATTTATCACTTTTCTCTCTTGAGGTTCACTTACTGGTTTTGGTACATAGGGAATAAATTCTTCAGTATCACCAACAGTATTAACAACAGTAGATGTAGTTCCATCTGGTCTAGTTATAGTAGCTCTTTTTACTGTAACTTTCTTTCCAGTATCAATAATTTGAGGATTCTCAGCAGGTGAAAGACAATCAATAACCTGTAATAGTCTGTATTCTCTAGGAGATCTATCCAAATTAACAATTGGACTAAGTACAGCACCAGAACCAGTTGCACTTCTAATGAATATCTCTGGTAATACTGTATATGGAACTTGATTAACAATTTCTACTCCAGCAATAGTTCCATCTGGATCAACAATCAACTTTAAGTTATCATCAGGTATAAAATCATCTTGTGTATATCCAGATCCAGGGTCATCAACAATAATTTTATCTATAAAGAATTCTTTTACTCCATCATATCCTTCAGTTGGATAATTTTCTCCTTCACTAATAAGAATAACATCTGTCACTTGACCAAATGTTGGTGAATTTTGATTTTCATCAATAACTGCTCTACCAAAAGCACCATATCCTTGATCACAATTATCT
>Ga0115011_10003628_pt1 | contig 10508 bp, 9 predicted proteins | sample TroAtlMetagenome_2_FD_88705 | JGI IMG/M metagenome (GOLD analysis project Ga0115011, IMG submission 88705) | Marine eukaryotic phytoplankton communities from Atlantic Ocean - Tropical Atlantic ANT8 Metagenome | ecosystem: Environmental > Aquatic > Marine > Oceanic | place: Tropical Atlantic... | reverse complement strand
TTGGAAGCTGTGCACGCTTGATGTCAGAACGGACACTTGGAGAACGCGCATAACTGTATGCAGCTTCTTCCAAATCATGCTGGTCAATGACGCCCTGAGCAACCAGATCTGCGATCTTCTTGTCGTCCACAGATGCGACAACTCCGGGAACCGCTAGCACCTCTGGTGACAAGAGGCTGGGCTTGTACTTGGTGGTGAACTTCTTTCGGTCCCTGCTAAAAGCCCCGATACGAACAACATCGGTACTCGACACCTCTTTGAGCAGGTTTTTGATGGCGTCCCACTTATCGTTATACATTCCCACAAGGTTATTAAACTGGTCGAATAGAGATTCGTTCTCCAAGCTCAACGTAGCAAGGTCTCCCCTGATCTCATCAAGCTCCTTAACGGTCTTCTCAATCATCTTCATAATCTCTCTGTCATTCATTATTTTCTCCCTTAAGTTGTTTTGATATTTGTGCCGCTAACCGGATGTCAGCGAGGTTCTTATTCCAAATTTTTCCCGGATTTTGGGCTGTTCGAAGTAGGGTCATCACCCCATCTACAACCATCATTGGGAGCTTGTAGTCAACCACTTCTCCTATGATGTTTGCTTCCACAACACGCCCCTTCGTAGCCGTGAATGTGGACTCCCCACGTAGGGCGGCAACAGACGTTGGTCCCATTGCGATAAGCATGTTTGGGTCCAGAGTCCGTATTTCCTGATGAAGTCTTGAAGAACAAGCCTTTATCGAAGCAGACTTCGGGGCAGAGAAGACTTCTTTAGTCCTCATTCCGGGTACAGATTTTTCTGTTGGGCAAACCACGCAGGGCGTTACCCAAAGCGAACTGGGGTCCAAGTCGGAGAGTCGTATGAGGTGGTTTAGAATCGACCCCTCACGCCCTGCGAAAAGATTTCCATTAACTGCGGTCTGGACGCTAGTCCTATCCACAACAAGTACGATGTCAGCATCGGATGAACCGACCCCAACTATGGAAACCTTCCTGTTGGAATTGAGCTTACAGCTAACACACGTTGAGTAATTGAACTGTATGTCCTCAAGCTTTGATTGTGGTGATTTTGAGCTTTCTGAGCGCAATCTTCCTCCTTAGCTTTTGGCACATACGGTGTGCGGGCGGGATGTTTTTGTCATCAATCAAGATGGCTATAGGGCCTTTCTTACCCTCGTACTTCCTTTCGACACGCCCCTTACCCTGCTGGAACCCACCCCAACTTGAGAAGGGTGTAGCAAAAATTACAGTATCCAAGGCTGGTGCATCAAGACCTTCCCGAGCTACTTGGAAAGTAGCGAAGGTGACGTCTGACTCATTAATAATGTTGGTCCGCTGGTCACCCGGTGTAGCACCGGTAACAACCCCGACTTTATACGGCGCCCAGCTCTTCCTGTCTACCACAAGTGCAGACAATATTTCTGGGTGTTGTGCGCTATGAGTCAGACAAATTATTCTCCTTCCCTTAGACAATGCGTTCTCCACAAGCTCGATAATTTCTTCGTTTCGTAGGCGTCTCTCGCCTAAGAATTTGTATAGCTTGCCTGCAGAAAACTCGCCTGTAACGTCCTGTATGTCAGTCGGATCGATTGGTGGATCCGTGCCCAGTTCCTTTACGTAGATGTCAGCGTTTAGATCGCTCTCAACGTCCGAGTAAAATACCCCACCTATTTGCGAGTAATAAACATTCTCCAGCCCATCTTCCCTGATTGGGGTTGCGGTTAACCCGTACCGAGCCCCATAAAAAAGTGGGGCGGTTTGTGAAAACTTCGCTGCTGACAGGTGGTGGACTTCATCAAAAACGATTGTGCCGAATCGCTTACGCACTTCTATTGGGATGTCCCCTTTGATTGCGCGATTGGCCAGAGTTTGGACCATAGCAATAACCAAAGGCTTGTCCCACTCGGACTTCTTGCCTTGGACTATACCGATGTCCTCTCGAGTAACCGACAGGAACTCCAAAGCCCTATCGATCCACTGTTCCATAAGCCCTGTGTTGTTGACGATAACGATGGCAGGATTGCCTCGCTGCGCTATCTTCTTGAGTGCCATAACGGTTTTACCCTTACCGCACGCCAAATTTAGAACACCATGATCGGCCTTTGAGAAAGCCTCCCACGCAGATTCCTGTGCGGGGTTCCTCGGGATGATTTTGTCTCCAAAGTCGAAAGACTCTAAAGTAACTACTGGTTCGGTGAACGGTGGAATCCTCTCAAGCCACTCCTCAGTACTGAAGAGGTGCCTTGCCACGGAAACATGGTCATCATGTACCTGTCCGAGGCAGAGGCTCGATACGTTACCCGTTCTAGAATTTACTGTACTAAAAGTTGCTGCCCGAAGCACCGCATCGACATTCCGTATCGCATCTAGCGGTATCCACATGTCGAAAGAAAAGATGGCCGTTCCTTTACAAGAACGACCACCATCTTCTTCTGGGAAGTACGTTGCTTCGGGCGTCTTTTTACGCCCCATATTAACTCCTAAGTATGCCCAAAATTTTAGACTTCAAAAAGAACTCAAGACTATCATTACGCCTGTCCGGTGAGACTTGCTTAAAGAATAGCTCGACAAGACTGTCGGCCTTAGACTCCAAGCTCTCTTCATCTGAGAACAGTGACTCTATCTCCGCTTGGGCAGCTGGTCCGAAAGATCGGATATCGCCGCTACTTCTGGAGCGCCGCGTCTGATATACCGATATCAGTATCGAGCGTGCCTCAGTAGACTCTTTCGGGTCTATGGTGAGGTTCTCGAAAATCTTCTGCAGCGTTTGATTAGAGGGTATTAGTATACCATTTTCGTACTTTCGGATGGATTCACGGCTCACACCGCACACTTGCTCCATTTTACGTAATGAGTACTTCCTGCTCTTTCTGAGATCCACTAGCAGTTCACACAGGTGTGCGTTATTGGTGTCCGCCATGAAATCTCCTATTCGTCTATTGCTTCAATCTTGGTATCTTCGTATACAGTCTCTGTGGAATTGGTGCCAGGGTCAACGACTACTGTCGGGACTTTCACTGAAACCACGGGGGATTGTTTATTAACGTGCTTGCCATAGCTACTAAAGAGGTGTTCAACTCCTTCTTGTACGGCATGGATCAAGGCCCGCATCGAATGGTATTTGGCATCGAATTCCTGTGGAACTTCCACTTTGACTTCCTTACTAGTATCATCAGTCATGATGTATCTCCTTGTTGATTTTTAACATTTGGCATCCCTTTGATGCCGCAGTGCTTATACCAAAAACCTGACTTCCCTTGTGTGAGGACATAGACATGAAATTGAATGGTGTTGTAGACCACTATGATGACGATGGGCTTTTGCTCAAGAAAGCGTTTGCTGAGAAAGGTGTCCCCCCGGTCATCAAAACAGCCGTCGACCTTAGCGAGACGCGTGAACGATTTGATAGCGACTACGCCCTAGTGGTTGATACTGGTATGGGCAAGCAATATAAATACCCAGTCGTTGACGCCGGTAATACACTAGCGAGCGCTCTGTACTTCTCAGAATCTGGTGAGAGTCTCCCAGAGGAACTGCAGAAGACAGCTGCTGCGAACATCCGTACGGCTTTGGAGTCTTTCGGCTTTGAGGCTCCTGAGCAGATCACGAAAACCGCATCTATGGAGCTAGGCTACTCGGGTGAGGCTGAGGATATTTCCCTAAGCACTCTGTTCGGGTTGGCGGGCGATGATACCGTCGAGGTTGTAGAAGACGCCTTTGCGAGTCTAAGCCCTAGAGGTAAGCGGAGACTAGCCTTTCAGGTAAAGGAAGCCAACGCTGACTTCTTCGGTGGGCTATCTGACGAGATGCAGAAGTACGCTTCCAGCGAAATCGGAAGCGACTTTGCGATGTCGCTTGATCTCCGACGTATTCTCTTGGTTGACGCCGAAGCGAATACAGAACTGGACAAAATCGCCTCAATGGCAGATAATTCCAACGCTGAAGAGATTGCTGAAGCACTTCATGAATTTGACGTGCGTCATGAAATCACTCATCAGTATAATCGGGTAATACCTGACTCTCATGCGTCGGTCTTTGGTGACAGTGTTGAGAAATCGGCTAGCGTTACAAGACCTGTTGAGGTTAATGGTAGGGAGTACACAGCGGATGCAATTAATGGTTGGTTCGATGGCGGCGGTAAAGAGAAGCTCTCGGACTCTTTCGGGGATTCCTTTACTGAAGAGTTTATGTCGGACCCTCCGAATGTGCTTGCGAGCCTCCCGGTTACTCATAAACAAGCCATCGCACGGATGATTGATGAAGGTTGAAGAGAGTTACCTTGGACCAAAAACACCTAAGCAGGCCTTTACTCATAGGGAGTCCCACCCCTTAGTACTGAACCTGCTTATGATCTCGGAGTTTGGGCCGGACTGCCTGGCTTGGGAACCCGAGACGTGTTGGGTTGAGATTAAGAAGACTTGGGGCGGAAGTGTATCTGACCTAAATAAGAACAAGATACAGGCTGTAAGAACAGCTCATGTCAGTGACTATCCCTACCAAAGGTGGGAAGTATTTGACTCTGTTTGTGCGGGACTTGTTGGGTCAGTACCTAGATTTGATATGATTCAAAAGCCTTCGCCGCATAGAGCTGCTTTTGCTCTTGACGTATTGAAGCAGGTGAAAGAAGACCTGCCGTTCTCCAAAGAGGTCCTAAAATATTGTGGGGCCTCTATGATGGACTACGGTATGGTGTATGGTCCTGGTACTTTGGAGCCGTGCAATAGTATTATAAAGCCCTTTGTGGGAAGTGCGCAGGACCGCGTAAAGAAGTCGTTTAATTTATCGGTGATCCCTAAGTTTGATGGTCAGAATATGGATGACGTTCAGTTGATGAAGTCCTATTCCGTACGTGACTTTCAGGAGGGCACATCACGAATGCTTCTTTCCCAATTGAAAAGACTTATTCCGTAAGAGGATTATAAAGAATGACATCTCCAAGATATTCATTGGGTGGTTCGTCCAAGACCAGAGCTAAGTCGGTCGGTAAGCCAGAATCGTTTTACCCGAGCCCTTTTTTCGATGTCGCACAGAACTACATCCCAAAGACTATTAAGGGATGCTTCGATTGGTGCTCCTACTATCAGCTAACCAATCCACTGATTAGTGCGGTTACCAGTAAGTTGGCTACTTACCCAATTACGGACTTGATCTACGAGGACGATAACAAGGGTATTACTTCGTTATACAAGAACCTGTTTGAGGACACGTTCTTGATGAGACAGTTTCTGATCGAGACCAACCTAGACCGCTATACGTATGGGAACAGTTTCACTAGTGTCTCGTTTCCCTTTAAGAAAATCTTGGTGTGTAAAAACTGCGGCGCAGACTATGAGGCACGCTCTTCTGGCTACAAGTGGAAGGGGTTCAGATTTCATCTTGATTGTAAGTCATGTGGTACCCATGGACCGGCTAACGTAAAGGACGAGCCAATTCGCTCTGCGGATAAGATCAAGCTCATACGCTGGAATCCTAAGTCAATCACGATTAGGAACAACGAAGTTACAGGCAAGAAGCTGTATTACTACACAATGCCTCAGCACCTTCGGAATGATATCCTCCTGGGTAAGCCCGAAGTGATTGAGGTAATCCCACAGGCTTTTATTGAGGCTGTTCGGAAGAAGAAAGCGATTCTCCTAGAGTCGGACAAGATCTTCCATTCTAAGAGGCCCTCAATCTCACGAGACCCGGCTGATAATGGTTGGGGTGCTCCTTTGATTCTTCCTGTTCTTAAGGACATTTTCTTCCTACAGATTTTGAGGAAGGCTCAGGAAGCCGTAGCTCTTGAGCACATTGTGCCTATGCGTGTGATGTTTCCACAGATCACCGCCGATGGTAACAATCCCTACGCGCAGATCAATCTCAAGGACTGGCAAAACGAGGTTGAGGGCCAGATTAAGAAGTGGCGGATCGACAATAACCACATCCCAGTAATGCCTGTGCCTGTTGGGTACCAGATGATTGGTGGTCAGGGCAGGAGCCTTCTTCTCCATCAGGAGATTAGGATCTACAATGACCAGATCATTGCTGGTATGGGTGTGCCCACCGGGTTCTTTTACGGAGAGGCGCAGTATAGCGGGGCTTCCGTAAACTTAAGGGCGTTGGAGAACGAGTTCCTCGGCAATCGGCAAGACATGCTTAGGCTCGTATGCTTCATTAGGGACCACGTTTCGTCCTTTCTTGACCTGCCGAAAATCCCACTCCGATTCAAGCCGTTCAAGATGGCTGACGACATCCAGCGTGCTTCGTTTGACCTCAACCTCACTAATGCCGGTATGATTTCGAGACGAACATTCCTTGAGAGTCGTGACTTTAACTTTGATAATGAGCAGGATCTGATTTCATCGGAGGCCAAGAAGTTTGCGAAACAGCAACGGGAGAACATGGTTTCTCAAGCTGAGTCACAGGGTGAGTCCATGCTCATCCAGACTCGGTACCAGATCCAGTCACAGATGCTCCAACAGGAAGCACAGGCTCAGATGGGCCCACCACCTGGACAAGAGCAGCAGGGACAGCAGCAGGGACAACAACAACAACAACAACAACAGGCTCCCGCAGAGCAGCAGCAGCAGCAGCAGGCACCTGAACAGGGACAGGCTGCTCCTGAGCAACAAGCTCAACAGCCTGAGCAAGCACCCGGTGTTGAGCAAAGCCCGATTACTCAAGCCTCGTCTGGAAATATGGTTGACCTGTTTTCGCAGGCCAAGCGTCTTACTTCAGAGCTAAAAAAGATGGATGAAGTTGACAGATATAGGGCACTGGCTCGGTTAAGAGCCAGTAACCCTGAGATCTACATGCTTGTCAATAACGCTCTATCAGGAGCTGGTATGTCGGCAATGAAAGCGCTGCCTGAGCAACGACCGCCTAGAACCGGTCCTGGTGGGGCACAAATCTAATGATGTTGAGTAAGACAATACTGCTGATAGCAGTTAGCCTCGGGACTCTATACGTTGGTGAGCGGGAGAGGGACATGGATACTAATCCATGCGTCACTAACTCTTACTATCCTGCTCTATATTTTAGGGATGATTCGAAACCAACCTCTACATTAAATGAATATCTTATTCACTATTATCTACCTGCTAGCGCGTCCTCGACGTTTTTAGCTAGTTCTTCCAAGACATCGTTACTGTCTTCGGTGGTAGTTGTAGAGAAGGGATTAGACATGTTCTACTCCAGTAGTCAAATGGAGGCATCATTGCCTCAATGTTCTTATACCATTTGAGGGGTTGCAAATAGCAGGAGCGACAGATGATCAATATTCTAGATCCTCAGAGGGTGATGCAAGCCCTCGAAGACGGGACCGTAGAAGCAGTAGAAGACTTCTTCCCACACGTTGGTAAGAAGAACACCCTTGTAGCTAAAAGAATCTACACAGGGCCCAAGCTTAGCGGTAACGACATCAACACCCAAAAGACTGCTCGCATGCGTGGGCGGACATGGGCACAGCCTGTGTACGGAGACTTCGAGCTTGTTGACAATGAGACGGGCAATGTTGTCGCGTCAGCTAACAAGATGAAGGTTCTGAACCTTCCAAAAATCACCCGAAGGTACTCTTACATAGTTGAGGGTACTGAGTATCAAGTCGATAACCAGTGGCGTCTTAAGTCGGGTGCGTATGCACGACGAAAAGCCAATGGAGAACTCGAGGCTCAGTTTAACCTATCGGAAGGCCGTGGGTTCCGCATCGGGTTCGACCCGGCTAAACGTGGGTTCCTTCTCCGTTATGGGACGAGCAACATCCAACTACTACCTGTTCTCCAGGCACTCGGCGTTAAAGACGAGGTAATAGCAGGAGCTTTAGGCAAAGATTTGTATGCCAAAGCCGTATCTCAGAAGAAGAGGGGCGAGTTGGTGAAGATGGCCAAGTCCCTTAACCGACGAGCAGTCGTAAACAGTGATAGTGAGGCTATCCCGGTAATTAGGGAAGCCTTAGCAAAAACAAAAATTAGCGGTGAGACAACCAAAATCACTCTTGGTCAGGCATTCAATTCAGTCTCTGGATCAGCGCTTTTGGCATCAGCTAAGAAACTATTAGGCATCAATAAGGGTGAAGCCGAGGTAGACAACCGTGACTCTCTTCGGTTCAAAGAATTGTGGACAATTGACAATCACATCCCGGAGCGGCTCAAGAACTCTCAGAAGCGTATCTCCTATTAGATCGGTAACAACGTAGACCGTAAGGAGGATATCCGCTCCATTCTCACCAGTGATATTTTCAATGGTCCTGTGAAGGCATTTTTCACCAGCACCTCCCTTTCTCAACAAAGCTCGCAAACGAACCCCGTCGACATGCTCGGCGGATTCATGCGTACAACGATTATGGGGCAGGGTGGTATCCAAAGTGAGAACGCCATCACGGATGACGCTAAACTAATTGACTCTAGTTACTTAGGCGTAATCGACCCCGTCCACACGCCTGAAGGTAAGCGCTCTGGTGTTACCGCCCACTTGGCCCTTGGTGTTAGCAAGAAAGGTAAAACACCTTACTTGGCTGTTGTTGACGCTAAGTCAGGCCAACTCGTACGGAAGAGTCCGGCTGAGCTAAGTGGTAAGTCCATCGCTTTCGCTGACCAGTATGACCTTACCAAGAAGGTTCCTAAGGCCCTCAAGGACATAGTTACCGTTGTATCAAAGGACGGTGGCGACCCTGAGTCTGTAAACAACAGCGAGGTTGACTTCATACTTCAGTCACCGAAACAGCTGTTCTCTGTTACAGCGAACCTAATCCCATTCCTCCCCACCGATCAGGCTAACCGTGCAGGTATGGCTACCCGTCATATGGAACAGGCCATCAGCCTTAAGAATCGTGAGCAACCCCTTGTTCAGGTCGTGTCGGGGAATACAAGCCCACAGCACAAGACGTGGGAAGGGGTAGTCGGAGACTTCACTGCGCATAATTCGCCTGTGGCCGGGACTGTCGAGTCGGTTTCTAACTCAAAGATTGTTCTCAAGGACAAGAAGGGTGAGACCCATACGATTGGTCTCTACGATAACTTCCCGTTGAATGAGAAGAAGGCTTTCCTACACTCAACACCCCTCGTGAAGAAGGGTGACAAGGTCAAGCCCGGACAGATTATTGCGGATACCAACTTCACTAAGGACGGTGTGCTATCAAATGGGCTCAACCTGAGAGTTGGGTACCTTCCTTATAAAGGACTAGTGTTCGAGGACGGAATTGTTATCTCAGAAGGGGCCTCAGAAAGGCTGACCTCCGAGCACCTCCATAAGAAGCGTTCCTACGTTGAGAAGAACATGAAGGTGGGGCTTAAGCAGTACAGGGCGAACTACCCTGGAGCTGTAACAGATGAGAACGCCAAGAAGCTCGATGAGGATGGGATTATTAAGAAGGGGCAGAAGGTTGCTCCTGGCGACACCTTGATGACAGTGATGCAGAAGACCGAACCCTCAAAAGAGCAACTATTGTTGAAGGGTATCCACAAGTCACTCGTTCGCCCATGGAAGGACAAGAGTGTTGTCTGGAAGAAGCCTTACACCGGGACTGTTACTGACGTTGTCCGCAATGGTAGGGAGATCATCGTCAACGTGAAGACCGAGGAGCCTGCCGATGTCGGTGACAAGCTCACAGGTCGTCACGGAAACAAGGGCGTTATTACCGCAGTAATACCGAATGAAGAGATGCCCAGAGATGCGGAAGGTAATCCTCTTGAACTGATTTTAAACCCCTCAGGCGTCCCTGGAAGAATCAATCTAGGTCAGGTCCTTGAAACGAGTTTGGCAAAAGTAGCCGAAGCAAACGGTACGCCCTACGCTGTGGACAACTTTCAGAGGAACGACGAGAAGAAGATTATTAAAGTCAAAGAGCACTATCGGACTGTCCAGACTAAGGAGGGTCCTAAAAGGATTCTCGTTAAGAGTCATGATCGTGAGCTTGGGTACCAAGAGATGGTTAAAGCCGAGCTTGCTAAGCACGGTATCGATGAGACGACTGAGCTATTCGACCCTGAAACCGGAAAGAGCCTCGGAAGGGTCTTGGTTGGGAAACAGTACACACTTAAGTTGATGCACCAGATCGATAAGAAGCTTAGTGGGCGGGCCCACGGATACGGCTTTGATTATGATGCGAACCTTGTTCCTAAGGGCGGTGGAGACACTGGTGGTGCCCAACGATTCGGGGAGCTTGGTCTTTATGCAATGCTTGCCCATGGGGCCGTGGGTAATATTCGAGATGCTCTTACGTGGAAAAGCGATAAGCAGCAGGACGAGGTTTGGACCGCCATTCAGACTGGAGCCATCCTACCGTCGCCGAAGCCAAGCTTTGCCTACGAGAAATTTACGGCGTACATGACCGCTCTCGGTATGAACATCGAGAAGGAAGGTAATGGGCTGATTGTTGGTCCCATGACTGATAAGCAGATAACCGAAATGTCCAACGGGGAGCTGAAGGACGGCAGTCGTGTCATCCGTGGTAAGGACCTCAAGCCCGAGAAGGGTGGTCTTTTTGATGAGGAGGTTACCGGTGGTCCCGGAGGAAAGAACTGGGCACACATCGGTCTGGC
>Ga0115011_10003627_pt1 | contig 10509 bp, 11 predicted proteins | sample TroAtlMetagenome_2_FD_88705 | JGI IMG/M metagenome (GOLD analysis project Ga0115011, IMG submission 88705) | Marine eukaryotic phytoplankton communities from Atlantic Ocean - Tropical Atlantic ANT8 Metagenome | ecosystem: Environmental > Aquatic > Marine > Oceanic | place: Tropical Atlantic... | reverse complement strand
TTTATTTAGAAAGCAACAAGTGGATCAGACAGTTATAGAAATTGAACAGCTTCTTGTTGAGGCTTTCCCACAAATAAAAGGGCGTTATAAAATAATAAATCTAAGTGATGACAGGTCATTAGTAGAGATGAAGGTTAAAAATAGTGACTTGCGGCCAGGAGAAACAGTTTCCGGACCTTCAATGTTTTCTTTAGCAGATATATGTTTTTATGTTGCTGTATTGCATACAATAGGGCTTGAAGCTTTAGCCGTTACGACAAACTGCTCAATAAATTTTCTTCGTAAGCCTGATCCAACAATACTGTATGGGCGTGCTAGAATTTTTAAAAAGGGTAAAAGTTTAATCGTGGGTGATGTGGAAATATTGGCAGAAGATAGGAAAATAATAGTTGCGCATGCATCAATGACATATTCATGCCCTCCAACAAAAATATAATAAGGTAATATAATACCGTTTTTTAAGAAATTGAAATATAAGGTTTTTTTTGAATAAGGTATTGACGTTTCGGTTTTTTTGTATTTAAAGATGATAAATTTTAGAGGTTAAGGTATGAGAACTTTTTCTGCAAAGCCGTCAGATATAGAAAAGAAGTGGATAATCATCGATGCTACAGGGATAGTGCTCGGTAGATTGGCTTCTATAATTGCATTACATCTAAGAGGTAAGCATAAACCAAGTTTTACTCCACACATGGACATGGGTGATAATGTAATAGTTGTGAACGCTGAGAAAGTTCAAATGACGGGAAAAAAGCGAACAGATAAAAATTATTACTGGCATACTGGCTATCCTGGCGGAATAAAAAGTAGGTCGGCCGAAGAAATCTTGGAAGGAAAGTTTCCTGAAAGAGTATTAGTTCAAGCTGTAAAGAGAATGCTCCCTGGTGGCGTTCTCTCCAGGCAGCAAATGACTAACCTAAAAGTGTATTCAGGATCTGTTCATCCACATGAAGCTCAGAAACCGGAGGCACTAGATGTTCGAATACTTAACAAGAAAAATAGTCGAGAATAGGAAATATTAGATGAGTGACGAGATTAAATCTCTAGACCAGTTAGCTGCAGTTGTTTCTGACGAAAATGAATCCGAAGATCAGAAGAAGAGTAGTGAGCCTATTCGTGATAAGTTGGGCAGAAGTTATGCTACTGGAAAAAGAAAAAATTCAGTTTCACGTGTCTGGATTAAGCCAGGTACAGGAAATATTTCTATAAATGGAAAGAATTTAGATGAATATTTTGCTAGACCTGTTCTTCAAATGGTTATTGGCCAGCCATTCTCTGTGGCGGGTGTAGCTGGGAATTTGATGTTAAGGCCACTGTCAGAGGTGGTGGTCTATCTGGACAAGCCGGTGCTGTAAAGCACGGTATCTCTAAAGCTTTAACTTTCTACGAGCCTTCTTTGCGAGTTGCCTTAAAGGCTGCTGGATTTTTATCTAGAGATGCTAGGGTCGTAGAAAGAAAGAAATATGGAAAGCCAAAGGCTAGGCGAAGTTTTCAATTCTCTAAGCGCTAATATTAACGTAAGAAGTAAAAAACATTATCTACACATTTTTGTTGTACTTACTTTTATACTATTTTGTTGCAAAGCTGTTGGAGCAAAAGAGTGTCCTGTAGGGCCTTTTTATGTGGTGCATCCATGTGTTTCTGCTGAGGTTTCTAAGGCTTCATATGCGTGCAGAAGATATCTTTTAAAATATCAACAAAAGATAATTGCGGAGCAGGAGTCCTATGATGAAAAATATCACTCAATATTTAGTAAATTACAGGCCGAAAGGATTGTTCTTAATGCAGGGATTGGCGCAAAAAAACAATTAGAGGAAACTTTGGATAAGCTCTGGAACAATTTGAGCAAAGAGCAACGAGAAGTATTAAAAATTGCCTTAGGTAACTCTGTTGAAGATTTAACTGAACGCATGGCCTTAGTAAAGAAACTTGAGGAAGATTTAAATAATAGCTGCCCTCCGCAAAAAAAGATCATCAAGAGTGAATAATCCTGATGAACCTCGTCTCGGATGTGTGGGTGATGCAAGTGAGTGTGCAGGTATAATTAGTAGATGGATTGATGCAACAACCTGGATGCCAAGGCGCCATTCCACAGAGGAACTGATTGAAATGATGGAAGAAGGAATTCCTTTTCGAGAATTTTGGGTTTTAGGAGACCCTATAATAGGATATTTGTCCTTTAATAGCGAACTTTCGCAAATAATGGGTTTGTATGTAGATTTTCCTGGAGTTGGGGCAGGTAAATTGCTTCTGGATAAGGTTAAAAGAGGAAAAAATTTCATTCAACTCTGGTCTCATTTAGCTAACACTAGTGCTCACCGTTTTTATTCTAGAGAAGGTTTTAGCAAAATGGAACTCAATCAGAGTGGTCAAGATGGTATTCCTGAAATAAGGTTTGAGTGGAAAATTATTGCGTAAGAGTGCTATAGGGGAAATATAGGGTTATATATTTTAGAGTCTTACATTGTCATTTTTGGGTCAAAAGGCAATTTTTATTGGAGGTATTAATGCATTCTATATCATTTATTAAACAAAATGAATTCGAACTTTGGAATGAGTTATGGCAAAAATATCTTAAATTTTACCAAACTTCATTGCCAGATCCTGTTACTAAGGTAACCTGGGAAAGAATTATGGACCCAGAACAAAATATCTTTGGCTTTGGAGGGTACTGGGCTGCAGATGGGACAAAAGAGTTGGTTGGGTTTACCAATTTTTTATATCATTCTTCTACCTGGTCCGAGCAGGGTTATTGTTATCTAGAGGATTTGTATGTTGAAGAAAGGTTCAGGGGAAAAGGAGTTGGTAGACTTTTGATTGAGGCAGTTTGGGATGATTGTCTAAGAAAGGGAGTGAAGAGACTTTATTGGAAAACCCAGGATAAAAATAAGATAGCAAGAATTATGTACGATAAGGTTGCAAAGCAAAGCGGTTTTATAGAGTATGAAAGAGAAGTTTAAGAGTTAAGATACATAATTCATTTTTCACAGGATTTGATTTTGCATGACACTGCGCGTTCTGAGCCAATAAAAGCCGCCGTATGGATGATAGGTGCAATGGTGTCATTTACGTTGATGGCAATAGCTGGAAGATCACTAGCAGGTCATTTAGATACCTTTGAAATAATGATGTATAGGTCATTTATTGGTATATTTATTGTTTTGTTTTTTGGTTATTTTTTAAAAACCCTTGGAGAAATTAATTTAGATAAAATTCGATTGCATTTTGTTAGAAATTTAATGCATTTTACTGGGCAAAACCTTTGGTTTTATGCGGTAATATTTGTACCTTTGTCTCAGATGTTTGCTTTTGAATTCTCTACGCCAGTTTGGGTCGCAGTCATGGCTCCATTTTTTCTCTCAGAAAAGTTGACCTTTTCTCGAATTTTAGCTGCCAGCACTGGATTCTTAGGTATTTTAATAGTGGCTAGGCCAGATTTTAATCAGTTAGGACTTCCTTTAATTGCAGCTGCTTCTTGTGCGATATTTTTTGCCTCAACAAGTGTTGCAACAAAGCTTTTAACAAGAGAACAGTCTGTAACCTGTATCTTGTTTTGGTTGGTCGTAATTCAGGCAATATTTGGGTTGATCACTGCAGGTTTTGATGGAGATATCGCCTATCCTTCTGGTGAAAATGTATTCTGGGTGGTGCTTGTAGGCATTTGTGGCTTAATGGCGCACTTATCAATAACTAAGGCGTTGACTCTTGCTCCTGCAATTGTCGTTATGCCATTGGAATTTTTAAGGTTACCACTGATCTCTGTTGTTGGATTCTTTCTATATAATGAAGGCTTTGAGTGGCAAGTGTGGGTTGGGGCTTTGGTAATTTTGGGCGCAAATGCTATTAATATAAGAACAGAAATGAAATCAAAATAATTGGTTATGTTGTAATTAATTAGTTTAATTGAGTGAATTTATCTTTTTTAACACAAAGTTCCGCTATTAGCTTTTTATCTATTTTGTCTGTAGCACCTCTTGGTAGAGGGTTTAGACTTATCCAGAAGTTTTTTGGATTCTTGAATTTTGACAATCTTTTAGCCACAAATTTTCTCAAATCTTCTAATATTAGAGTTGCTTTGGGATAAAGGTAAATTAGGCATCCTACATCTTCCCCTAATCGTTCATCAGGAACCGGAAAAACACATGCTTCACAAATAACAGGAAAAGCGTGGAGAGTTTGTTCTACCTCCAGGCATGAAATATTTTCACCACCTCGGATAATAATTTCCTTGAATCTACCAATAATTGTCACGAATCCTTCCTCGTCTACCTTCGCTTGATCGCCAGTTCTCAGCCAGCCTTCATTTAAGATTTCCTTAGTTTCGCTCTCTTTATTAAGATACCCTTTCATGTTCGTTACACTTTTTATACAAAGCTCTCCGGCCATACCTTTCGCTACCTCTGCACCTAGTGAATCTATTATTTTTAACTCTTGAATTGGTGGGTATAATTTTCCTGTAGAATATGGCCTTCTCAGATAATCTTCACCGATTACTCCCAAGCCAAGAGCATTGGTTTCTGTCATTCCCCAGCCAGAAGCTAACGAGGCTTTTGGAAAGATATCGGACTGTTCTTGGACTTGGTTTTCAGGGCGCTTTGCTCCTCCAGATCCAAGGTAATGCAAACTTGGAAGTTCGAGTGATAATTCTTTGTTTGCGTTTGCCATATCGGCTGTCATTGTGGGTACTCCCAGAAACCTTGTCACATTCTCCTTTTCTATCAACTTTAAGGCTATATAGGGGTCCCATTTGTGCATAAGAACAATTTTGGCGCCAATTGCTAATGACAAGAAGAATGTTGGGTGTGAAGCAGTTACATGAAATAGAGGTGTTGCACATAAAATTGCAGGCTCAAAATCAGAAGAGCTTCGTGGGCCTTTGGCGGTCAATTTTGAAATTTCTATAAACATTTTCCATGAAAATATAGCGTTCATAGCTCCTATATGAGTTAGTACCACACCTTTAGGGTGGCCAGTTGAGCCAGATGAATACATTATAGCAAATTCATCTGTTTCTTTCAGGTTTAATCTAGGGGAATCTAAGAAAGTATCTTTTTTAGAAATTAACTCTTCAAAGTTATCACAATGAAATTTGTCAGAATTTTCGTGGTTGGACGATACAATAATTTCAGTTAACTTTAACTCATTTCTAAATTTTTTTATCCGTGAATACCGTTCCGGATCTACAAAAGTTAACAATGCTCCACTATCTTTAAAGCCATATTTGAGTTCTTCGGAAGTCCACCAGGCATTTAATAGAACAGCTACCCCACCTGCCTTTATTATGCCCATTAGGCAAATCAAATATTCAGGACAGTTTCGCATGGCAATAGCCACTCTATCTCCTGGACAGATCTTATATTTATCTACCAAGCATTTGGAGAGTGCGTTTACCTTATTTAGATAGTCATCAAATGTTATTCTCCTGTCACCATGAACAATGTATGTCTTTCCTGACAGCATATTTTCGGCATAGGTTAAAAGTTCAATAAGGTTTTTGGGGATGTTTTTTAAAACCTTATATTCAACATTATTAATATATTTCTTTCTTACAGAAAAAAGATTATCTGTCTCCATCAAATATTTTGTCGCAGCCTCAAAATTCAATATGGTTCCATCTTTCTAAATTGGATTTACAAGTTTTTTATTTACTTTACCTGTTTTCAATAGCTCTTTCTTATTTATTACCATAAATTGTTTTATTACTTCAGCAGTTGGTGAAAGTTTAACCTTTATCGGGTGTACTAAATACCATTGTCGTACTATGGGTAAAGATGAAATTTTAAGCTCTATCAAAGAACCTTCTTTCAATTCCTTTTCAATTGCAACTTTAGATATTAAGGCAATCCCAAGGTCGGCCATTACGGCTTGCTTTATGGTTTCTGTCGAAGACATTTCTTTCCGCGAAAATACAGTTCCAGCACCTACTTCATCCAAAAATCTATCAAGTAAAATTCGGGTGCCAGAACCTGGCTCTCTGACTAAAAAAACCTCATCAAGGAGTGCATTTTTTAATTCAATCGAACTTATTTTTCTTTTATTGTTTATTTTCTTGTGGATTTGGCTTTCTGTGGCGGCAATCATAATATGGGGATGATCTCCTAACGCTGTCGCTTGAACAGGAGGCACTCTTGGAGGCCTTCCCATTATAGCCATATCAATCATTCTATTATCTAGAGCAGAAATTATTTCGTTTCTATTTCCAACAATCAAGTCTATTTCTATGTTAGGCAATGAGTCTCTTGCATTTGCTATGATCCAGGGTGCATAGTACTGTGCTGTACTTACAACGCCTATGGTGACATGTCCGGTTTTTCCTGATTTCAAGGACTCTATATACTTAAGTGAATGCTCAATTTGATTGTCCAAAATTTTGATCAAAGTTAATAATTCTATACCAACTTGAGTTGGTTCCGTCTTGCCATCTGGGCCTCTAATGAGAATTTGGGCACCAATTATCTCTTCAATTGCTTTTATTTGAACAGATACTGCGGGAGTAGTAAGCCCTATCCTCTCTCCTGCCAATGTAAGGTTGCCGGCTTCATTGATAGATCGTAAAGTTCTAAGCTGCTTTAGATTTATTTGATTTATTTTAGCCATTAAATAAAATTTAACACATTTTAAAAACTTTTCAATTCTCAAATAAATGAAACTTGTTTATACGTTCCTTATATATGAATATATTGGGAAAAGTAGATGGCTACTCCAAAATTTAATGATGTAATAGATCTTCCAAAGTCAATTGAAGTTGATGTATCCAAAGCTATTGTTGCCATAGCAGAAGTAGCAATTATGATGGCTGAAATTATAAGCTTAGGGGACCTTCAAAGTAATCTTGGTAGAGAGGTTGGTGAAAATTCAGATGGTGATAATCAAAAGGCTCTAGATGTATTAGCTGATGAGGCCTTTATGAAGAAACTTTCTTCTTCATCTGTGAGTTGGTACGCTTCTGAAGAGCAGGAAGAAGTGGTTGAATTAAATAAAACTGGTTCAATATTATTGGCCATTGATCCTCTTGATGGTTCATCCAATATTAGTAATAATGTCTCGATCGGAACTATATTTTCGCTGAGATCTGCAAGGGGTGTTAATTCCAAAAAGCACGCGAGGGACGCACTTTTATCTCCTGGTGAAAATCAATTAGCTGCTGGATATGTGATTTATGGACCTCAAACTACTATTGTATTGACGGCGGGTTCTGGTGTTTCTGAATATATCTTAGACAAAAAAGAAAAAGCTTTTATTCTATGTAGATCGAATATTAATATCCCTAAAGATTCTGCTGAGTACTCGATAAATTCTTCAAACTATAGACATTGGTCAAAACCTATGAAGGCCTACATTGACGATCTTAATCTTGGAATCGAAGGTCCGGCAGGTAAGAACTTTAACATGAGGTGGGTAGCTTCTTTGGTAGCAGAAACACACAGAATTTTATCAAGAGGAGGGATTTTTATTTATCCAGGTGATAGTCGTAAAGGGTATGAGAAGGGTAGACTTAGGATGGTCTACGAATGTGCGCCAATTGCCTTTATAATAGCTCAAGCAGGAGGGGGCGCAACAGATATATACAATAATATTCTTTCAGTAGCAGTTGAGGATTTGCATGGAAGGACACCTTTTGTTTTTGGTTCGATAAATGAAGTGAATAGGGTTCAAGTCTACCATGATCTACCGGGCAGTGAAGTGTCTCCGCTGTTTGGTAAGAGAGGACTATTCAGTGCGCAGGGAGGTGGATAATGAGCCTGAAAAATCCTGTAATTTCTGTAACTGGCTCCTCTGGTGCAGGCACATCAACGGTCAAACATACCTTTGAACAAATTTTTAGGCGGGAAGGAGTTACTCCAGCAACAGTGGAAGGAGATGCTTTTCATAGATTTAATCGACTGGAAATGAAAAAAGAATTAGAGAAAAGAAAGGCTTCAGGGGATCAGACGTTCTCTCACTTTTCTTACGAAGCAAATTTATTAGCTGAATTACAAGAACTTTTTAAGAATTACGGTGAGACTAAAACTGGCAATATTAGAACATATGTTCATGACGAAGTTGAGGCCGAAAAATATGGAGTTAAACCAGGTAATTTTACTGAGTGGAGAGAAATTAATTCTAATACAGACCTTATGTTCTATGAGGGATTACATGGTGCGGTTGTAACTAACGAAATTAATATGCCGCAATATGCCGATTTAAAAATCGGAGTTGTTCCTGTAATTAATTTAGAGTGGATACAAAAAATTCATAGGGATCGGGCCCAAAGAGGATATTCAACTGAAGCAGTTACAGATACAATTTTGAGAAGAATGCAAGCGTATGTGCATTGTATTTGCCCCCAGTTTACAGAGACTGATATAAATTTTCAAAGAGTTCCGGTTGTAGATACTTCTAATCCGTTTACTGCTCGGTGGATACCAACTTCGGATGAGAGCATCGTAGTAATAAGATTTAAGGATCCTCACGGCATAGATTTTCCTTATTTGGTATCAATGATAGACAATAGTTGGATGAGTAGAGCAAATTCAATAGTTATTCCGGGTGGAAAGTTAGATTTGGCGATGCAGTTAATATTAACACCTTTAATACATAGATTAGTGCATCAGTCCAAACGCGCTTAATTTATGATGTTAAAAATATAGGGTATTGAAAGGAAAAATATGGCGTTAATTTCATTAAGACAGTTACTAGATCATGGTGCCGAAAAAGGATATGCCGTTCCAGCGTTTAACATAAATAACATGGAGCAAGGATTGGCAATTTTAAATGCTGCTAAGAAATGTGATGCACCTGTAATTCTTCAGGCCAGTCGTGGTGCTCGCTCTTATGCTGGAGATATAATGCTATCACATATGGTTCAAGCTCTTACTAAAATGTATCCAGATATTCCTATATGTATGCATCAAGATCATGGAAATAACGAAGCTACGTGCCTCTCAGCTATTAGGCATGGATTTACGTCTGTAATGATGGATGGTTCATTGGAGTCTGATATGAAGACACCAGCGAGTTACGAGTACAATATTGATATAACCGCAAAGGTAACATTTTCTGCTCATGCTGTTGGTGCATCAGTTGAAGGTGAGCTGGGCGTTTTAGGGTCTTTGGAGACTGGAGAAGCAGAGTCTGAGGATGGTTCAGGTGCTGAAGGAAAACTAAGCCAAGACCAACTTTTAACTGATCCAGACCAGGCTCTAGATTTTGTAAAAAAGACAAAAGTCGATGCATTGGCTATTGCATGCGGGACTAGTCATGGTGCCTATAAATTTAGCAGGAAACCAGATGGTGATATTTTAGCCATGAAGGTAATTGAAGCAATTCATGGAAAGTTGCCACAGACCCACCTTGTTATGCATGGTTCGTCTTCAGTGCCTCAGAGTTTACAAGATTTAATTAATGAAAACGGGGGTGAGATGCCTCAGACATATGGGGTCCCTGTGGAGGAGATTGAAAGGGGTATTAAGTCTGGGGTTCGGAAAGTAAACATAGACACAGATTGCCGAATGGCAATGGCAGGACAATTCCGGAAGGTGGCAATGGAAAAGCCTTCAGAATTTGACCCCCGTAAATTTTTGGTTCCTGCGATGAAAGAAATGGAAGACTTATGCTTGGATCGCTTTGAAAGGTTTGGTACCGCCGGAAATGCTAAGAATCTTAAGCCGATTTCTCTGGATGATATGGCTATTCAGTATTCAAAAGGTTTAATTTAATAAAAAGTAATGGAGATTAAAAATGAACGATAAAACGGAGAAGTTAAGTGGAAAGGCAAGATACTCTGCAGGTGTGTTAGAGTATAAAAAGATGGGGTACTGGGAGCCCGATTATGAACCTTCTGCAACTGATGTTATTGCGCTTTTCAGGATAACACCACAGGATGGTGTAGATGAAATAGAAGCTGCTGCTGCTGTAGCTGGAGAGAGTTCTACAGCAACGTGGACTGTGGTTTGGACCGATAGGCTTACTGCTGCTGAAAAATATCGTGCCAAGGCATATAGGGTAGACCCAGTTCCAAATGAGCCTGGGCAATATTTTGCATACATAGCATACCACTTGGATTTATTTGAGCCAGGTTCAATTGCAAACCTTACAGCCTCAATAATTGGTAACGTTTTTGGTTTCAAACCTTTAAAAGCTTTAAGGCTTGAAGATATGCGATTACCTGTTGCTTATGTGAAAACTTTCCAAGGTCCTGCGACAGGAATAGTGGTTGAAAGAGAGCGGTTAAATATTTATGGAAGACCTCTTTTAGGCGCCACCGTTAAGCCAAAACTTGGTTTGTCGGGTAGAAATTATGGCAGAGTAGTTTATGAAGCTTTAAAAGGCGGTCTCGATTTCACAAAGGACGATGAAAATATTAATAGTCAACCATTTATGCATTGGAGAGATAGATTCCTTTATTGCATGGAGGGTGTAAATAAAGCAACAGCGGCTACTGGAGAGATAAAGGGCACTTATCTAAATGTAACTGCTGCAACAATGGAAGATATGTATGAACGCGCTGAATTTGCGCGTGACTTAGGT
>Ga0115011_10003623_pt1 | contig 10513 bp, 5 predicted proteins | sample TroAtlMetagenome_2_FD_88705 | JGI IMG/M metagenome (GOLD analysis project Ga0115011, IMG submission 88705) | Marine eukaryotic phytoplankton communities from Atlantic Ocean - Tropical Atlantic ANT8 Metagenome | ecosystem: Environmental > Aquatic > Marine > Oceanic | place: Tropical Atlantic... | reverse complement strand
GAAAATTTTTATTCTCTGCAAAATCATCATAATATGGTGCTACATTTAAGTCGATTTTTTGTGCCATATTAATCCTTAAAACTCAATAATTATCTTAACGTCTTCCGTTTGATCTGATACCCTCTGAATAGGTTTTCTGTTTTCAATGTAAACTACGTTACCACTATCTGGTTGTAACTCTGGGTTAGCATATCCACTTGTTAGTGTTACAGTATTTCCATTTGCAAGTGTAACTGTATCTGAACCAGTTGACGATGGCGTACCTACAGCATTTGTTGTTGCACCTGTTATTGTATTAGTGCCACTAAACGCTTTAAAACTTTGTGTAGTTGAAGCAGTACCATATGTTGAAAATCTTTCTTGTTGATAGTACAATAATTTTCTTGTGGCATCCCATTCTACAACACGACCTACAGCACCTGTTGTTGCTTGAGTGATTTGTTCATCAACATCAAATGTACCCGTGGCAGAAGAGAACTTAACAACATAGGTTTGTCTTGCAGTTGTAGAAGATGCCACGGTCGTTGTTCCGTAATTAACTGGGTCAACGACTATGCCAACTTGTCTAAAGTCATTTGAAACTGTAAAGTCATCACCCTCTGCCTGAGTGATAGTTGTATTCGCAATTACGAAATGACCGCCTAATTCTTCTACTGCATTTTTACCATGGCCATCTTTAGGTGAGATCATAATTCTTACATCTCCACCTGTACCTGAACCTATGTTTGCAGAGCTTGATAGACCTGTGTCTGAAAATACATTTGATAAAGAAACTTTTCCAAAAGTATAAGCAGCTCCACCTGCATGTATTGTTGTATCTGTACCAGCAGTTAATCCAAAAGATTGAATTGAACCACCTGATACTGTAATTCTTATAATTGCACCACTTGATGTACCTTGAGAAGTACCATCACCAAACACTGGTGCGTAATATGTTCCGTTTGTATAACCAGAACCACCTGTAACTTTAACTGACTCAATCTTACCGTCAGTTGCAGCTGCAGAAACAGTTGTATCTGTTGATACTGGTATATAATCTGTTGTAATAAATTTAACAGCCTCAGACGCTGTGATAGTGTACATGTATTTTAAAATGTATCCACCAGAAGCAAAAGGCGATGTCGATGTAGATGTAGGTTCTGAACCTGAGAAAGCAGCTCCAGCATTATTGTCTAATACTTTGTAAACATCTTTATTAGATGTCATGAAATAAAAATTTGATCCGTATATAGAAGATGCACCAGAAGCAGTTGTATTTGAAGATGAAACTGTATCATCGTACATATCAAATACTGTACTGTTTGCCCAATTTACTCTAGGGATAGCAAAAGAAATATCTGAACTTGTAATTTTTTTAGCACCTAACATAGAGTCCCATAGATAGAACTCGTTAGAAACACTATCTGCTGGCGTTGGTGGGGAAGTATCTGTACCACCTGAAGTACCAGAAGTGAAAGGCATTGATTTGCCTAAGAATAAGTAATATGTTGAAGCTGCAGTTTCCGAGAATGATTCGTTGAACTGATTAGCGTTATGTTGTCTAAATTTTTCTGTAATTATTGCTGTCATTTGGTATACACTTCCTTTTGTATTTATATTATTTATACGATATTAAGCACTCCTTACCTCGATTACTGAAGATTTAACTATAGGTTGACTACCTAAAGTTATCACTAATTGAGGCATGTCTTTATTGAATTTCTTAGGACCACCAGATAGTTCGAAAGTAGAGTGAGGTATCTGACCTTCCTCTGCAAATACACTAGAACTTTCTAGTAAAATGTTCTCTACTAGAATAGCTGCATCGTCAATATCTTGTTCACTTAATACTTTAAAACCTGCATCAGCTGTTCCGTTTGTACTATCTAATACTAGAGCATCTGTTGATACCTCTTGAGCTGCATCTTCAAGTAAGAACGCATCGGAAAAGTTTTTCTGAGTACTCTTTTCCATTTTCATTCTTGCACCTGGTACCATAGTTGCATCTTCCATAAGTAAACCTTCTTTTACAGAGTTTGTTGAGAAAGCCTCAGCGACAATCACACCATCCTCTTCCAAAATAAATCTTTCGTTTGCAGAACCAGTTTTTTCTGATATAATAAATTCATCTGAGTCAACCACTTGACCTGTTAACTCACCAGACGTTATTAAGTGTCCGTCTAGTTTTAAGAAACCATCTATCTCTAACTTAATACCATCTGAGTCATTTACACCTGCTTGATTAATATCAGACGTACCATTGTCTAATCCTCTATTTGATAGTAACTCATCTTGAGTTTCGCCATCTTCTAAATTAAAGAAACCAGAGTTATCTTCTAATTCTAATGGGGATACACTATCAAACTCTTCTATAATTTTATTTGTAAAGTATCTATTGTTTGGTGTTAATATTTCTGATGGTTGTCCTAGTAATATTTTAGATTGTCTTCGAATATCAAAAATTCTTAATCCCTCAAATTCAGATAAAGGTATTGCGTCATAAGTTTTTAAAGAGTCTTCTATTAACATTTTATTACCAATAGATTGTACTTGACCTGTATCAAAACTAAATGATGAATCTTCCATTATCAATCTACTTGTATCTGGTGACACGTTAGTTTCTAATAAAATATTATCGCCTGCATTTGTACCACTACTAGCAGTCGCATCTAATACAAAGAAAGAAATTGCTGGTATTGGTTCAATACCATCTAGTCTTAAAGTATCTAACTCAGAACCTTCTAATTGAATACCCTCGCTATCGGGAAATATTTCATCAGCGATTGTTCTTAAAAAGTTTTGTGGTGCTCTTGGTGTAGCTTTAGATTGTACATTTAAATTGTAAGTTGGTATGAAATGATTTTGTGCTACATCACTAGGTGTTAAAGAAGTTTCTGCCATAACTTTTCCACCTGCACCAAACTGATCTAGTGTGCCAGATTCAAATAAGAAGTTATCACCAGCATTTTGTTCTGTTTCATTAAGAACATTACTACCTGTTTCTAATAATAAGTTATCACCTGCATCGGTAGATGAACCATCTGTGCCATCTAATAGAGTTGCTGAAATTGCCGTACCATCAATTGTAATTGCATCTGTTCTATTACCAGTTCTACTTTCTGGTAAAGGTATAGTGTGTGTTCTTCTAAACTTCTCATCAAATAATGTTGTAAGAACAGAACCAAGTATAGGCGAGAATGAATCTCCACCAGAAGTTTGCACACCTAAGTTAAGGAAAGATGCAATCGCAACTTTACCAAAAGGTGCAAACCCAGTTGGGTGAACAGCTTTTCTTAGTTCATTAATATATGTTGCTACTGATTGACCTACTTGTACTTCATAAGAAAATTGTTGATAGTAGTAAGAGTCTTGTACACGTATTAGGTCTTCGCCAACTAACGATTGAATGTTATTATAAGAACCTTCAGTAGTTTGTTGTACGCCAGCGTCAACTGTACCAGTAGCAATATCTGATAATAATACTTGACCATTTGCAGTTGCAGTAGAAATTGTAACATCTCCACCTGTTAAGAAATCTATTTTTTCATTTAATATTAAACTGTCGGCTGCATTTTTTGAATCAGAATTTGTACCATCTAATACAATAAAGTCGGCGGCCGATACATCTTCTTCATCTAATATTTTTCCACCATCTAAACTAGCTTCAAGAGTAATTAAATTACCATGATCTTCATTTCTAATACGAGCACCATCTTCGCCAAGTATGAAAGCAGTTGATACATCTATATCACTATCAAGTAATAATTTAGCGCCAGCATTTGAAACAAGTTTAGGACTATCAATAGATTGTTCAGTTATAAAATTACCTGAGTTATCTTCCAATGCTATTTTTAATAATGGGTTAGCACCATTAATAGGCTCTGCAAGTATGTGATCTATTTTTTCACTTGTACCATTTAATAATATATTACCTCCAGCGTTTGTTACAAAACTTTGTGGTGTGTTTGTTTCTATAACTCCACCCATGTCAGAATGATTAACACAATAATAATAAAGTGTTGGGGAGTCAGTTGCTATTGTAATTTGTATGTACGCACCCTCAGTACCAATTGCTGTTGTTATATCACTTTCAGTTACACCTGTTGTATAAGCTACGCCACTTGCGTGTGTACCATTTGGTGTTGTAGAAAATTTTAATTGATGATTAGAAGTTGAAACAATATTATATAAAGAACTATCTGATAAATCAAATTTGTATGTGTTACCTTCAATTAGTTTTAAACTCTTTTGTGGTACATTATCTATTTCAAAAATATTAGCTGTGTTAGATGCATTTCTAACTACTTTAACTTTTGTTTCTATAAATCTTGTTGGTGGTGTAATAATATCTGTACCATTTAAAACAATATTATCATCTGGTCCACCTGGTAAATCTTTAACATCTTCCGTAAGAAGATTATTACCTGAAAGTCCTCTAGTGTCTTCTTGAACAAAAGGTGCATTATAAACAACTGCTTGTTCATGTCTTATTTTAACAATGTCCTCTAGTGTAACATCTAATTGTTGAGTATCAGCATTAAAAGATTTAACCACACCTGTATGAGAAGTTAATTCTTCCCCAGCTACAAATGAACCTGTAATATCTTTTAATACAAAGTGAGCTCTGAAACGCATGTCTGGTAAATCATCAGCATCATAATCGAAACCAGAGTCATTTATTTTTAAAGATTCAACTGCACCAATATCCTCTGTAAGCGCTAGAATTTTTGCACCACTACCATCAGCAGTTTCTACTGTTACAGTAGGCAAAGATGTATAACCTTGTCCTTTATCCGTTAAGAATATTTTTTTAATTGATGATGCTGTACCTGTATCAAAAGAACCTGGTTCTAAAAAGATTTGATCGCTATCGTTTCCAAAAGTATCTAACGTTATTTGTGTTTCGTCTGATATAATTCTTCCACCAGCATTTGCACCAGACCCATCAGTTCTATCTAAAATAATTTTATCATTTTCTAATACGGGGTATGAAATATAATCTGCTGAGTCGTATTGGCCTGTAGGCGATGATGATAATGCATAGTTTCTTTCTGCTGATGGCATCCAAAAACTAACACCAGGGTATTCTACAAATTGAAATAGATTAGAGTTATCCTCTCCACCTGCACCATCTTGAGATAAGAATAAAGGATAGTAATAACCTTTGGCACCACCAGACAATTGTTGTTGTCCATTTACTTTTGTTTCACCTGTTGCAAAAATATAATATGGTCCGTCTAATACAGTATTAGATTCTACTTGTATATTAAATTCTTCAGCAGTTCTTTTAGTTCCTATTTCTTTTAATAGTAAACCAGATGTAGTATCAGTAGCAGTTTCTAATTCTATACCACCACCAAGAATAGTAATTCTACCTGATGCTTCATTTTCTCCACCTGCCGATGAAAATAAAATCTTTTCACCTAGACGATAACCTGTACCAGCAGTTTGTATAAATGTATCAGATACAGAACCTCTTTTTAAACTATTAACTAATACGTCTGCAAAACCATTTCCTTTATCTGTATCAATAACAGCTGCTTCAGAAGCAGAGTGTAAAATACCAGCGTTGTCTAAGTTTACTGTATTAACAATAGATTTAATTGTAAAAGATATTTCTAAATCTAAAGAGTTTGAAATACATTTAATTACTTCACCAGTTGCAAAAGGGTCTCCTTGAGATAAATCTTCAAGTGCTAATTCTATAACTGAGGTTGTTCCTTGTTGGAATGTAGATGCTGACGCAACAACAGCTGTTGCACCAGAAGTCTGACCTGTAATAACTTGGTTAACTGTTTCTTGACCTGAACCTTTACCATTTGTAGAAACTCTAATTAATTTTTTGTTTGACCATTTACCATCGGACACCTTTAACATATTTTCATTTGGATAAAATATATCAGCAGACTCGTCCAATAATAAACGCATGAATATTTTGTGACCTTCAGACGTTCCTTTGGCCGCATATAAATCTCTAATAGATTTAACTAATTTTCTTTTTGAAACAGTTGATGCTAAACTATTTGGAATAGTTGCCATGAATGATTCTTTGATTTGGTCAAAGAATTCAAATAAAGAATTATCAGCATCAGCATAGTCCAGCATTTGTTGAATGTTTTGTACTGGGTTAGCTTTGTAAGTTACAATTTTTGCACTTGCACCAGAAGTTAAACCTAATAGTTCTTCTCCAAGTTCAAATCTATTATTAGCTGCAATGTAAAGAGAAACGTTTCTTACGTCTTCAACAATTACTTTTGCTTCTGCGCCTGAAGTTTGTCCTTTAACAGTTTCGCCTGGTGTGTATTCAGTACTAGACTCTAACACCATTCTATCTACAGCTGCACCAAGTATTCCATTTTCAGATAACAAGTATTGTTTTGTTTCTGGCTCTAAAACAACATAGTCAGTTGTAAAATCTAAAGTAACTTTAGCAGATTCTAAAAATTGGAAATAATCTTCAACAAATTTAGCAAACAACCCATGATCTGACCTAACAAAATCAGGTAGTTGAGTTTCTATTTGATGTGATACTTTATTTACAAGTTTAGTTTTCATCTGTCATTCATTCTAGTAACTCGATGTACCACCAGATGTCGTAGTGGTTGTAGTCGTAGCGCTACCAGAACCAGATGTGCTGTATGACGAACCAGAAGACGTTGCAGTATCTATTTGAGCTGAAATTGTAGTGTTTGTAAAGTCAATCTCTAATAACTGATTTCTAACTGGCACTATATCATTTGTTGCTGGTGTAACAATTAATCTTATTGCTGTTGAAGTTGAACCATCAACGTCTGATATTGCCGTTATGTTAATATTGTTTATCGAAATATAACCTGAATTATAATCAATACTACCTGCTACATTATCTGCATATGATCTTGTTGTACCGATTAATGCATAACGTCTTAGGTTACCATTACCATCATCGTCAAAAAAATATTCAGTTGTAGTATCTGTACCAACTTTAAAACCTGTTGAGAAAAGTACTCCACCTGTTGATGAAAGATAACCATCCTCTGGGTGTAGTAATCCATTATTAAAAGCTATGTTATAAGATTTAGTTGTACCTAAACTTGGTACAAAGTCTTTTGATAATTTAACACTTGTTGTATTGTTTAATATTGAAGTATCAGCTTCATCAACTATTTTAGAAACTGCTGATGCTCTGTATTGTCCGTTAAAAGTTTGTAGGGTAGAAGTATTATAGTCAGTCAATACATTAGTTACAGCAGTTACTAATTCAGAAGCTAGTTTTGTGGTTGCACTTGAATTGTAAACAATACTAGAAGTCAATCTTAATTTTGTAGTCTCTGGGTCAACGATAACTGGCGATATAGATGCAACAGTAAATTTAGATAAGTCAGAAACTAATTGTGTTTTTTGTGATGAAGTTAAGTTTGCACCTGTTGTTGATTTAACAGATATAAAAACTTTACCATACTCTGGTGTTGATGTTACACCAGTTGATGAATTGTAAGAACCTTGTTCTCCACCAAATACATTTACTGCTTGTGTTTGTGGAAATAGTTTTTTAACATAAACCTCATAGTCGCCTGTTGTTACACATCTTCCTTGCGATGCATAATCTAAAGGTGCATTTAATTTTATTGATTGAATACTTTCTGGTTCATTACCACCTGTTGCTCTTTCGACTGTGGTTAATGTAACATCTGTTACACCATCAATAGATGCTGGTGGTGTGAATACAAAAGCACCATTGGCTTCTGTTTTGTTTGTAACAACGTATTGTAAAACTACAATGTTACCATCGTCAACAGCTTTAGATACTACACCATCGCCAAAGTAAACTTCATGTTTTCCATTATCTATTTCTTGTAAATAATAAACTGTACTTGAATTTTCTAATTGTGTAATGTCAGTTGCTTTAGTATAAGTTGTAGTTGTTGAGTCAGTAGTAGAATTAATTACCTTAACAGTAAGAGTTGAAGTGTCTGCTCTGTTGTCTCTTAGAACATATCTTTGTTCTAGGTCAGTTGTATCTACTGTATATCTTGAAGTAACGTAAGTACCTTCATAAACTTTTTGAGCATCGAAGTTAACAGAGTTTCCAAATTTTTGACCTGTAACATCAGCAACAGTTACAAACTGATAAGTTACACCATCAAGTGTAGTAGAGAACGCTGTACCTGCAGGCATTGTTTTAGTATTTGAATCTGTTTTAAGTGAAACATTTATTGTTGCCATCGGAGCTCTTGCTGATGTAATTTCGTAACCTAATGTTTTTGCGTGAGACACAGCTGATGATCTTAATGATGCTGTATCTAAAAACATTTCGTTTGCCAACATGTTAGCGTTGAAACCTAGATAGTGTGTGTTGTAAGCCAATGCGTCAAACAATACATCGATACCAGAACCATCAAAGTCATAGTCGGTAAATTCTTTTTGTGATTTTAAATATATCTTTAAGTTTTCTTTGATCTGGTCAAAGTCTAATTCTGTAACTCTTAAATTCTTTTTATTTGTTGTAGTAGCCATTATCGTATTCTCTCTAACATTATTGACATATCAACTAATTCTGTTGGTGTGTTAACTACAAAAAATTCTATTGATACTTCGTAAGCATTTTTTTCAAAGTTAGGTATCGCTCTAACAGTTTGTAATCTAGCCCTTGGTTCAAAGTTTGTAATTACATCTTCAATTTTTCTTGCAAGAATATTTGAAACCACAGGCGTCATGTTCTCAAATAACATATCTCTTACACCAGAGTGTATCTCTGGGTGAAAAGGTTTCTCATGTTCATTTAATAGTACAAGATTTCTTACAGATCGTTTGACTGCTTGTATGTCTTCGACCTTATTAACATCTGAGTTTGTACCTTTTTTACCGAAAAATAAATCTAAGTCTCTGTAAATCCTTGTTGATTTATCAGATAAATTTGTTGCTTGTGCGTCTGCACCCGCTCTGCCCGGTCTTGATGCCATTGAATACTCCTACTATTATATTATTTATACAATAACAAAGAGATTAATCACCAATGATTACGGTAGATGATGCACTTTCTATTTTATTTGAACCATCAGAACCTGAGATTCCAGCAGGGTCATCGCCTGTATCAACTTGATCGTCTAGACGAGCTGCACCTTTAGTTCCGCTATTAAGATTAATTGTTTTTGCGTCAATTGTACTATCGCCTGTAACATTTTGATCGAATATATCTTTATATGTTTCTACGACAGAACCTGTAACTGTTTGTGTTAGTTTTCCTTTAATTACTTCCGTCTTATCACCATCAACTTCTATATCATAGTTTCCTTTAATACGTGTCTTACAGTTTGAATCAATTGTAAGATTAACATCGCCTCTAACTTTTACATAGTTTGTACCAGCAATGATTGAATAATTATCACCAACAACTCTTGTAACTTTGTTTCCGTCCTTATCTATTTCATAGAACGTACCTGCTTTATGATACTCATGAATTCTTTCTTGACCAGAAGTGTCGTCATATTCTTTAATGTGACCAGAAGCAGTTTCCATAACATTATTGTTAGGATAAGAAGCTGCGTATGCTGACGATGGTTCGTTCCATTCAATGTAACCAGAGTCAGTTTTTTCATCTGTTGTATTTGCTATCTGTACTTTTTCTGTACGACCTATCTTATGTGTTTCTGCATGATATAGTTTATCTTTACTTCCAATAACGCTATGAGAAAGATTATAATCTTCACCATCTATCCAAGTAACAGTTTCGTTTCTTGCAAGTCTATTAACATCACTTTCAATATGTTTATCCTCTGTACTGTAATCATACTCTTTACCATCCTTGTCAACTAAGGTACCATGACTTGAATTTGATTTCTTTGTTGTCGGATTACTTTCATTAGGGTCATTAAATCCTACAAGTTTATTCGGAGCTTGATTTGGTTTTCCCTTGAGTGTTCCCATAACAACTGGTTGTTGTTTTTCTTCAGCGTCAAGAAAGAAACCTATTACCCATGTGCCTGGTTCTATTTTACGAAAAGAACCTTGTCCTTGCATTGAGGTATCTAGAGTAGAACCCATGACTGTCGCCCAAGGTAATAACTCTAAAGGAATATTATTTAAGTCTGGTGTGTGATGTCCATACGCTCGAACTTTAACTCGTCCTAATTTATCAGGGTCGTTATTATCTTCAACGACTCCTATAAACCATACGAACCCATCGAGGCCTGAGAAGTGTGTACTATTCATGATGTTAGTATTTATTACCTGTTGTGAGGCTTAGTGAAATAGTCGTTAACTTTCTTTTCTTTTGTCTCCGTCCAACTATGATATAGATTGCCTGCTATCATTATTCTTTCTTCCTCACTTTCTAAAGTAGGAACTTCATGTTGCACGTGGCCAGGAAAAATGATTAGATCACCTTTTTTAGGATATATGATTTTATTTGCTGTCGGAAAGATAAGAGGACTACTATTCTTTGTATTCGTTAGATAATATCCAAACGCATAAGTGTAAGGCCAATGGCTATGTCGTTTAGTATGTTTTCCTTTATTGTAAATTATGCCCCAACTTTCACCTACAAACATATTGG
>Ga0115011_10003622_pt1 | contig 10513 bp, 18 predicted proteins | sample TroAtlMetagenome_2_FD_88705 | JGI IMG/M metagenome (GOLD analysis project Ga0115011, IMG submission 88705) | Marine eukaryotic phytoplankton communities from Atlantic Ocean - Tropical Atlantic ANT8 Metagenome | ecosystem: Environmental > Aquatic > Marine > Oceanic | place: Tropical Atlantic... | reverse complement strand
TGTTCATTACGAGGTTCATTATCAAATATCATTGTACATTGTTCAGCAGGTATTTTAAGTGAAACATCAGCACCAGCCATAGCAATACAGTTATCTAAGAATAAACTATCAATAGGACCTTCAGTAATATTGACAGGTTTGTTTAAATCAAGTCTATCTAGACCATAAATCTTTTCTTTTGACTCATCTAGTTTGATGGTAACATACTTTGGCTGTTCTTGACCAAATGCACGACCTTGAAATGCAAAAAATTTACCTGCTCTATCATAAAAAGGTATAATAACTCTAGGGTGATCGTTCTTAGTAGGTAATTTCTTAGGTATAATACTGTTAACCCATTTGTAAAACTTATCGCAAAAGAAAAACTTATCTAAATGTTGTTCAGGTATCTTTCTTCTAGTAATAAATTCATAAGCAGGGTGTTTCTTATCTAACCTATCATAACGAATAAGTTTCTTTAAAGCACTATTCTCTTCAAATTTTATAGGTTTCTGTTTAAAGTCAGGTACTTCAACTGGCTTAGAATCTTTGTATCTCTCTAATACATATTCTTTGTATAATCTATTATCAATAAACTTTATAAAATTACCTAGTGATTGACCTACACCGCAATTATGACATTTAAAGAATAGATTATTCTTCTTCTCATAAACAAAACCTCTTGACTTAGTTTTGGACTTTTGGCTATCTCCACAATGTGGACACCTAAAATTCCAAAGACCAGGTTTCTTCTGTTTGAAGTTTGTTAGTCTATTTGATAATTGATTTAAAAATTTGGTATCTATGTATGACGACATAGTTTATATTATAACACCTTACATCAGGTTTGTCAACATATTTGCCATTGGTGAGAAACTTATTCCCAATGCACAAGCAACCCCTATCATAATCCATTTGGTCTTTTCTAGTTGTTGCAATTTCTCAGTAAAATACATTCTCATATCTTTGGTTTCATCTGTTATTCTACCGTGTAATACTTGAATTTCATCGTGGATTCTTTTACTACCATCTTCTATGGCGTCTTGTATTTCATCATCAGCAGATTCCGCTCGTTCTATTCTTGCTTCATGTACTGCCAACATTGATTTAACTCCAGACTGTATATCTGTAAGTTTATCTATGGCACTATCTAATCTGTGGTGAATATCAGTAGCTACAGTATTCTGTTCTTTAAGAACAGCTATGTCCTCTACTAACCGCTGAATCTGGTCTGACACTATTACTCCTCCGTATCTGATTCGTAGTATTCTTTATATGCAATAATAATTTCTCTTTGAGAAATAATGTGTTCTCTCAAGTCAGCATAATTCATAGACAATGCTTTATAACCATCATCTGTTAAGGCAAATAACACAGGTTTTTTGCCGTCTGCTGTTAATCTTTCAAAAACTTCTTTATAGTTATCTTTATTTATAACAATAAATTCTAAGTCGTTAGTGTCAATGGGATCTGGTAAGTCAAAATTAAGTGGTGTTTTTGCAACTGCTACTTTTACAGTTTCTATCTTTTTAACACCAGAACATCCTACCAAAAGTAGTAAAACTGAAATACTAATCAGGAGTTTTTTCATTTAATTTCCCCTTAACTAGTTCTGGACATTGTTTATTAAATTTATCTGATTCAATAACTTCAGCGCCAGTAGATAGTTCTATACATCTATTTACATGGCGAACAGCATTGTTAATTGTTATTGCAGTAGCGTCAGCATTCTCCATGCCCCACGCTTCAATGTCATATTTAGCAAATTTCTTTGTTAGTGCTTCGTTATCTTTTCTAGCTGCCTCAAACTTTTCATTAAGTTCGGCGTTCTTCTCTATTAAGAATTGATACTCTAATTCTTTTGCTTCTAAAACTTCTTGCTGTTCTTGTACAGCAGTTTCTAATTTGTCCTGATTTGCTTTAAGAATGGCGTTGTCAGCTTTCAGTTTATACACATAGGCAAAACCTCCAGCAGCACCTAATGCTACGAGCATATAAATTATCAATTTGATTTTAAGCATTAATCTTCTATAATTCTTTTAATCTTTAATCTGCAATCGTCCCCAACACAATCATTATATAATTCTGCCTTTAATTGTTGGCATTGAAGGTATATACCTTCTTGGTCTTCCCCGATTGATCTTGTAACCGTTCTCTTTTGTTGCAAACAATCAGTCATCCCGTCAGTAGGAACATATTCTATTGTGTTCCCATTTTGTATCATCAACATAGCAAATACCACCTCTATTACCATTAGTGAGTTCCATTTCTTTCTTCTAAGTCTATTAATCTCTCTTCATGGAATTGAATTACCATATCATTCTTTTGAATTGCTGGCATTTCTTCCTCCATTTGTAATTTAAGTTTATCCACATTAGCAGAAACAAATTCCACTAACATAAACAATTCTTGTATCTGAGGAGAAACCATATCGCCCTTAGGTACTCCATCAATGAAATCTGAAGCAGCTGATAAGTCTTGTTGCATTAACTGTAATTCAGTTTCTATTTTATTAAGTCTTTCCACAACACCAAAATAGGACATTGTTCCCACCGCTACAGCAGCAAGAATGGCGAGCAAGTTCCTCATAGGCATTGATATAGATGTATTGTCAGATATTTTCATAATCTATTTCTCCAATTTATTTAATCTCTCCTCAAGTTCATCAATTTTTTTGGTTACATAAGGGTACTTTTTTCTCCAAGCATCCTTGGGTTGTTCTAACCATGTCCAACCCCAACGAGCAACAAGATAGTCCACAGCATTATCGAACTTGGCATATAACCATAGACCTATTCTTGTACTTTTAAAATAAGTTGAAAATGCAAGTCCGAATAATGATCCAACTAATGCTGTGTAGATCCACAGTCTGTTAGTTGCCATTTCATTTATCATATCCCACATTAACTCATCTCCTGTTGTTTACATAACTGATAGTATGTAGTTATGTTATGGTCACTAAATGAATCAAATGAAAAAGTAAGTATACCTTTTATTGTTCCACCAAACCAATGAGTTAACATATAGAAAAACCCTGGTTGATCTTTATAATCACCATTAGAATTAAAATACATAAACTTTCCGTTATGTCTAAATCCTAACCACGCAGGTGGAATTCTGGTTACTAAATCATTGTTGTTTCTGAATCTGTAATGAGTAAACTTTTGACATTTATTCCATTTACGATTACCAACTCTAGGTGATCCATATGTATATAAAACTACATCTGGGTTATTTAATCTACCTGCAACTAAAGTAGCTAAGGCAGCACCTAAACTGTGACCTGTTATATAAATTTGTTTTGTTTCAGCTTCACACTCTTTCATATACTTAACAACATCTTCCCAGACATCATTTAACGCATATTTAAAGCCTCTATGTACTTTACCTTCTAACTTACCATCAATACTTGTTGACTTAACTTTCTTTAAGTCTAGATCCGCTTTGACATCTTGCCATTGTGTCGGTTCTGTTCCTCTGAATGCTAATATAAAGTTATTGACACCATTTAGAGCGTATGCTTGTGTACCTCCAAAATCAAAGAATTTAATAGTCCAAGATTTAGTCCCTATTGCTTCTTTAAATTTTGCTTGGTCTTGATAGCACTTCTCGGACAACTGTGCCATAAAAGCAGCAGTTGCCCAAGAATAGTTAGATGATAATTCTGTTAGTTTATTATCATCCATCAAATTATTCTCCTTTTACTAAAGTGAAGATACCATAAGCTAAACCAGCCCAAGCGGCCCATTTAGCAATACCTCCGAATAAAATTACAAAAATGCAAATTGCGATTAGAGCGGTTCCGTCTAAAGAAGTCCTCTCCGTTAATCGTCCTTTAATCCAATCTATCATTTTTTTCCTTTCTTCTTTGTTTTTTTAGTATGCGACTTGGCAGTCGGCTTTTCATCGGGATTGTCATTGTTTTGAGTATGACTGGTAGTAGGTACATAAGTTCCTAAACCGTACTGACCAATACCCCTATATGAATACATTAATTCTTTTATTTTTTGAAATTGTGTTTTCTCTGGTTGCACTTCTTCATAGGTCTTTACCTTTTCAAGTTTATTAATAATCTTACGACCCATACCTGTTTTGAACCAGTCCTTTTTCTTTGACTTTTTCTTTACAACAACTGTTGAACTGTCGTCACCGGTTCCTGAAACTGCTGATCCTGTAGCGTTAGCAGGAGCATCCTCTTTTATCCAAAGTGGTCTAGTTTTCACTTCTTATATCCTCCGAAGTTATGTAAAGACTTGTATTGTTTACCTCTACTGGATAAACTTCATAACCTAATATTGTGTCAATTACAGGAATATCTTTACTAAAGTTAACTCTAGTACCTTCAGCAACAACAACATTACCTTCTATATCGTATAGATCATTTCTAATAGTATATGTTCCTGCTGAAATAGGTTCGTTTATAACACTAGATTCAGATATAGTGTCAAACTTATATCCTTCATTTTTTAAGTGTCTATAAATTTCTTTTTCATAAACATCAGCATTACTATAAGTTTCTTTTAAGAGAGCAATAGCGGCAGCGGCATAAGTTCCTAATCTACCACCTAAACCTACTTTCTTTAGTATTCTTTTAAAATTAAATACTAATCTATGTAATAGTGTGTAGGATGCTTTTTCTTTACCTATTCTAAGACTTCTTGCCTTTCTCAATACTTTACCATCTTTATCAATAATACCATATTTAAAAGCGTCTTGTTTGTCAAAAGGCGTTGTAAGTAGTTTAAGAAAACGATAGGTAACGAATAAATCAATAGCTCTATTTTCTTTTAATTCTTGCATTAAATATTCTCCAACTCTTTTAATAACATTTTATGGACAGGCAACTCTATCATATCGTTTTCTGGCATAAAATTTAAGAATACTAGAAATGTTTTTAATAACGGCCAGTATTCCTTTTCTACTTTAAAAAATAACATTGTCGTAGCAGCGTCAACACCAAACACATTAGTTAATATAATAATGTGATTAATAATTAATCTAGTTCGCAATTCGCCTGTTGCAGTATATTTTCTAAACAATCGCTTTATATATTTAAAGCGTTTCATATCATCTAAAAATTCTACCTGCCCTACACACGATGGATTGTCGTAGTGTTTAGCGGCAAATAGCATTATATTGCTACTGGTCAATTTCCTAAAGTTCATAATAAAAAGAGTTATTAGTTTATATTAGCAGATACCTTATACATTCCGTTAGGAATTTGCTCGTACTTAACAGTCATACTAAATTTATTCATTTCATCCTCAGTAATTTCATCTGGAGCTTCCGCACCAGTTTTACCATAACTAGGTACTTGTACTACTTCAATAGTGTGAGAGCCAGATTGACCCTCAGAAGCAGGTACTTTAAAATCCATACCCATACTAGATAATTTACTGTAAATTTGATGAACAGCTGCGTCAGCATTCATAAACTCTCTTTCAGAAATAGAACCAAGATAAGAGTTAATTGTTTGTACAGATTTTTCTGATCCGTCAAATTTATTAACATCATTCTTGTCTCCATAATGTGGACCTTCTGAAATATATTGATTAAATGATTTCATCTTTTTTATCCTCTTTTTTAGATTTCTTTTTATCTTCAGTTTTAACTTCCATCATTGACTCATTTGGATTCTCAGTTAAAACTTCAGAAATAACATCTGATTTTTTAGGTTCTGATTGTACTTTGTAAGGAACACCACCAGCACCCATTCTAATATTATCAGCCATTAGATTCTCCTTCATTAGCGGCATCCTCGATATTTACATCATTATAAGTTTGCTCACTATTTTGTTTTTCTATTTCAGCAAGAAACAGATTAACTTGTTGTAGGGCACCAGATAATGCTTTTACATTATCTTGGGCTTTCATTAAATCAGCCTGAGCATTTTTAACGCCCTCAATTAATTCTGTTTTTCTCGCTTCTAATTGTTCTTTTGATATAGTCATAATAATATCCTTTCAATTCAATTACGCCAAAGTGCAACCATTGTTGCCAATAACAACCCAAGTTGAGTTGATATAACATAAAGTAATAGTGTCACCTACATCATTGAAGGCAACAGTTGAGTTTGATCCAGCAAAGTTAGTCGGTGTTAAAGTAACCGCACCACCATCTGTAATCATTGTAATTATTTTTAATTGTCCAACACTACCAGCAGCAAGTGTAATAGCATATGCACCTGTACTAGCAACTGTGGTTACGGCAGTTGTCAAGTTCACAGCACCTGTTGAAGTTAGTGCTTGTGGTGTACTATCGAAAGCCAACCATGTTGGGAAATTGTTGAATAGATTTGCTACAGATACTTTTTTGTTTACGGGTGTACCTGATGGATCATCAATAACATGGAGTAAATCCGCGTCAGCTATTGCTGTCCCTAAGTCCGTTAGTGCTGTTATTTTTTTATCAGCCATTTTATTTCTCCTATAATTCCAAATTAATGGTAAACTACTCTAGGCATTCTACCTAGACCACAGTAGAGGAGTTTACCTCCCCTACTAATATTATTTATTATGCTGTAACCGTAATACTACCTGCAGCTGTACCAATATCTGAACTAGAAGTTATTGTAGCGTTAGTAGTTGAAGTTGCAACATCTTTAATCGTACCAGAATTTAATGCTAAAGCATTTGCACCGATAACTAATACATCATCTGCATTTGTAGCTGCGTTTCCAGCTGCGATTGCAAGTGAGAATACTAATTCGTTAGTGCCAGTTCCACTAGCATATGCTAATGCGTGTGGACCTCTACCAGAACCTGTACCTTGGTTACCGTTGGTAACTGCTAAAGTAGGTGTACCACCAGTGGTAACAACCGCTACTGGTTCGTTAAATCTTACTCTTGCTGATAAAGTAAATCCGTCTGATTTATCAGCAGCAGTTGTAATCCATTCGATCTGTGTAATATCCGCGGCACCTAGTGCTGCAGATAAACCGCCAATAGCAACTAAAACTTCAGGTGTTGCTGAAGTGTTATCATTACCGGTCATTGAAGACCCAGCTTCCACGACCCAGCCAGTAGTATTAGCAAAGACTTCTTTTTTCTCTGCTGTAGTTAAATTCTTTGGTTTGGACTCATCTGAGTCCGAAGCGCCCCATAATCCCATTTTAACTCTCCTTATTAATAAAGTTTTTTTAGTTATATAACTAAGTACTATTTATAAGATTAATTGATTGTGTGAGGTTTAATTAGAGGAAGACTGACCGTCTCCGCCTGCGGATGCTGATATATTCATCTTAGGATCTATCTCAATCTTAGTCTTTCCAGTACCCACACCCTTTAGATTATTGGTTTCCTTCTCTTTAATCTTTTTAGGTTTTTTACCATCCCTCATATCTTTAAGTATTTTTTGTGCTAAACCTACTTTTAGAGGAACTTCACCAGTATCTTTATTGGGTTCTACTGTTTTTTGAGTTTTTTCTAAGTTTTTAACTTTCAAAAGCTGATTTTCTTTTTCTAGTTTTTCTATATCTTGTTTTAACTGCTCTTTGTCAGCTGATTTCTTAACTACTGTAGCAGTAGATGTTTCTGAATCTGTTGATTCTTTTTTCAAATTGTTAAGACTTTCTTTAAAGTCTGACCACTTCATACCTCTATTGATTACTAATTCAGATTTAGCAGTAGAGGTTACGAAAGGCACATTTGCCTGTGCAAGTTTATTTAATTGTGCTTTTGACATTTTCTTTATCATACCCAGCATTCTATTTAACATATCGGTAGACATTCTTTTACCTTTTAGTGGGGCATATTCTTTTTCTAGTGTTTTGATTTGAGCGTCTGTAAATTCTCTTAACTCAACTGATCCATCTTCTTTTTTGTAAATATTATATTTTTTTCTGAAAGCGTCCGATCCACCAGCGTCTTTTACCATCTTATCGAATACTGCTTGTGATTTAGGATTTATAAAGTTACCATCTTTGTCAAATAGTTTTTTAAGATGATCTGGTAGTACGCTTTTATGAACAGGTACTATTTTAATAGTTTCTTCTAATTCTTCTTTAAACTTGTAACCCGGTTTTAAAACATCTTTTGTAACCCCTATCTCTTTAACACCATCTTTTTTTAATTGGTCAGCTTTATCGTCTGCTGATTTTTGATCTTTATAAGGTATTGCAAATCTTTTTTTGTTTTGTGGGTCTGTGTATCTTACAACAAAAGCTATTTCTTCATTCATTCCAAGGTTCTTTTCTAACTCTTTAATAGTTTCCCCTAATACAGATTTAACTGCTTTAACATCTAATTTTAATTCTTTTGCAATCTCGTCAGCTGACTTTCCGCCTTTAGACAATCTATCAATATCTGACATTATACCTTCGTCTAATTCTTCTTTCATTTCCAGTTCAAGAGGTCCATCGTGTTGTAATCCTGTGTAATTCTTCTTTTCATAATCTTTAACTTGTTTTCTGATATCAGAATCACTTTTACCTTTAAATTTTACTTTATCGCCATTGTTGAAAATAGCTGTCATTGTAAACTGTTCTTCTACTGCTTCTAGTTGTGTAATTGAATCAACTTTACCACCATCTTTTTTTACTTTAGCAGCAAAATCATCTGCTTGCTTTTTAGTTGCAAAGTGATCTATATTTCTGATAGGTGTATCTTTCTTTTGAGAATTTACTTGCCAGTCACCTCTTCTAGGTGCTCTTTCTTGTAATTCTAAATCCTCTGCTTTTTGTCCATGTTTCATTTTAAATGGATTTATCCAATCACCACTCTTGATTGCTTTATCAAGTGCCTTTTTCATCAAAGCATTTGTTTGACCAATACCTAAATATCTTCTCTTACCTTGTTTGTCAAACCAACCTTTTTTAGTAGTGTCATATCTAACATCTAGATTTTCGTCTAATTCTTCTTTTATATCACCAACTCTATAATCTCGTTTTTTAGCTATGTCAGCAAGTTTTTGTAAATCTGATTTACTACCAGAAAATGTTATAACATCTGAAGTATTAGGAGAACTTTTTGCAACTAAATTAGGTAATTCTTTTTTAATTACACCCTTAAAATATTCATTATGACTTCCATACTTAATACCTGAAACTCGCATTGTGCCTTCATCTAATATTTTTTCTTCTCTATAAACATTTTTTCCTTGTTTATGAAGTTGTAAAGCAATTTTACTATTAGGTGCGTAAACATGGTTTTTTGTATCAGGTGTATTTGAATTATCTTTTTTAGCGGTATTGCCTACAATAATAAATCTATCATTATCATAAACATCCGATTCATCTAATTCTTTATCTTCATTATATTTTGCCAATGCTTGTTTAACAAATGACATATCAGATAGTCCCTTAGCAATTTTTTCTATCTCTCTTACAGCTCCAGTCATATTGCCTGCCATCTTTTTAGCAATTTTTTGTGCTTTGTAAACTTTATCCATTGATACAGTTAATTCATTTAATTGCTCTTCATCTAAACTACCGCAAATACATTCTTCTCCACCACACTTTTCACATACTCCTTCAGTCCGACTTTCTGGCTCATTTTTTTCTTCCGGTGTGGAAACGACAGTTTTCTCTTTAGGTTGTTCCTGAGTTTCAGTAGCTACTTTACTGTAAACTTTGTTTAGTAAATCTGCCATCCGTGCTTGATATTTGCTCATTTATTTTCCTTTTTTTAATCTAGTACACATCTAAAATTATTTATCTCTCTATCTAACTCTATATGGTCTATGTTATTTGGAACAATAAAGAGAGCTTGACGCCCACATTTTTGTTCCGGTTTAACAAACTTTTCTACAATATGATATATAGGATAATTTAAATAATCATCAAATATTATTTTTGTTCCTATATCAGCATATTTGAGTGATGAAAGAAAACAACAAACTCTAAATCTTCCATCTACTAATACCGTATCTGGTTTATCACCTCTCCATATCCAATCAGTATATTCAACAAAAGCATCCCTAAACTCATAACTTTCAGGTCTACCCCAACCGCCTATGGGTCCTACATTAACATAATGTACTTCCTCATATTTATCAGCAATTTCTTTTACTGTTTCTACTGATTTAATAATAGCGTTTGTATTCTCTAATACCCATTCAGTAGAATTACCGCAACCGTATTCGCCGTATATCTTTGTATTAGATAAAATCTCCTTAAATAATGTATCATCACCTTGAAATAATATACCGTCTTTTATATCTTTACGCCAAGAATCAATATGTTTCTTATCGAATAAAATATGTCCTGACGATAATTCAACAGGTTGAGAACCAGTTTCAATAGCTCTCTCAATATCAGATTTCATCTATCATTCTCGCCACAGACCTTTTAAGCTCTGCTTTCCATGATCTCTTATATCGTTCCTTATATTTATCTATTGTAGACTCTTCATTTGCCCATTTTTCTATATCTTTTTCAGATATTTGTTTAGTAACCTTTTTATAATTCTTTATATTCTGACCTGGGGTCATTTCAAAAGCGTGTTTAGCGTACTCTATTGTACCTAATAACTGAGATTCTTCTTTTTCTTCAGGTAATAACTTCATAGATTGAAGTACTGATTGAAATTCCCTCAT
>Ga0115011_10003621_pt1 | contig 10514 bp, 4 predicted proteins | sample TroAtlMetagenome_2_FD_88705 | JGI IMG/M metagenome (GOLD analysis project Ga0115011, IMG submission 88705) | Marine eukaryotic phytoplankton communities from Atlantic Ocean - Tropical Atlantic ANT8 Metagenome | ecosystem: Environmental > Aquatic > Marine > Oceanic | place: Tropical Atlantic... | reverse complement strand
TCGTCGGAACCCGATGGTTGGCTCGGCTCACACTCATCGACGAGTCGACCATTTCGGCAGGTGCGTGCCCCAGAGGCCGCGCATACACCCGCTCCACAGGTGACGGGGCTCGGGCTAAAATCTTCGTCTGTCCGACCGTCACAGTCCGAGTCGAGTCCGTCACAGCCGGCGTCGTCTCGCGCGGGTGCGCCGGGCGTACAGGTGTCGATCACCCGCCCGTCAACACAGGCCCGAACGCCGTCGGCGAGACAGATTCCGCGACCACATTCGATGGCCTGGGCCGCGAATTCTTCGTCTACCCGGCCATCACAGTCGTCGTCGAAGCCATCGCAGGTGTCGTCAACCCCAACACTGTCCCTGGGGGTGCATTGATCCACCAATTGACCGGCCGTACATCGCCGGGTGCCCGCGTTGACACAGGCGCCCACCCCGCATTCGATGGCCGTCGGGGCGAATGCCTCGTCAGCGCGGCCATCACAGTCCTGGTCTGCCCCATCACAGTCTACGTCAGGCCCCGCCGGCGCATCGGGGGTACACACCTCCACCACGCGCCCGCCTTGGCAAGCGGTCGATCCGGTCGCTGCGCAGGCACCCACCCCACATCCAACGGGTTGGGGTGAAAAGGCTTCGTCAATTCGGCCGTCACAGTCCTGATCGAGTCCGTCACACTCATCGTCGACCCCACCTGCCGGCGCATCCCCACATTCGTCCCGAGGCGCACCATCAATGCAGCGACGGACACCTGCGCGTTGGCACGCTCCGACACCACAGACGATGGCCGTCTCGACGAACTCTTCGTCCGTCGCGCCGTCACAATCTTGGTCGAGGCCATCGCATTCCTGGTCGAATCCCGTGGGATCCGCCGGGGTGCACTCTGAGACAACGACCCCCTCGGAGCAGGCGGTATTGCCCACGGCAGCGCACACCCCGGTGCCACAATTCACCGGCCGCGATGAAAAGCCCTCGTCATTCCGCCCATCACAATCAGCGTCGAATCCATCACAGGCGGAGTCCCCACCCCAGATCTCGCCGGGCGTACACTGGTCTTCGAACTGCCCGTCGACACATCGTCGGAATCCCGCTGCACGACAGACACCGACCCCGCAAGCGATGGGAAGCACTGCTACCGCCTCGTCGATGCGACCATCACAGTCCTCATCGCGCCCGTCGCGCACCTTATCGGAGCCGGTGGGGGCGCCCACGCGACAATCATCGACCACGTCGCCATTAATGCAGGCTGTGGCACCAATCGCGGCGCAGACCCCCACTCCGCAGGTCGATGGACGCGAGACGAACCCTTCGTCGAGTCGACCGTCGCAATCGGCATCTTGGCCATCACAATTGGAGTCGCCTCCCCAGACCGCGCCGGGGGTACAATCGTCTACAGGTTGCCCATCGAGACACCGCAGCGTGCCTTGCGCGGCGCACACTCCGACGCCACAATTGGTCCCTTGGATGGCAAAGCCTTCGTCGATGTTGCCATCGCAATCGTCGTCTAATCCGTCACAGTCACTGTCATCGCCCGTGGTGGGTCCGGGGACGCACTCCTGCTCGGCGCCTGCCCGACAGCGAGGGGTCTGAACGCGGCAAACACCCGCCCCACAGACCAGCGTTCCCTCGTCTGTTCGCCCATCACAATCGTTGTCGTTATTGTCGCAAACCTCATCGGCTTCGGCGTCGGCGACACACACCAAGGCGCCTGCGCGACAGGCCGTGGTGCCGATGCCGCAGGCGCCCACTCCGCCGGTGTCACAGCCGTCACCGACCCCCGCTGCCGCCTCGTCCGTACGGCCGTCGCAGTCTTCGTCGGCCCCATCACAGGTCTCGGCGCTGGGGCGCACCTCACCGGCGCACGCGCCCCAGGCCCCGCCGGCGCATTGTTCGGTCCCGCTAAGACACCGTCCAACGCCTGCCGTGCCCGCCGGCCCGCCATAGCAGGCTCGGGTCAGTTCTTCGTCGATCCGTCCGTCACAATCGTCATCGTCCCCATCACAGACCTCGGCCTGGGGCACGCACACATCGCTTTGGGTGGGATCGGTGCCATCGATGAGCACCTCTTCGCCATCGGTGCGCCCATCTCCATCGGTGTCGGCCCGATTCGGGTCGGTGCCGATCACATCCTCGATGTCATCGGGAATCCGATCCTGATCCGCATCCTGCGCACGCCAATAACAAACCGGTGCGCCCGAATCGCCAAGACCCCCGCCGAACTCATCGAGGAACGCCAAAACGGGCGCGCCGAACGGGTCGAGTGCGATGCGAATGAACTGAATGCGGTGACGGGTCGCGTTGGGGGGGTAGGACTCCAAGAGTCGGCTCTCCAACGGCTGCCCCGAGTAGAGCAAAAGCGCGTCGCTATTGCCAAAGAGCGCGCTCCGACTGAGTTCTCGGGTGGCCACGAAAGTCCCCAATGGACCCGAGGCTGCCCCTACGGTTCCCCCAACGGCCACCTCGTTGAAGCGCCCGGTTGCATAGGGCCCGTTCAAAGTCCCCTTGGTCTCCAAGAGCGCGACGTCGGACTCCTGGCCGGGGATCCCGGCCGGAATGCCGTGATAGATGGCATATTCGGCCCCGTCCAAAACCACCTGCGGACTGCCGCCGCCACCGAGAAAAATAGACTCGACGGCAACCCCGGTCCACGCCCCGCCTCTACGCCGGGCGAGTCGAAGGCCGCCGGCGATCTCGTCCCGGTGGGCTACCATCACATCGCCATTGTCGGCGCGCACCATGGCCGGATCCGAGCCCACACTGCCACCGGCCGCCTGGTCGATGGTCACCGGCGCCCAGTTCTGACCGGGGCGACCGCGGGCCATCCGGAGCACGCCGTCTCCTTGGTAGACCAGCAATAATTGACCGCCATCATCAACGATGGCGCATCCATCGCCTTCGACGTCTTCTTCGATGGTTTCCACCGACCAGTCATTGCCCAAGCGTGAGGCCAACTGGAATCTGTCCGAGAGCTTATTGTGGAAACAGATGTGTACCGATCCGCCCGCGACCAAGATCCCCGTGGCCTTCACCTGGGTGGTGGGAAAGCGCGCGATCCGGTTGACGACGATCTCGCTGGTGGCCGTGCCATCGGGGGTGATGTGGGTGTAGAAGAGTTGGCCGCCGATCCGAGCGACTCGACTCAGGTGGAGATCGCCAATGCCATCGACGGCGAGCTCGAGTCCGTCGCCCTGATCGTCGACGGCCAGACAGGCCCGCTCGAGTTCACGGGCCTGTACGACCCCGACCCCGAGACACAGAGCACAGATCCACGCTGCGATTAAACGCCATCCGCCCAAAACATACCCCTTGCCGCCACGTGGAGCTTACCACGAGACCACAAAGCAGGTAGAACTCGGCCTATGGAAACGCACACCGTCATCGATGCGCTGGGGCGCGCCGTGCGGGTCTCGGCGGCCCCTCAGCGGGTCGTGTCCCTGGTCCCGAGCCAAACAGAACTCTTGGCTGATCTGGGCCTCGATGCCGAAGTGGTGGGCATCACCAAGTTCTGTGTACACCCGCCCCATTGGCGCCAAGAGAAGACCACCGTGGGCGGCACCAAAACCGTCGACATCGCCGCCATCGCCGCCCTCTCGCCAGACCTGGTCTTGGTCAATAAAGAGGAAAATAGTCGTCAGACCGTCGATGCCTTGGCCGCCATCGCGCCCATCTACGTCACCGACGTGCACGATTTGCCCGGTGCCCTCGCGATGATTCGGGCCGTGGGTCAATTGGTCGATCGCCACGCTCAGGCCGAGGCGCTGAGCGCGGACATCGAGCAGGCGTTCGCGGACTTGCCGGTTTTCTCGATGGAGCGCGTGGCATATTTGATCTGGCGCGGGCCCTATATGGCGGCGGGTGGGGGGACCTTTATCGACGACATGCTGCGCCGCGCAGGTTTTCGAAACGTCTTTGGGGATCAGGCGCGCTATCCAGAAATCACCGTCGATGCCCTCCGCGCCGCCCACCTAGATCGACTCCTCTTGTCCAGCGAGCCCTTTCCCTTCGGCCCCAAGCACATCGCTGAGTTCGAGACGGTTCTGCCCGGGGTGCGCGTGGAATTGATCGATGGCGAGCTCTTGAGTTGGTACGGCTCACGGATACGCCGGACACCAGCCTATCTCCAACGCCTCAGATCGACGCCGGCACCGTAAAAACAGCCCCGTCTTCTTGGCGAATAGCGGTCAGACCGCCGCCCCAGACACAGCCGGAATCCAGGGCGACATAGCCCGAACCTTCGACAAACCCCAGGGCGGCCCAATGCCCAAAGTACACCGTACGCTCGGGCACCACGGCTTGGGCGACGTGGTACCAAGGCCTCAGACCTTTGGACGCTTCGGCCGGTGGGCCTTTGAACTCGAGTGCGGGTCGATCGTCGGCATCCAACATTCGGAGTCGTGTCAGCCCGGCCAACGCCTGATGGGCGGCCAGCGTGTCGGGCGTGGGGGGCGCCAAGAAAGACAAGGCCGCGCCCTGCCAATCAGTCTGTCGGAGTTGAGCCTCCAGCCGACCAGCCCAAGCAAAGGCGTCCTCGAGGGACCAGTGGGGCAAGAAACCGGCGTGAACCATGACGTGCGGCCCCTCTCGATACACAAGGGGTAGATGCCGAACCCAGTCGATCAATTCATCGGCATCCGGCGCCGTCAGAATGGACCCCAAGGTGTCGCCCTTCTTGGGTTTCAAGCCCGCTGCTCGGGCCAAGAGATAGAGTTCGTGATTGCCCAAAACCGTGTTCGCTGCGTTTTCACGGGCCCAGCGAAGCACCGCCAAAGAGCCGTCGCCTCGGTTGACGAGGTCCCCCACGAACCACAGCCGATCCCGCTGTGGATCGAAGGCAATGCGGTCCATCAGCCGCATCAACGGCTCGAAACAGCCCTGAACGTCTCCGATCACATAGGTGGCCACAGGCCTCCCCTCACGCTTCTATCGCGATGATCTTACCTCGTTTTGCCTTCCTAGTTGACCTTCGTGGGCGCGCGGTCCAATCCTTGTCAAATGGAAGAACTCTCCATCGACGCCTATCGGGACCAAGTAGTCGAGATTCTCGACCGCTCTCCCCTGTTCCACGGCCTCCAGGGCGACCACCTCGCCGAAGCGGCCGACAACGCTACCCTCTTACGCTATGAGGACGGCGAAGCCATCACCCTGCAGGGCGAAGCCTCCGACAGTTTTTTCTTGCTGATCGAAGGCAGCGCGACGGTCCTCCTCGAATCCGAGGACGACTCGCCGCCCCTGCGATTGGCCCAGATTTCACCCCCGGACTCTATCGGCGAGATCGGCGTTTTACTGGAGACGCCCCGGAGCGCGTCGGTGGTGTCTGACGGCGGGGCTATCTTGCTCTGCTTCGCCACCCAGCGCTTCCACGCCATGCTGCTGCGCCTGCCCTATTTTGGATTGGTGCTGTGCCGAACCGTGGCCCATCGCCTCTATCGGGCGACTCTGCGCATTCCCATTCCCGAGATGGGCGAGCCGGTACAACACCCGGATCCCGACGCCCTGACCCTGCTGCCGACGGCCTTCTTGATCCGTTATCGGATGCTGCCGCTGATCCAGCACGGTCAGACCCTCAAGCTGGGGTGTGTCGACGAATTAGACCCCATGGTTCTCAACCTGGTGCGCGAACAGCTCCCCGGAATGACGGTCCAAACGGTGCGCATCACCCTGGAGTTCTTCGAGAAGATCATGCGCTCGTTGGGCGGGGTGACGGGCTTCGCGGCGCCCGACGTCAATCGAGAGGCACCTGCGGCCCTTCCCTTTGCCGAGAACCCACAACTCGACGCGCTCTTGGAGCGCATGGTCGAGGAGGGCGCGTCAGACCTCCACTTGACGGCACGCTGCGGCCCCCGCTGGCGCATCGACGGTGAGGTACGCGCCATCGCCGACCTCAAGCCGCTAGGGGCCTCCGACGTGCTCGAGTTGCTGGATCCGGTGATGGATCCGCGCCATCGGGAGGTCTTCGAGACCCGACACGACGTGAAGTTTGCCTACGACGTGGCGGATCTCTGCCGGTTCCGCGTCAAACTCTTTCGGGATCTCCGGGGCGTCGGCGCCGTATTGCGCCCCGTGCCCGCCCGGATCCCCACCCCAGCCCAATTGGGCCTGCCCGATGCCGTCCTCTCCCTGGCCGAAGGGGCCGGCGGACTGGTGTTGGTGTCCGGGCTGACCGGCAGCGGTCGCTCCACGACCACCGCGGCCTTGGTGGACCACATCAATGGGCACCGCGCGGTTCACGTGGTCACCCTCGAAGATCCCGTCGAATTCGTCCACGAGAGCAACCACGCCCTGATCAACCAAAGAGAGATCGGGATTCACACGGGCAGCCTCGCCGAAGCCCTCGACGCCGTACGCTTCGAGGATCCCGACGTGGTGGTGATCAGCGCCGTCGAAGACGCCGAGACCGCCAATATGGCCCTCGAGTTGGCCGCCACCGGCGTCTTGGTCATCGCCACCATTCCGGCCCGCGGTGCCATTCAAGCCATCGAGCAATACATTTCGCTCTGCGGTGACGAGAACGCCCGAACGGCCATGTCCCGCAATCTCCGCGGCGCTGTCTGCCAAGCACTCGTACGGCGCATCAGCGGCGGCCGCGTCGCCGTTTTCGAGACCCTCACACCCGACCCCGAGACCGCCGAGCGCGTCCTGACCGGCGACATCCGCGGCCTATTGGCCCAAATGGATGCGACCCTCGACGACGTCCTCTGGAAAAAGGTCGAGGCCGGCGAAATCGGCTCTACCGAGGCCCTCCGCGTGGCCCTCAAGAGCGCGCCGGTGCAGCCGCAGAGCTGAGGCCTACTCCACCCGTTCGAAAACCGGCAATGCGACGCCAGTGGTCATTTCCATGAAGGGGAGATAGACCGTCAGGCGCCCGTCGGCGTAGGTGTAGGTGGGGTTGATCTCCCCCTCGCCCGGGCAGTCGGTCGCAATGCGTAACGTCCCCGTTGCCGGATCATCCTCGACGACCGTGCCGGCGAAGCTGAGACCCACTGGGCGAGCCGCGCCGCCGCCACCGGCAAACACAGCGTTGATCTCTCCGCTCACATCGAACTCGATTTGACCGTCATCGGTGATCTTCATGGCCCCTGCGGCGACGATAGTGGTCGCATCTAGGTCCAAGATCGCCAATCCGATATCGGCAGATTCGAAGACGAGGGTGTAATCGACGAGACGCCAGAGTCCTCGGGGAAATGCACCGCCGGTGGCCATGGGTGGGCTCCCCTCGCTGGGGGACGCCAGGGTCGAGCCGGCGACATCGACCGCTTCACTCGGGGCGCAGTCGCCGGGTTCGTAGCTGTCGTCGGCCGTGTTTTCGTTACAGCGTCGGCTGGCCGGGGGCGGGGTCACGAAGAGAAAGTTGTAGCACATCTCGTTTTCGGTAAAGGGACCGAAGGTCCGGAGCCGATTGGTGGGATTTTCGAAGACACACTCGGTCACCACCTGGTCCCCAGGCTCGAGTCGAAGCCCCTCGCCGTCGTAGAAAAGTTGAGAGTCAAAGTCCCAGCCCGTCAAAGTGATCAGGTCTTCTTCGGCGCCCCCTGCACGCTTGATGGTCGACTTTAGGCTCACGCCCAACTCATGCATATGGGGCAAGGTCGCGATGACCGTCAACGAGTCGGTCACCGCGCAGCTGCCCTCGACGGCTGTGCGGGTCATAGGCGGTAAACGAAACCCGTCGGGGCCCACGGTCAGCATGTCGATCTCGGGCCCTTCGGGTGCCGTATGGTAGATGCGTACGCCACTTTGGTCGGCCACATCCTCGTAGGCGGCACTATTATTGTAGTGGATCTCCATCAAGTACCGGCGGCTGGAGCTGGTGGTGACCCCGCCTTCGACGAACTGCACCGGCTGCTGACCGGGCGCCCACGCATAGATGGCCGCGCTCAAATTGCTCCCGCATTCGACCTCGGTGCCATCACCAACACCCTCGTCCACCTCGTAGAGCACGATGTGATGGAGGACGCGGGCGTCGTCGATGATGGGTTCGAAGCGGCGGATGAAGCGGTCCGCATCACCGGGGCCACGAAACGAGAAGCAGGTGTACTGGTCGGCGACATCGGCCGGAATATGACCATTGTCGGCTCGAAACTCGACGAACGCCGCGTCGGCGGGCGGCGCGTCCGCAGGGGCAAAGATCGGCCGGGTGACATCGAATCCACCGGGATTGGGACCTGGCGGCGGGGTGCCGGTATTGGCGCCGCAGGTGGCCCAGTCCAATAACGCCATGGCATCGGCGGCGGGTACAGTGGGTTGCCCGACGGGGGGCATATCGCCAATGCGCATGCGGGCCACAAGCCGATCCACCGGCCGGCTCCCCTCGTCACCGGTGATCAAGGCATCGAAGTCGAGTAGCCCATAAGGGGCCCCGAAGGCCGGGCTATCCCCGTGGCACAGACCGCAATAGGTCTCGACGGTGGGTCGAACGGTATCCCAAGTCTCTCCATCGGGCGTGCAGCCCATGGGCATGGACCCACCGCTGCCGTCTGTGCCGCCCTCATCAGTTCCACCGGGCATCATGCCGCCGGTACTCGCCGCCATCCCGCCCTGCCCCATGACGCCGCCGACTGGCGCGCCTGTTTCAGTCGAATCGTCACACGCCAAGAGACCCAGAGCACACACCGTGAACACCGCGCCACGAACCCAATGATTCATCGTCAACTCCTCGAGTGTGGCAATAAGGTGCCTGCTGAAATGCGTCGAGTGCAAAGAATACCCACGCCCTTGGAGCGTTGTGGCCTCGTATTAGGGTAAGCAGAGCTCAGAAAATTTGCTTAAAGCCTGGCGTCTTCAGCCTTAAAGTGAGGTGGGAAGCACCCCATCGAACGGGGCACAACGGGGGAAAAGTGGATCCGATGCAATACCTGCACAAACGAGGTGGGCTGATGCCCATCCTCGGAGGCCCGTTGACAGCCCTGCTGCTCCTCACCACAGGGTGTCTCACCGAGCCCATCATCACGACCTGCGCCGATGCGCCCAACGCGGCAGCATGCCGAGACGAGATGCCAGACCCAGTCGATGGCAGCCCATTGGATCCCGATACCCTTCAGACCGACACGGCCCTCTCGCCCGATGCCGCCGATGCGGATGTGCCGCCGGTTAACGACGCTGAACCCCAGCCCGCTGCCGATGCACGCCCAATGGATGCCGCGCGGCCCACCCCCGATGAAGGTCCGCCCGTCTGCGTGCCGACGGGTGAAGAGGTCTGTGACGGCATGGACAATGACTGTGATGACGTCATCGATGAGGACGTGCCCCCCTTTACGGGCCGGGCCAATATGATCGAACGCCCTGGAATCAGCTTTGTCGCGCCGTCGATTCTCCAATACGACAATCGGCTCGTCGTCGCCTGGATCCAAGACCGGCGAATGGCGGGGCAGAATATTCGCGTCGTGTTCTACGATGAGACCGACGCAGTGGCGGCCGAAATCGAGTTGGCGAATCAACGCGGGCTCGATGAATTCAATCAGATTCAGGACCTGGCTCTCACGAGAACGGACACGGGTCAGATTACGCTTTTTTGGATCGGTCGCGAGGTCAATGTCGCCGGCGGAAACACCAGTTACCTCAAATGGGCGCATTTTAATGCCGACTTGACGATGAGCCCCATTCGACAACACCGGCTCCCGATTCCCCCCTTTCATCTCGCGGCGCGCGGACTGGGCGACAAAGTCGCGGTCGCCATCAATGGTGGCCTCTACGATCAAAATGACGGCTTCGGCGTCTCCATGGGCTTTGTGCGCCCAAACGACGCCGAAATCACCCTGAGCACTCTCGATGCGCAAATCGTCTGGCACCAACCGGCACTGGTCCGGCGGGGTGCAAACGGCGTCATTGCCTTATGGGTTGCAACGGAGGGGAACTTCGGTCCTGGCGTCATGTATTCGGAGCTTGATGATGAAGAGCAGGTCCTCTCTTTCGCGAACGTGCCGGGGACCGAGAACGCCGGCGATATCTCCGCCTGGGAAGTCAGCGACGGGTTTGCCCTGGCGTGGAGCAAAATCGATGGCGTCCGCAATGACTTGCTCTACGACATCTATCTCTCCCCACCAGGACGGGCACCACAATCTGTGCTGGATACGGGCGCACGCTCCTTGGTCCCACGGATTCCCAACACACCGGCGCAGGGCAATTACCCCATCCGACCGAAGTTGGTCGGCCCGTCGAACGACCGCTCGACCAGATCACTCCACCTGATCTGGACCCACGAGCGACTCGATACGGACGAAGGGGCCCTCGCGAGTCTCCGTTATACGCAGATCCGAGACCGAGGACGTGACGGCCCCGCTTGGCTGCATGATGTCCCTGTGGACGTCTCTGACGGCTCGACTAATGCGGGTTTTGGGGCCGTGGCCAGCAACGGCGACGCGATCACAGTGGCCTGGCATGCCCTCGGCGCCACCGGCCCCGCTGTGGGAGGGGCCTGCTCCGCCGTCGCATCATGTGGCAACGAATTGCCCATTGAGATCTGTCATGAACTCCTGTCGATTCTCTTGCCCCAGGCATACCAATGCATGGTGGCAGCGAACGATGTA
>Ga0115011_10003620_pt1 | contig 10515 bp, 7 predicted proteins | sample TroAtlMetagenome_2_FD_88705 | JGI IMG/M metagenome (GOLD analysis project Ga0115011, IMG submission 88705) | Marine eukaryotic phytoplankton communities from Atlantic Ocean - Tropical Atlantic ANT8 Metagenome | ecosystem: Environmental > Aquatic > Marine > Oceanic | place: Tropical Atlantic... | reverse complement strand
TTGGCCCAGGCAGAAGATCCCGAAGCCCGCCGTGCGGAACTGGTGGCCGAATATCAGGACACCTTCGCCAATCCATTCAAGGCCGCCGAATTGGGGTACATCGACGCGATCATCTCTCCCCGAGAGACGCGTACTCGGCTGATTCGCAGCCTCAAGATGCTCGAGAACAAGGTGGACCGTAATCCACCCAAGAAGCACGGCAATATCCCACTCTAAGGGGGACGGCTCAGGGGCCCGAGCCTCCGCAAAACACCGTTAGTCTTCGGCTTGGTAGGCCGCGACCGCCTGGTCGTAGGCCTTTTTCCATTTCTTCTGCTGCTTCCCGCTCAACCCGCCGAGGGCCTCCACGGCCCCCCGAAGGCGTGCGCGCGTCATGTCGCGTCCCAGATGGGCCAGCGTCTTGAAGAGAGGCGTTGAACTGGAGCGCCCAGAGACGGAGACAAAGAAGGGCGCCAAGAAGTCTCTGAGCTTGAGTTCCATCATATTCGCAGTGCCGCGCAGGGTCGCGTCGATGCTCTCGGCATCCCACGTCTTCAAGGCATCGAGTTGCCACTGGCTATACACCAAGACCCGCTTGACCTCGTCCGGCGCGAGCTTCTTGTGTGCCAAATCCTCGGCGGTGAGTTGGAGCCGTCCCTGCAAAAAGAAGCCGCCCACATCCACCAAGTCTCCCAAGACTTTGACCCGCTGCCGGACCAACTCGAGGACAGGCATGAGGTACTCTCGATTGAGGGCCCATTTGACGATTGCATCGGCCAACACATCGTCATCGGCCTCGCGAATCCACAGGCCGTTGAGCCATTCCAGTTTGGTGACATCGAAGACCGGTCCACCCAGGGAGACGCGGTCCAATTCGAAGTTGGCCACCATCTCCTCCAGACTAAAGCGCTCCCTTTCGTCCGGCATGGACCACGCCATGCGTCCGAGGTAATTCAAGAGCGCTTCGGGCAACACGCCCAGGCGGTCATAATAGAGAATGCTGGTCGGGTTCTTACGCTTGCTCAGCTTGCTCTTGTCCGGATTCCGCAACAAAACCAAGTGACAGAGTTCGGGCGCGGTCCACCCAAAGTACTGATAGAGCAGAATGTGCTTGGGGGCCGAACTGATCCACTCCTCACCTCTCAGCACATGCGTAATTTCCATGTGGTGATCATCCACCACATTGGCCAGATGGTAGGTGGGCAATCCATCGGACTTGAGAAGGACCTGCATATCGACCTGCGCCCAGTCGATCTCAATTCGGCCCCGCAAACGGTCGTTTATGACGCAGGTCCCCTCGGACGGCACCTTCATCCGCACCACGTGCCGTTCCCCGGCTGCGACCCGTTCGGCCACCTCGTCAGCCGACAAGGTGAGACAATGGCCGTCGTAGCGCATCGTCTCACCGGCCGCCATCTGCTCTTTACGCACGGCCGTCAGACGCTCCGGGGTACAAAAGCACCGAAAGGCATGCCCTCGCTCCAGCAAGATGTCGCAGTGCTCTGCATACAGCGCGCTGCGTTCGCTCTGGCGGTATGGCCCTTTGGGGCCGCCGACATCGGGCCCCTCATCCCATTCCAGACCGACCCAACGAAGGGCTTCGAGGATCTTCTCCTCGGATTCCCGGGTACTTCGGGCCTGATCGGTGTCTTCGATGCGAAGGATGAACTGGCCACCGTGCTTCTTTGCAAAGCAGTAGTTAAAGAGCGCGACGTAGGCGGTCCCTACGTGGGGATCCCCCGTAGGTGATGGGGCGATTCGAGTCCGGACGGTCACGTGAGTCTCCTGCAGAAAGGGCCTGAGCGCGGCCGATTCTGCATGCCGTCCCCTCACCGATCAAGCCCCATCACCCAGTCAGGCATCACAGCGAGTCCACGAACCTCACCCCACTCTCTTCCACCAGGGGATCGGCTGTGGGTTTACGCAGGGTCGTCGGTAAGGTACCTAACGGCCTCAAAGGCCATGTTCCGGGGAATTCATGCCACGCTTTCTACTCTGTTTCGGACTTCTGCTGGCCGGTTGCACAACGCCCATCGTGGACGCGCCCAGATGCGTCACGAATAGCCAATGCCCGAGCACTCAGTCGTGTTTGGACGGCACCTGTGTCGTCCAGTGCTTCTTGGACAGTGAGTGCGAATCAGGCCAGCGATGCGAGTTCAACCGCTGCGTTTCTCCCCTCCCCGATGCACAGCCTCGGCCCCAAGATGCCTCCGTAGACGGCGCTCAGGGGGGCCAGGACGCACTGGCTGCCGAGGATATGGCAGTGGATGGTACGACGCCGGCGGCCGACGGATCGGCGATGGCCACCGACGATGCTGGCGCGACGATCGATGCCAGCTCCCCGCCGACTGACGACGCCGCTGCGACCGCCGATGCCGCCTCCACACCGACCGGTGATGCGGCCGTACCTGCCGATGCCGCCGCCACGCTTGCCGATGCGGCAGCAACCGGTATCGATGCTGCTGCCTCGGATGCGGCCGAGGACTGACCCTACGGACGCTCTCGCGAGGCTGTCAGACCCATTGTCGCGTCCAATCGGCCACCTGCCCTCCGTACTCGGCACCACGGCTTCTGACAGCCGCCCGGACGGTGCCCGTCGAAGGGTCCTCCCCCTTCACCGACGACTACTGGATGTCATTTCTAATACGGAGAAGCCCCACGTGCGCCGGCCGGCGGCGGGGCAGAGGACGCCGATGGGCTACTCCTCGGGGAGTCGGAGTTCCGTGCCCGTTGAGACACCCACGCGGGCGCTCCAGAAGCGTCCTGGCGAGAACGCGCGGCCTGCAGGCTCATCGAGTGGCACCGTGAAACCGAGAATCAGGTCTGCATCACCCAAACGAATCCGGAACTCGGCATCCGTCACCAAATTGTCCTTCTGCTCCGACTGCCCGGATTCCGGTACCATGGTCGGCGTGATGACATACGACGTCCGCACCTGCGCACGGACATTGGTCGTGTCGAGCGCCAAATCGAGATCCGCTTGAGCCACGAGGTGAAAACCTTGTCGGAGCTTTGCCGCACTGGCGGCCTCCTCACCGTCTTCACCGTCTTTGAAACCGTACATGGACGCGACCCGCACCTGCGCTCCCCAGATAAAACCCGAGGCTGACCGACTATAGGCATCGAAATGCGCCAATCCGCTCATGGTCGAACTCGCCCAAAGCCAGGGGGCCGTTCCACCCCGCATGCCGGACGCAGCCGCATATGCCCAGTGGTCTACTTCACCATCGAACTTGGGTTTCGCCCGGGTCATGGCCACTGGCGCAGTGAAACCCAGTCCGGCACGAATCTGCCGTGACAACGTCCGCCATGACCAATAATAGGCTCCAAAGGGGTTGCCCAAGCGAAGGGTACTCACGTCACCCTTGGCGTCCGTGTGGCCCAGGTGCACGATGCCCCAGCTAAACTCCGCTTCATCGAAGCCCACCGGTTGCACGACGGTGAGGCGAGGCGCGAACGCCAGTCGATCACCCCCGTCAGCGCCCTCCCCCTCGAAGCCCCCGCCACCAAAGGCTCGGAGATCAAAGTGGAATTGCAAGACACGCTTACCGTAGCCGGGGCCCAAGCCCGCAGCATCAGTGGGTCGCGCGAGGTCCGCAGGCCGCACCTCGGCGTTCGCCGTCGCTAAGCAAACGGTCAGCAAGCCGACACAGCCCACAGCAAGCGCCCAAATGGGGAGTCCCCTCTTACACATCATCGTCATCCTCCGGCTAGCATCCGATTTACCGCCACTGTGGCCTACAGCGCAAGCCTTCCGCCGCGTTCAGTGGAACAGGTGAATACAATGATGCCCCAGCAACCGGGGAATGGCGGCACCGACGTCCCGTCAGAACCACTCATTTCGCTGCCCGAGGTTGACAATCAACGACCGGACTGTTGCCGTTCTTGCAAGAATTGGCCGACGACGCGGGGTGAAATGCAGGAGCGATTGCTCGAGGGTTCGGAAACAGGCATCTCTCTGGTCTTGTGGCTGGTGCCCATCTTGGCTTGCGCAGTCGTCAGCCCTGCGTCCGCCCGACCCGAGGGGACGGTACAATTAGGGCTTACCCAAAGTCTGGGTACCGGCACCACAGTCTGGGTCAACATCTCCCAACCCGGCGAAACAATCCGCGTATGCACCAGCGACGATGGCCTCCAGGACGGTGACACCGACGATGGCCCGGTGGATCAAGCGCCGGGCGCTCAAAACCCCGTCGCCCCGGCCAGACAAGGGGCGGAGATCTTCGCCTTTCCGGCGGGTACACCGCCCTGCCGTCGCTCCGCGGACTGTCCCCCAGACTCGGTCTGTGTCGATCGGCAACGAGAACAGGTCACTGACAGTTTTGCCGAGGATGAGATCGGTCTCAATAACCGCTGCGCAATGGCGCTCTCGGTGACGCCTCAACGGGGCTATTGCACGGCCAATCTGCCGGCGCAGACACCCCACACCCTCGACACGGACCAAATCGGTGTCTGGTCCTTTGATTTTGCGGGCGAACCCGAAACGTTGACCGATGGCGGCCGAACCACACGTTATTTCGAGATCGAGATCCTCGACCCCGATGGTCGCCCCGTCGAAGGCGGCCGCGTATGGTCCGATCAGTGGCTCTTACGGAGCCACGGGGCGGCCGGCGCATCCAACGCTGAATTCTATGCCAAGGTGCCCGTGGGCGGAGGCGCAGACATCTTCGTCCTCACCTTCAACGACTTCGCCGTGCCCCGATATACCGTGTTGGCCAATCCCGAAGGCGTTCACGAGGTGGCCAATCGTAGCGCCTGCGTATACGCCCCCGTCTCCGATGACCCTCTCTGTGCGAGTCTCGGCCTCCGGGCCCGAAATGCCTATGCCGACTTCCCGATCTTCCTCAATTTCCCCGACCTCGCGGAGGGCACCCGTCCTGCCCCGCGCTTGAACGATGCCCGATTCGAGGACGAGGTGGGCACGCCCACACTCAGCCCCAACGGAGACGGTGTCCAAGACGAAGGGGTCTTTAGCTTCTTTACCAATGTCGACGGTCGGTATGCCGTTGTGATCGACGCCGACCTAGTCGGTCTATTCGGAAGCGCGGCAGACGTCATTCTCACCGGCGCGGCGCGCCCGGGCCTCAACGAGGTGATTTGGAATGGCCGAGACCACGCCGGCGCTCCGCTCCCCGAAGGAAGCTACCGAGTCCAAATCCAAGTCCGCATTGCCGAGACGCATTTCCCGTTCGCCCGCGTGGGGAATAACCCGGGCGGCTTTTCCATTGCGCACCAGACGAGCCCCAATCCCGAAGACCGCGTCACTGTGCCCATGTACTGGGACGACACTGGGGTACGGACCCGCGAGCACCTGCTACTCGGAGACCTGCTGAGTACCCTTCCCCGTGGGACGAATCCCGAAGGTGCGCCTGTCTATCGCCGCTGGCGACAACCCGGGTGGCCTGATGAAAATCGCCCCGTCATCTTCGACACCTGGGTGAACGCCGGCGTGCTGACGCTGGACGAAATCAATTGCCACCGTTGTCGAACCCCCCGCAACGAAGTGGTCATCGGTCGCGATGAGGCCGGTGACCGCGATGACGACGGTCTGAGCGATGAAGTGGAAGACGCAGACGGTGACGGTATCGTCGACGCCAATGAGACTGACCCCGATGATCCAGACACCGATGGAGACGGGCTCGATCATGGGCTCGGAGCCCGCACCGGCACCAACCCCATCACCGCGGATAGCGATGGCGATGGACTCGACGACGGACGAGAGGACCGCAACAGAGACGGTAACCTAGACCGAGGGGAGACCGATCCGCGCTCTGCCGACAGCGACGGCGATGGCCTGAGTGATGGTGCTGAAGACAGCGATGGAGATGGACGAGTCAACCCGGGCGAGACCGATCCCCTGAGACCGGACACCGATGGAGATGGCCTCACCGATGGACTCGACCCGCACCCCACCATCCCCGAAACGGATGTCGACGCGGGCGCAGTCGATGCGGGTGTCATGGATGGGGGCAGCCCGGATTCGACGATGCCCATTGGGGGACAAAATGTGCCCAAGGACTTCGATACCAGCGGCGGCTGCGATGGCTGTGACATCGGCCCTCAGAGCGAGGTGCCTTGGGAGTTGATGCTCCTCCTTTTGGGGGGCATCCGACGCAGTCGGCGGCGTCTCAACTCACGCTTACTTCAAGCTCCAACGGGCAATGATCTGAGCCCATGACGTCGGGGTGAATGCGCGCATCGACGACTCGAGACCACATGCCCGCGGACACGAAGTGGTAGTCGATCCGCCAGCCAACATTTCGCTCACGAACGCCTTTGCGGTTGGACCACCACGTGTAGACATCCTCGCGGTCGGGATAGAGGCGCCGGTAGGCGTCGATCCAGCCGTCCTCTACATATTCGTCAATGAGTGCGCGTTCCTCGGCCGTAAAGCCTGAGTTCTTCCGATTGCTGCGCCAATTCTTGAGGTCGATCTCTTTGTGGGCGGTGTTCCAATCACCACAGATCACGACGTCTTCACCGGCTGCTACCCGTGCATCGGCGCGGGCCTTCACTGTTCGGTAATAGCCCGCTTTGTAGTCCATTCGCTGGAGTTCACGCTGGCTATTGGGGAAATAGCCGTTAAAGACCGTCACATCTCCATGACGGGTGATGACCATCCGACCTTCGGCATCATACTCTGGCGCATCCATCCCGATGGACACCTCGTCGGGCGGGATCCGAGAAAAAGTGGCCACGCCGCTATATCCCTTCCGCTCCGCCGGGGCCCAAGCCACATGATATCCGTGTCCGGTGAGTACCTCTTCATCGAGTTGCTCGGGCATCGCCTTGATTTCCTGCACACAGAGGACATCTGGACGATGCCCTTCGAGAATCCCGTAGAGAGCCCCTTTTCGGTGGCAAGCGCGAATGCCGTTGATGTTCCAGGAATAGAGACGAATGGACTTGGACATGTGTTCTCAGCGTACTTTCGGGATGTGTCGTGACACCTGCGTGGGAACCCACCACCAGCGGACCAACTTAGGGGTCAAAAACGGCTTCCCCGTGGGCATCAACACCACACTGATATCGCGATCGGGGTCGGCCCAACAGAGGACATTAGTGAACCCGAAATGCCCGTAAGCATTGCGAGTCATGGGACCGTATAGGCTCGCGTAATCACTGCCCAGCATAAAACCGAGTCCATAACGGACGGGAATGAAGATCATCGAGTCGAATTGCAGGTACGACTGCTCCGTGATGGCCCGGCGGACCGTCTTGGGTGCAAAAACCCGGCGGTCGCCGAGAGCCCCCTGCCGCAAGAGACACTCGAAGAAATCACCGATCTCCGAAAGAGTGCCGTAGACATTGGCGGACGGAATGACCGCGCTGCTGTATCGGCGATCGTTACTCGCCTCCACGCACTCGGCATGGGTCAAACCGAAGGCACGGGTGAAGAACATAGAAGTCGGTGGTCGGGCCGGAGGCCCCGTGTTTGCGTGCTGAGCAATCCGCTCCACATCGGCGTCGCGAACCCCATACCGAAAAGTCTCTAGGCCGAGAGGCCCCGAAATAAACTCCTCGAGTACCGTCGCGATGGGCTTACCGGTCACTCTCCGAATCAACTCGCCGAGTACATAGCCGCCCGTCACCGCGTGATACGCCAATTTGCGCCCAGGGTGGCGTTTTGAATGAGTGTCGTAGATCGCTTCTAGGATCCCCTCAGAATCCGCCAAAAGGTCCAGGGTGATCTCCACCCCCTTGACCACCGCGAAGCCCGCCCGATGCGTCAAGACATGGCGAATGGTCACGTCTTGCTTCCCGTGCCGCCCGAATTCGGGGATGTACTCAGCAACCGCATCATCCAGGCGGAGGAGCCCATCCTGATCGAGTCGGTGTACGAGCATAGCCGTCACCACCTTGGATGCAGAGAACAGGTTGAAGAGAGACTCTCCGTCTGCTCGCACGGCGTTTCGACCGTCTAAACCGGGCGCACTGCCAGACCGATGACCAATGATCCGTTCGAGGACCGGCACCCCCCCTCGACGGATGGAGAAGGCTACACTCGGATGGAGGCCGGTCCCATAGAGGGCTTCGACGCTGCGCCAGATTGCGTCGACCTCATCTTGCTCGAGCCCCGCCTCACGGGCAGGCCGTTCGTTTGGACTCCGCCACGTAACATCAGCGGGCTCGAAGTGAGGGATGAGCCGACGTCGGGCCCCCTCTTTGCGCGAAAACCGTGGAAATTTCATCAGTGGTCGACCAAGAACCAGCCACGCTTGCCAAAGCGTACGACGGTCAGCGATTCCTTGACCTCGTTCGTCTGGCCCTCGCTGGTGACCTGCATTTTCACCTGAACTCTACGCAGTTGCATGTCCATCTTTGCGCGACACCCATTCTTTTGAGTGTCTTTGGCGATGTTGAGTTTCTTTCGCTGCTTGGTGGCAACGTACTGCATGCTCACCTGAGCAAGGTCATCGTCCAGTTCGCGCAGGAAAGACTCCCGCTCACGCTGGGCTCGGGTCAGTTGATTCTCGGGGCCACTACATTCGAGCGCCTCGCTCAAAAGAGTGTCCGTTGGGAAGACGCTCCGGAGTCGTCCCCGGTCCTGTGCGGTCACCGCCTGGGCCATCGCGACCGCCACGGCCGCCGGCGACTCGTAGCCTTGCCGGGTATCGGGCCGCGTACACCCCGAGCAAAGGAGTCCACCAAACAGGCCGATGACGCACAGCCACCAAAGGCCATCCGAAGCGTCGAGCACATGCTGATTTCCGCGTACGCCCAGGGGCATTCTCGGCTCCGATTTCGAGCGCACTGAACCAGCGCGCAGTCTAGATTTTGGGAAGAGGGCCAAACAACCTCGTAAACGGCCCCCGGAAACCCACTGCCCTAGTTTCTCCCCAAGGCGGCCTGTGGTCAATCTCAGTCCCCTTCTGCCAGGGTAGCCCACAGCTCACACTGTCAACTACGCCAGCCCGAGACCAATTGAGAGTTCGTATTGATTTCAACCGCTTGGTCGGTCTCGACAGTATATCTCGGCCACCCCCCGCGCTCGCTTTCGGGCCGACCTCGCTGGGCAAAAGAAGTCCACCAATCCTGCATCCCTCGAGCCATCTCCAACTCTGCCCCCAAAAGCGGAAAGCCCAATAGGGGGTAACTCTCGAAGAGATAACCCAGCTCAGACCCATGAAAAGCACCAAGGTTGTTGACCTCGCCATAGGCCGTCTCGTGGGTGAAGTGATAGAGCCAAGTGGGGTGACCCTGCGCCGCACTCTCTTGGGCAGCCCACCGTGCAGGACAGACGAAAACAGCGTCACCCACCAAGGCAGCCATGGCGCGGAACGGACTTTCGTAATGGGCCTGGGAGTATTCGGCAACGATGGGCGCATACCCAATCGGGATCTCCGCTCGGATGAGCGTTTCGAGGGCCCCCCAACTTGCGACCGGAGCAGCAAACACTGTGCCTTCGTCTCCTGTGGTCCCGACCATGAGGGGGATATTCGGTGTGTCTCCCTGCGCGAGCGCCTCCGCCGGGGTTTGCGGGAGAACGTGGTCATCGATCATGGGTTCATATTCCACGCCTAAACCTGCCGCCCCCGCCGCGATTTGGGCCAACGGTAATGCACGTAAACAGGCCAATGGGTCGGGCGTAATGGCACAGCCCGTCAAAATTGCGAGCCGCTCGCCCCGTCGAGCAGCAGGCGGCCGCCCATCCAGGTCACGCCGGAAATGCTCCATTTGCGCCATACAAAAGCCGCTCATCATGATGGCCCGCGCAAACAGTCCCGTTGTCAAAGGGCTCGAGAGAAGCGCACAGACACTGACGCCCCCGGCCGACTCGCCAAAAATGGTCACCTGTTCAGGATTGCCACCGAACACACCGACATTCTCTTGGACCCACTCCAATGCGGCAATCTGATCCAAGAGTCCGTAATTCCCGGCCCCTGGATACATGGGGTCGTCATCGAAAAGACCCGGGTGCGAAAAGAATCCCAGGATATTGAGGCGATAATTGATGCTGACCACCACGACGTTTTGCTCGGCCAGTTTCGCACCGTCGTAGAGTGTCATGCCGCCGCTGCCTGTCGTAAATGCACCGCCGTGAATCCAAAACATGACGGGCAATCCGCGCGCATTGGCCGGCGACCATACATTCAAATAGAGGCAATCCTCACTGACGGGCAGTCCACCGGCACTGTTCCCGGTCTGCGGGCACGCCGGGCCGGGCAGAACGGCTTGTCGGGGACCCTCCCATGGGGACACGGGGTGCGGTGCCCTCCACCGAAGAGCACCGACCGGTGGCGCGGCAAAGGGAATCCCCAACCACCGTCGAACCCCCGTACGCCGGTCATACAGACCTTCGACGATGCCCTCGGTCGTCTCCACGGAGATGCCGCGACTGATCATGCCCCCGGCATCTGACGGTGTACGCCCGCTGTCCATGCCGGTATCGGATGCTCCGTCCCATTCCGCATCGGATACCATTCCCGTATCCACTGTCGGCGGGACCGCCCCATCCAGCTCTCCCCCGTGGCGACCCGTTTCCGAGACGCCCATGTCTGCCATTGCTGCGTCGGCGTCCTGGTCAGGGAGTAC
>Ga0115011_10003616_pt1 | contig 10520 bp, 9 predicted proteins | sample TroAtlMetagenome_2_FD_88705 | JGI IMG/M metagenome (GOLD analysis project Ga0115011, IMG submission 88705) | Marine eukaryotic phytoplankton communities from Atlantic Ocean - Tropical Atlantic ANT8 Metagenome | ecosystem: Environmental > Aquatic > Marine > Oceanic | place: Tropical Atlantic... | reverse complement strand
GGACCTCTCAAGAGAGCCCTCAGCCATTGCCACAGCAACGCGCTCACTAACCGCACCACAACTTTCAATCACTGAAAGAGGTACACCTAACAGGCGGCTCTTCTCCTCGTTGGAATATGTAATGAATCCGACATTAAAGACTTTGGACGCACCGGGCACATTCGTAAGGCGATTAGCAATGAGTCCACCCGTGCAAGATTCAGCAGTAGCCACACTCTCTCCGGCAAGGGCAAGTGACTCTATCACAACCCCTTCAATTGCAGTTGCCCCCTCTGCAACAAAATCCTCCGTAGATGCATTCTTGATAACCTCACCTAGCATTACGGCATCCTCTTCATTGCTAATGCAGCGGATAATAACTCCTCCAGCCTTCAGACAATAGCCGATCTCAAAATCACAGGACATGTCTCTAAGCGCTTCATCCACCCTGCCGGCCAACTCAGATTCACCCATCCCCATAAAAAAGTAATTGCGACAGGTAGGAACATGAACTCCCTCTGAGCCCATTACAGTCATTAACCGGGGCATAACTTGCTGCTCGAACATTGGGTAGAGCTCACGAGGTGGGCCAGGAAGAAGAAAGATGTGAACCCTCTCTTTCCCAATTTCGTCCGTCAAATAGAGACCTGGAGCTGTGCCATTATTGTTTTCAAGAACCTCCGCGCCATCGGGCACCATTGCCTGTCTGCGGTTAGATGACCTCATTGTTACACCAGAATCACTAAAACGACGGGAAAGCGCTGCAATAACCTCAGCATTTTCAGTCATTTTAAGGCCAAGGCACTCAGCAGCCATCTCACGGCTTAAGTCATCAGGAGTTGGGCCAAGACCTCCTGTCACAAATATGATCTTTGAACGCTCAATAGCATCAGCAAGGACCCCTTGAATCACATCACCATCAGGAACCGTGCTTTGTCGGGAAATCCGCAACCCTAGGCCAAGAAGCTTTTCTCCTATATAGCCGACGTGAGTGTTTACAACCTGACCAAGTAAAAGCTCAGTCCCTGTATTGATGACCTCAACTTGCATTAGAACAGCGTCATGACGCAGGCAGGAAATCGGTCGCCACTCTATCTGCGTCTGACCATAAATCCTCAAGCGCATAATGTTCCCGTTGCTCTCTGTGTAACACATGCACAATAACGTCCACATAGTCGAGCACCAACCACTGACTCTCTGGAATTCCCTCCTTACCCCTGGCCTCCACTCCATGATCCTGTGAAAGCCTCTCATCAATCTCACGGTAAATTGCCTTTAAATGGGGAGTGGAATTTCCCGTACAAAGAACAAAAAAATCTGCTACCGTTGAGATGCCCGTTAAGTCCAGAACCTGAATGTTTTCCGCCTTCTTGTCATCCGCAAAACGGGCAGCAGCAAGGGCTAGTTCACGACCTTCTATATAATTTTTCACATCCATTAATAATAATGATCCTCCTGCCCACTGAACACCTAATCAAACAAAACTTTTCCGTCTCAACATTTCATTCAAACTGAAAAAATGAATTCATTTGAGTTTAACTATGAAACTCTGTATTTAGTTAAACACTATGGCAAATCAATTGGGGCAGTTAATCCTCACGGGCATACCGGGGACGACGCTCGATCCTGAAACAGCGAGGTTGATAAAGGCCATCAATCCCGGCGGGTATATCCTATTTGGAAGAAACATACAGTCAGCAAGTCAACTGCGATGCCTCATTGATGAACTCAGGAATGCCAGTAGCACGGAACCCATCATCACCATTGACCAGGAAGGCGGAAGAGTATCCCGCCTTCGCCTTATCGGAAATGAACCTCCTAGTGCGCAGCAACTACGTGAGAAAGGGGTACTGGAATTAATTAGTCGACACGGAAAACTAACTGGAAAGCTCCTTCGGCTCTTTGGATTCAACCTAGACCTGTGCCCGGTCCTTGATTTTTCACCTGACGACGATGCTGACAACTCTCTTAAGGGACGTTGCTATGGCTCCACTATCGAAGAGGTCATCAAGAACGCCACCGCCTTCAACACAAGCCTGCGCAGTGAGGGCATCCTGTCCTGCGGCAAACACTTTCCGGGCTACACATATGCATTATGTGACGCCCATGAAAATCTACCCATAGTAAAACGAAGCCGCTCGGAATGGGAAGCCAATGAAGCTGTTCCCTTCAAGTCCTTACTCCCAGATCTAGACAGCATCATGGTGTGCCACACCTACTACCCGTTCCTTGATCCTGACCGGCCACGATGGCCAGCCTCACTCTCACACAATGCAATAAACGAGCTATTACGCAAAGATCTTGGATTCACCGATGGCCTTGTTATTACTGACGACCTAGATATGGGAGCCATCCTCAATGAAGTGTCGTTTGAACAAACTATCAGCAACGCAATAAATGCAGGCAATGACATGGTAATGATCTGTCACCGCATGGAAATGGTTCAACAGGCATACAAAACCCTTGAAACACTAAAACCCTCACTGGTAGCATCTGCCCTGGAAAGAGTAGCCAATGCCAAAACGCGACTTGCCCCACCCTCTCGGTTCAGTATCGAGGACTTCAACACCCTGGACGCCATGGTTTGGAACCTCCGCGTGGACACACTTGGAGAGAAAATGGCAGCTGAGCGTAGCCCTGAAGATGGAAAGCGCAGTCCTGTTGAAACATACTGAACACTGCGATATGTGTAATAATCTCACCCCTCATTAGACACGATGCTTCCAGAACTCGAACAACTCCTTGTCATTCAGGACAGGGATCAAAAAATCCTCACTCTAAATTCTGATCTAGAGCGATTGCCACATGAAGAAGAAAACGCCAAACTGCGACTGATCGGCGACCTCAAGGCTAAAGAAAAAATTGAGCAGCAAATCAAGGAAAACGAAATTTCAATCAAATCACTGGAGCTCGATATTGAGACCCGCAGGGACACCATTGCAAAGCTAAAGGTTCAACAATTTGAAACCCGCAAGAATGATGAATATCAAGCAATGAATCACGAGATCGAACGCTACCAAAAAGATATCTTAGGGCTAGAGGATAATGAAATCGAATTGATGGAAAAAGGGGAAACCCTCATGGAGTCCCTTAAGCAAGCTGAGGACGCGCTGCAAAAGACGCAGGAGATTGTTGACAAGGAAATTCAAATTATCAACGACCGCCGATCGCATTGCCTGAACCAGCTTGATGAGACGAGCAAGGACAGGAAGTCACTTGCACTCTCTGTCGACCCAGATCTACTCAATGAATTTGAGCGGATATTTACTAGCAAGAAAGGCGACGCCATTGCCGAGCTCGTTAACGGCGTATGCACTGGATGCCACATGAAAGTAACGCCTACTACTGCCGCAGCCGTAAGGGCAGCAAAGAGTATTGCTCACTGCGACCAGTGTGGACGAATGCTTTACTCATGATTGTTCATGGGAGCGTTGTGCCCGCTTGAAAACCAACAAAGGCAGAACAATCAAGCAAGCCCCTGTTTGGCATAGTGCCTGACCTTCAATTCCTCAATCGCCGCCACCACCTCGGACACATCCATTTCATTTACTTCCACCTTCCTGCCAATCTCGGGAACAAGGGTAATGGTAAGCTGTCCTCCAAGGTGTTCCCGAAATTCCTCTAGCCCCTTGAGGACATTCAGTCGCCCCTTTTCTTCCGAGCAAAGGCTCTCATCAAAAACAGCAAAACCGACCTGTTCTATCAGGCAGAGAATTCGCTCGCAATCATCAACAGAAATTAACCCGATTTGTTTTGAATAAACGAGGTCAACAGCCATTCCCACTGCAACAGCTTCCCCATGCCCCAAGAAAAATCTGGTTATTTGCTCAAGCTTGTGAGCTGCCCAGTGACCAAAATCCAGAGGCCTGGCGGATCCCAATTCGTAAGGGTCACCAGAAGTCGCAATGTGATCAACGTGTAACCCAGCACTTCGCCGAATCACCATTTCAAGAGCATCACTTTCAAGCCCTCGCAATTGCTCCGCATGCCGCTCAATATCCTCAAAGAACAGCCTATCTCTAATAAGGGCAACCTTGATGGCCTCAATAATTCCAGCCCTCCGTGCAGGCGATGGGAGTGAATCCAAAAAGCACAGGTCATTTACAACCGCAAAAGGGACAGCAAAACTTCCCACCCAATTTTTCTTTCCGAAAAAGTTAACCCCATTCTTTACCCCAACACCACCATCTCCCTGACTGAGACTGGTCGTTGGCATTCTAACCATCCGCACGCCCCTATGCGCAGTCGATGCTGCGAACCCAACCAAGTCAAGAAAAGCGCCGCCTCCTATAGCCAAAACAAAAGAATGCCGATCAATTTTGCAACGATTGATTTCCGACCAAATTTCGGGAACCAGCGACCAATCATTCTTACAGGGCTCACCACCAGGAAGCACAACCGGAGAGGCAACCAATTCTAACTCGCCATCTTTTGCACTGAACCACCGAGTTATGTCCCGCAACAGGTTCTGATTGCTACCAATAACTCCACCATCCACAAAAACAATCACACGGTGTGTCATCGAGTCTCCAGCTCTAGCCAGCACATCACTCAATGACGCATTCCCAGCAGAGAAAGCACCACGTGTAAAAACAACACGATGTGCAAATTCTAGATGAATAGGGCGTTCGATCATAAACTATGATTACGGGTTACAAATGTCCGTAAGCATTCGAATATAACGCCTTAATTGAAGGACGTTAAGCACTGAATCAAAAAATATCAGGCAGAGGGCATCAGGTTGCCGATATACGTTTTTGCAGTAGCAATACAAGGGGCAGCAGCATTATCAACACTGCCCCCAGCCAGGGAGACACCGCAGAAACAGCCACCGCATCAATTAACAGCATTCCCGCTATGAGAAGGGCCACTGCCTTTGACACGCGACCTTCCTCGTCACCCTTCATCAGCAAGATACTATACGCCGTCCAGCACGCCCAGATTATCAGGGAAATTAAGAGCATTAAATGGGATTCTGCCCGAAGAAAATAGGCCCACGCTGCCGCAATCAGAGGCACACAAAGCATACTCACTCCTACGATTCCGGTTCCCTGATCCTTTACCTCTCCCCGTGCAGCAAGAGTAATTCCTACTGTATAAACACCCAACGCAAGTGCCCAAACGCATACCAATTCACTGAACCAACCCCCATCTTCTGGAACAGAGGCGGCAACCAAGTACAAGAGTAGTCGGCACGCCCCCATGAGAAACACGCTGCCCTCCCATCTCTTGTGCAGGACATTATAACCCACAATCATCAATCCCAGCAAGAGGACGCAACCCGGAGATCCCCCAGCAATAATCATCAATATAAGCCCCCCCCCCAGGCCAGCAATAGCTAACGCCCATGCAAAACTCAAACTTATTTCGCCGGCCGGCAAAGGACGGTCCGGCCTTTCTTCACCATCCACTTTAAAATCGACGGCATCATTCATAATCATCCCAGCGGAATAAGCCAGTGATGATCCTGTTAGAAGAAGAAGGAGCAGCAGAACCTCTGTCACGCATGAAACTTCCGGCACGCAAGAAATACCTCCACCCAACAACCAACCGGCTATACAGTTAGACCATACAGTTGGCAGGTTGGAAACCCTGGAAAGCTTTAAAACAGTATTGACCCCTGCAATCATTCTGACACCAAGCCGCGTTCTGAAAGTTGCTTGAGCACCCATTCATATTCACATCCCAGTTGCTCTACAACATTTCCGCACTGCAACTCTTCAGGAAGAACTTCCCAAGTGTAAGTTTCCATTTCAAGGTGACTGCATATATCAGGGTCATCTTTTATGATATCTAGAACACCTTCGATATGGTCCCTTGTATCAGATAGTCCACCTGCCGGTTCACTATGAAGAGGAATGTGAAAATGAACCCGCCACTCATCCGCAACTGCTACTTCTTGTTCCGCACTTGCATTAAGCGCATCAGGAAGATCACGGAAACGAGTTAAACTGCCATCTTCATGCCTTGCAACCACCTGATGAAGATACACATCCTCTTGAAACTGCCCAAGCGCCCTCAAACTCTCAGCGTCAGGAACTAGTTTCAAAGCCGAGCTCAAGTGTAACTTACTGAGGCGTATTCCTGCATTCAGCAGGTTCCCAACGGCAGCACTTGGCGTTTCGTATTCAACGGCAAGGTGGCAAGTGTCATAATTTACTCCCAAGACACGATCAAAGCGATCTCCATGGCACTGCCTGAATCTTTCAAAAAAGGCAACTGTCTCCTCACTTGTTTCAAACCAGCCAAGAGGTTCCGGCTCAAGCCCCAAGTGAAGATCTTTGCCAGTTTTTTCAGTAAGTTTCTGGACATGCTGGCAGCAGTTCGCAAGGTTATCGATGATTGTAGCACCCTGTTCCCGTTCATCCGTAATAAACTCCTTAAAGCTACCTGGAAGTGTACTTACACTACCCTGAATCCCGTCAGGAACCAGCTCGGCTATGATGTCAAAAAGGCATTTAGTATATTCCAACCTGTCACCGCTGGTCCAGTCAGGTAGGTAAACCTGCTCCTTTACGCGCTCACCATGGAAATTCCCATAAGGGAAACCGTTAATGGTAAAAACATAGCAGTCGTGTTGTTCCAGCCAGCGACGGAATAAAGCGAGTTGCCCCCCTACCGGCTCGCAAAGCTCCCTCGCAGCCCTTTCTCCAAGGCGTAAGCCAATAGCATAAGGTCTGCGCGGAGCCACCTCTTCCTTCACGGCAAGAACATATTCTTCCAGCGCCGAGAACGTTTCCTGCCAACCTTCCCCCCTGTGAATATTCGTGCAGTACGCCAGATGAAGGCTGTTATTAAGTTCCATAAGCTAATAATCCTGTGCGCGACCGTAGTAATCAATCCACTTTAGTGGACTTTTTATTTCAATCCAAACCGCTCACTTTGTCCCATGAACTGGGCAGGGTTAGAGTAAATAATACGATCAATGAAGGCATCATCATAGCCTCTCTTACGCATCTCAAGCGCCGCCTTCGGTACTGACAGCGGATCACTGACGCCCCAATCACAGGCACTGTTCATCCACACCCTTTCGGTCCCATACATCTCAAGCATATCGATTGCCCGATTTGGTGTCACCTTTGATTCAGGATACAGCGTCATTCCAGCCCAAAACCCCCTATCCAAAACAAGAGGTGCAGTATGCTCCTCCACATGATCGATAATAACCCTACTCGGATCGATTTTAGAATGATTCAAGAGAGCATCAATTATCAGCTTTGTGCCCTTAAGTTTATCTTCTAGATGTGGGGTATGAACCAGAATCATCTGGTCATGATCCTCCGCAATCTGGATATGCTCTTCCAGAATCATCAACTCATTGCGACTATTCTTATTCAGTCCAATTTCACCGATACCCAAAACATTGGGGCTCTTGAGGAAGTCTGGAATAAGTGCCATCACCTCCCTCGCCAAGCCGGGATCCTCTGACTCCTTGGGATTGATACACAACCAGCAGTAGTGCTCTATGCAGAACTTAGCAGCCCGCTTCGGCTCATATTCTGTTATCTGCCGAAAATAATCATAGAAACCCTGCGCTGACGCCCGGTCATAGCCAGCCCAGAAGGCCGGTTCATTAACCGCCTTGCATCCTGCCATCGCAAGGGCCATGTAATCATCAGTAGTCCGGCTCACCATGTGAGCATGTGGCTCAATATATCGCATACTTTAACTGTGATAGTATTCAGTTTGACTCAGGAGGTGCACCAAAGGCACCCTGAATATCAGCCGCATCAATCGGCTCTTCTGTATGGTCACTTAATGCACCAAGCACCCGCGACGCCCTTCCCGGTTCCTTGGAATCAAGTTCAGAAAACGCCTTGCGAAGTGCTCTGATGCGATAATCATCAGCTTGACCATGACGATCAAGGCGATCAAGGAATGCGGCTATATCGATCAGCTTGATGCGAGCATCCATAAAGCCTAAGTCTACAAGATTGGGTTCGTTACCTGGCACGTTTATCAGTTTAATACTTAGTTGGAAGGCATCAAGTCCCGCAAGAAATCTATTTCTTTAGGGTGGTAAGATATTCAACAAGGTTAACAAGATCATTCTGGCTCATGGTGGCCACGAGGCTTGCAGGCATAAGCGAAACCGGCAACGGATCCTTCTCCTTGATCTTACTGGCCTGAACAGTGATGAGAGCCCCTCCGGGCACCTTGATCCCTATTTCTTGATCACCTTCACTAGCCAAGTAGCCTATCAATTTACGCCCTTCACCTGTCTCAATGGAGAAACCTTCATATCCAAAGCTTATTGCCTCATTGGGGTCAATAATTGCTGTGTAGAGTGCTTCACGAGCCAGCTTATCACCGATCTCAGTTAAAGCAGGACCGAAATCAATCCCTTTGTCGCCAACCTTATGACAAGTAAAGCAAGCCCTCATGTAGATCAATTGCCCCTTTTGGGGATCCCCTCGCATCTGGCCAAGCTGGGCAACAGGAGGCAAGACCTCACCGCCAAGGCTCGAGGGTAACGGAAGCACCTTGGACACTCTGGCGCGGATAGCAGGATCAACTGACGCCGAGAGATCCAGAGCCACTCCCTTCTTAAGCTCATCAGCCAGCGCGCCAGATTCGGCCAATTCGAGAAGGCACAACTGACCCGCGGGACTTCCAGTTAACGCTTTTGCCGAGTTTCTTGCCGCAACATTATCCTTTCCCTTCAAGAAGCTCGACAAGATCGAAACTGCAACAGGATCGTTTACCGTTCCCAATGACATCAAGAAACTTGCTCGACTGGAACCGGAATCAACCAATGCTGTTTTGATCGCAGATTCACCACCAATTGAAACCAAGAGAGCGGCAGCACGCGAATTAACTTCTTTCGCCGAAGCAAGCTTTGTCAGAGAGGGAACCTCACTTTCAACACGGAACCTCTCAATTAACTCATAATACTCCTCGCCGCCTGGATTCTTTGAAAGATAGCGACCAATTGCACCCTTAACCTTTTCAGATGAAGACTGGTAATTAAAGCTCTCCAGCTTGAGAACCGTCTCTACAATTAACTTGTCTCGCGCATCATCAGCGCGCACGAGGGTTGCCGCCAACAAAGAGGCAAGGACGATACCTATGCAAAGTCGCATTCCAACTTAATCAAGGAGTATACTTTGCAATGCGGCATCCTTTTCAGCCCCACTATGAAAATCAAAGGCTCTCATGTAACGCGGCTTATCGGAGTCGATGGTTGCAGGATCCTTAATTATCTTGGCAAGGAGAGCAGGTGTATCCTTGCTACGGGAACGCCAGATAATATCGCGACCGCCAGGAGTATTCCACTTACCGCCCGCTGCTTCCCAAGCATCTAAACAGGCATTCCAGTTCCCCTCCGCAGCAATTCCCAGTGCTTCCAGATACCAGCGATCTTTGCCGTCGTGCTGCAATGCCAGTTTAGCCCAAAGTGAAGCAACTTGACCATCATCCTCCTCACGCAGCGCAATGGCACACTCCCGACGAACCTGAGGGTTCTTGTCGCCGGCAAGTTCGCCGACAAGGTTAAGGACATCCTCTCCAAGTTGACGTGCCAGTCGAATGGAAACGATTCGAAGATCCGCCTCAGGGTCCTTCTTCAATCGAGCGACGACATCAGCCCCGGCTCCCGGCATTTTGCCCAGACACCAGGCTGCACGGGCCCGCTCAACACTGTCCTTTGAGCTCATTAGTGACTCCAGTGCCGGTCCCGCCTTGGCCTTCCCCATGGCATGCAAAGCAGTCCATGCGAGGTATCGGGCCTCCAGGTTGGGGCTCTTAAGGGCCTCCGTGGCTCCTGTTGCCGTCTTGAAGTCATAAGCCGGGGTCTTGTATCCCTTATGCCCCTCGGGCGTCAGCCTGAAAATACGGCCCCGCTCAAGGTCCCTCATTCCATGTCCGCCAACACCAGGATCATACCAGTCGGCAATCAACAGGGACCCGTCAGGTGCAGTGGCAACATCACTTGGCCTATACCAGCGATCACCACCTCCACTGAGAAGAGGCAGCATCTCAGCAGTGTATCCGGCACCGGCATTCACACGGGGATAAGCACGACAAACATTCGGCCCCGCATCACAGTGGATGACCTGGTTGCGCAGGGAAGGAATCAGCGAGCCCTCGTAGACAATGATGCCGGTGGGTGAACCGGCTCCCGTCAGAATAAGATTGGGCACTACTCCGGGGTCATTGAGGTGCCAGTGACGTCGAGGGATTTCCTTTTCGATATTCGTGCGCTTATCACGCCATCCCTTGCCGGTCATTTCACTCCGGTAACCGTAGTTACCAAACTCCATGACGAAGTTAATGCGCACTCCCCTGTTGCCGTCATCATCATTGTCGGACTGCCATACCGAGCCAAAAGAGTCCACTGCCGCCTCCCAGTTATTGCGGAAATTCCAGCCCAGGGTCTCAACCTCGCTGCCGTCCATGTTGCAACGAAAGACCATGCCCTGCTGGTAAGGCTTGCGGTTGGCCGTCACTTCATTGCCCGCCTTGTCAATAATCACCTTGCCATCAGCGGTCTTTAAGCCGCGCGATGCATTGCCGAAATTAAAATACAGCTTGCCGTCAGG
>Ga0115011_10003615_pt1 | contig 10524 bp, 12 predicted proteins | sample TroAtlMetagenome_2_FD_88705 | JGI IMG/M metagenome (GOLD analysis project Ga0115011, IMG submission 88705) | Marine eukaryotic phytoplankton communities from Atlantic Ocean - Tropical Atlantic ANT8 Metagenome | ecosystem: Environmental > Aquatic > Marine > Oceanic | place: Tropical Atlantic... | reverse complement strand
TTAAGAGGAAACAAATACCATGGCAACAACACTAGAAATTATCCAAGGAATCCAGCAGGCAGCATCTAATGCATATGACGGAGCTTTGGACGAAAATGGCGATCCTGTAAAGATTGGCCTTAAAAGAGAAGAAGGTAATCCGCTTATTGACAAGCGTGTTATGGACGGCTTCAACGTAGCCTTCTCTGGCAAGACGATGTGCTTATCATATCATTCCGAAGTACGACTTAAAGAGGTGTACGGAAATAGTTTTGAGACTGACACTGAGCAGATGATTGAAGATATTGCAAGCTTTCTCAAGAAAGAATACAGGAAAGTGACCGGTAATAGTCTATCGTTAAAGGCTGTTGGTGAATGCGATATGATAATCCAGAATACATCAAAAGTTCGCACATGGGTTCAGGCCAAAAAGAATTACGAGATTGGTTCTCTTTCTGAAGTTGAAAACGTACCGATGGAAGACGACCCCGAACGCAAGATTGACCCCGATTTTGAAAAATTCATGAAGCTAGGTGGTTTGGACAAAAAGACGAAGAACGACAACCGTCCCAAAGACAAAGGTCCACAATCCTAAGACAATGATGCATGAGTTCAATATTATCCAAAAATGATAAAGTCAAAGAAATATTAAAGTCCGGCAAAGACCCAAGCTACTTTCTTAAGAACTATGCGAAGATCTCTCACCCGATGCATGGACTGATTCCCTTTAAGACTTATGGGTTCCAAGACGATTTGCTCGAAAACTTTAATGATTACCGGTTTAATGTAATCTTAAAGGCGCGCCAGCTGGGTATCTCGACCATCACAGCCGGCTATATTGTGTGGATGATGATGTTCCACCGCGACAAGAATGTGCTTGTCATGGCTACAAAATTTGGAACAGCGGCAAACTTGGTCAAAAAGGTTAAGGCTATTGTCAATCATCTGCCGCCATGGCTGAAGATAGCTAATATTTCAATTGATAACCGAACATCGTTCGAACTTTCAAATGGTTCACAAATTAAAGCTTCTTCAACGTCCTTCGATGCTGGTCGTTCTGAAGCTCTTTCTCTTTTGGTCATTGATGAGGCCGCACACGTTGACGGACTAGAAGAACTGTGGACAGGTTTGTATCCTACACTCTCAACGGGTGGCCGGTGTATCGCACTCTCTACCCCGTCCGGTGTAGGTAACTGGTTCCACCAGACCTTCATCGATGCAGAGGCAGAAGCAAACGACTTTCATCCAACAACACTTCAGTGGGATGTACATCCAGATAGAGATCAGCAGTGGTTTGAGAAAGAGACCAGAAATATGTCTCGTCGTCAAATCGCGCAAGAGCTAGAATGTAATTTCAATACTTCTGGTGATAGCGTCATAGATCCTGATGACATTACACACTTATTAGCAAATGCCCGCGAGCCAAAATATAAAACAGGGTTTGATCGAAACTATTGGATCTGGGAAGAACACATTCCCGAAGCAAGTTACCTTTTGATTGCAGACGTCGCACGCGGTGACGGCGTAGACAGTTCAGCGTTCCATGTAATAAAGCTGGAAACGATGGAAATAATTGCAGAATATAAAGGAAAACCTACAATTGATGCGTATTCTAGGATACTATATGATACAGGTGCAGAATATGGCAACTGTTTATTAGTTGTAGAAAATGTTGGAGTAGGATATTCAGTGTTAGAAAAACTTGTAGAGCTAGAATACCCTAATTTATATTACTCAGTAAAGTCAACACATGAGTATGTAGAGCAGTATCAGGCAGAATCAATGTCTAATACTGTTGCAGGCTTCACCACTTCTACAAAAACTAGACCACTAGTTATTGCAAAATTGGAAGAGTTCATCAGAAACAAACTAATTAAGATATATTCTACTAGAACTATAGAGGAAATAAAGACATTTATTTGGTATAACGGAAAACCTCAAGCTATGAGGGGCTATTCCGATGACTTGATTATGGCATTGGCAATCGGGTGTTGGGTAAGAGACACAGCACTAACGGTTAACCAGAGAGAGATTGAGTACCAAAAAGCGTTTTTGTCTTCGATACAAACTAGCAATAGGTCGCTAAAAACTACAATTTCAGGAATGCATGGTCATCAACAGGGTAAGGCCGATAGGATGACCGAAGAGCAGAAGAAGATAATGAAAGATTACATGTGGGTTTACAAGGGGTAAAAAATGGCAGACAACACAAAAAATCCAAGAAATAACCAATCTGAGCTTTTTAGGAGATTAACAAGACTATTTTCTGGTCCGATAATCAACTATAGAAGTCAGTCTGGTCGCCGAATTAAAAGGCAACACTTGGACAAACACGGGACTACGTTCAAGTCTGCTAGCGGACAGCAGTTTAAAAAGAGCACGTACAATCCATTAGACAGAATTTCTCACGATGCTATCGCGAACCAGCGCAGAGCCGAGCGATACGTCGATTTTGATCAGATGGAATACATGCCAGAGTTAGCTTCTGCCCTAGACATCTACGCAGATGAGATGACAACTGCATCTGATCTATCTCCGATGATTAAGATTAATTGTCCAAACGAAGAAATAAAATCAGTACTTGATACTCTCTATACAAACATTTTAAATCTAGACGCGAACTTGTTTGGTTGGTGTCGGACAATGTGTAAATACGGAGACTTCTTTCTGTATCTTGACTTGGACGAGAGTTTTGGTATCCGCACGGTATTACCAATGCCTCCGCAAGAAGTCGAAAGGCTAGAAGGCCAAGATACAACAAACCCGAATTATGTCCAGTATCAGTGGAACTCTGCGGGTATGACATTTGAGAACTGGCAGATTTCACACTTCAGAGTCCTTGGTCATGATAAGTATGCCCCTTACGGTACTTCTATTCTAGAACCCGCCCGCCGCATTTGGCGCCAGCTTACTCTCATTGAAGATGCTATGATGGCCTACCGGGTCATTCGTTCTCCGGAGAGAAGGGTATTCTATATTGACGTAGGCCAAATTAACCCTGCAGACGTCGAACAATACATGCAGAAGATCATCACACAGATGAAACGCCATCAGGTGCTCGATGACAAGTCCGGCCGCGTCGATCTACGTTACAACCCTATGTCAGTAGAGGAAGACTACTATATTCCTGTGCGGGGCCAACAGTCAAATACTAGAATTGAAAATCTTGCCGGCGGTCAACACACTACTGCAATTGACGATGTCAAATACCTGCGTGATAAACTGTTTTCTGCGCTAAAAATTCCTCAATCTTATCTTACAATGGGCGATGGCGCTGAAGAAGACAAGACTACACTAGCACAAAAGGACATTCGTTTTGCCAGAACAATTCAAAGGTTACAAAGAGTAATAATCAGCGAGCTAGAAAAAATTGGTATTGTGCATCTGTATACACTGGGTTTTAGAGGAGACGATCTACTAAGCTTTAAACTGTCTCTTAACAATCCATCGCGCATCGCTGAGCTACAAGAGCTAGAGCACTGGCGAACTAAGTTTGAAGTTGCCGGCGGAGCTACGGAAGGTTACTTCTCTAGACGCTGGGTTGCCCAACACCTTTTCTCAATGTCAGAAGAAGAATTCTTGCGAAATCAACGCGAGATTTTCTATGACAGAAAGTACGATGCCAGCCTGCAGGCAGTCGCAGAGACGGCCGCAGCAGAAGCTGCCGGCATGGGCGGCGGTATGGCCCCACCAGCCGGCGGAGACCCTGCCATGGGCGGAGAGGAAGGACTCCCTCCCGAGGGCGAGGCTCCGCCGCCAGAGACAGAAATGCCGCCTGATGCTGGAGCAGAGCCTCCCCCTGAACCAGACACTGGTGATTTACTAGCAGCGCCCCCCGGTTCTCGGCCTTCGCCTAGAATGCACAAGGGCCCGAACAGTCACAGCGCCAAGAGATATGATCCTGTTCGCTCTGATAAAAGAGACATTGGTGCGCGCAAAAGATCATTCAATAGTGTGGGACGTCCAGAATTTGCCACATATAGAAGCACCAACTTGGGAGCGTCAGAATTATCAAGTTTAGCAAAGGGTAATGTTTTTACTGAACAACGTTCTAATTATACTGACACGGAAGTGATTCAAGAGTCTAGATTGTTTGAGATCAATTATGAAGTTAGAACGCTTATTGATAATTTACAAAAAAAATCGGAGCAAGTAAAAGATGAAGATGAAACATAATAAGAAGCGAAATACAGCAATTTTATATGAGATTTTAACACAACAGTTTACACAAGCTATTGTAAATCAAAATTCCGAAAAGAAAAATCGTATTGCCAACACCTTAAAAAAGTATTTTAAACAGGGAACTGTCTTAGGAGAAGAGTTAGAATTATACAAAGCATTGTATGAAACAAAAGGGCTCCAACGCAGCTTGTGTGAAAGACTTGTATTAGAAGTCTCTCGCGCACACGCATCAAACATTGACAGGAAAGTTGTTTACAACCAGCAGTCTGCTTTGATTAATGAGATAAACAAAGAAATCTCACCAGATGCGTTTAAGACGTTCATTCCAAACTACAAAAGTCTAGCATCAATTGCCCAGTTGTTTAGCGCAGAAGTGACTATCAAAAGTAAAGTTCTTCTCGAACAAAATTTAATTGAGCTTATGTCTGAAACCGAAGACGAAAAGAAAGAACAGTTGCTTCCAATCGACAATATTGTGTATAACAAGTTTGTCGAGAGTTTTAATGAAAAATATGGCGAAAGCCTACTAGAAGAGCAGAAGGAATTGATTAGTAATTACATTTCGTCTTTTGCTGACAATGGCCTTAGTCTAAAGATCTATCTCAATGAAGAAATTGGTCGCCTTAAGACAGAGCTTAAGAGCGTAATGAAGAGCCCAGTGCTTATCGAAGATGCAGACATGTCAGCGAAGGCACAAAGGGTGCTGGACCTGTTGCAGGAGTCTGACAAAGTGCAAATTGATACCCCCTTTGTAGAAAAGATCGCAAAGATTCAGGGACTTATTAAGGAGCTAGCAAGCTAATGGCAATCAAGATCAAGATTGGTACAAAAAACAAGCCCGAGCCAGTAACTCGTAAGTTTGAATTGAAGATTCGGAAGTCCCTTGATGGGAACTTGATGATTTTTGATCACGCCGATATTGATATTGTTATCGTACCATCTAAAAAGAAAGTTTTAGCTTTACCAAAAGAGACAATGAGTGACACCGTATACGGCGCACAAAACAGACTCTTTGCTCATTTAAAAAGAAAGGGCGTAATTGACCTAGCGTCGGTTCAAGGCGGTAATATTTATGGTTCTATGGAAGCTATCATGGCTGAGAGTACAGAAGGGCTTGATTCTGTTAAGATGACACTGCTGAACATCGATGGCTTTATCGATGAAGAACGTCCGTACTTTGACTTCGTCCGTGCCGCTGTTGACCAAGCCGAGGATATGTACACAGACCCAGATGATTTACACTCTACTGAACTTGGCGATGTGCCTCATGCAGACACGAAGGGTTCACTGCAGCCCGGGTATGTAAGAGATCCGTATGGATTGTCGCAACTTTATAAGGTTTAGAGGTGATTTTTGAGTAGTATATATGTAATGAACTTAATATGGTTCATCCTTTGTGCATACGGACTGACACAGATCCTAGTTTACGGATCAATTTTTGATAAGATTAGGCCAGCAAAATCATGGCTTAACGGATTTGGAGAGCTTTTCCATTGTCCCATGTGCATGGGATTCTGGGTTGGCGCTTTTTTGTTTTGCATTTCTGGCTACACCGAACTATTTACATTTGAGCAAAGTATTACAAACTTATTTATTTGTGGCTGGGTTTCATCTGGCACCTCATATATCATGAATGTTTTATTTTGCGATAATGGATTACAAATGGGAGTTAACAATGGCAAAAACATGGACTAGTAAGTGGCTGCTTCAGCCTGTTCGACGCTGCTGCAAGGGCTCTTAGCTCACGCGGGTAGCGCCCGCAAAAGGTTTAAACAATGAAGAAAGTACTTTTAAGAGAATATTACGAACTTTGTGAAGGCGGAGTTTGTCAGGATCTTCTTACAGAAGAAGAGAAGCGATATGTTGCTAACGGTGGAATGATCCTTTCGGGCAAACTACAAGAGGCAGATGTACAGAATGGCAACGGTCGTGTTTACCCACACAAAGTTCTTATGCGAGAAATGGAAAACTATTCCAAACTCGTAAAAGAACGGCGTGCACTGGGAGAATTAGATCACCCTGAAGACTCAGTAATAAATCTTAAGAATGCATCCCACATGGTGACAGACGTCTGGTGGGACAACAAAAACGTAATGGGAAAAGTCAAGGTGTTAAACACTCCTTCTGGAAAAGTCTTACAAGCACTTGTAAACGACGGCGCCAGCTTGGGGATCTCATCTAGAGGACTGGGATCGGTACACGAATCAACCGGCGGAACAATTGTGGAAGACGACTTCCAGCTTATCTGTTTTGACTTTGTTTCCGAACCATCTACCCCCGGAGCATACATGCAGATTAGCGAAAGCAAGGCTTATGACGAGCCCAACGTATTTACTAAGGCGGATAAGATTAACAGAATTTTAAACGACATTTTGAGTGAAAAATGAATAAAAAAGAACTGAAAGCGGTACTTAAGCCACTAATCAAAGAGTGCATCAAGGAGGTGATTTTTGAAGATGGAGTACTTTCCTCTGTAATCAAAGAGGTAGTAAATGGTACGTCCGCACAAGTGGCTAGAGAACCTGAACAGTCGACTCCTGCACGGACACAACCACAACGTATCCGTGCAGGACGTCCTGACCCCGCCGCGGCCTTAGCAGAACGTAAGAGAAAGCTAATGGATTCAATCGGCGCTGATGCCTTTAACGGCATTAATATTTTTGAGGGAACAACGCCTGCTAGTAGCGGCCGTAATGTGGAGGGTAAACACATCCCCGATGTTTTAGGAGATAATCCTGCAGATGCTGGTGTAGACATTAGTAATCTTTTTGCATCTGCTGGTCACTCTTGGGATATCTTATCCAAAGGAAACAAGAAGTAATGGCGACAAACGTCCTCGTAAAGTCTCGCAGAAACGAGCACCCAGAAAGACTTATTCGTAGATTTATAAAGAAATGCAAAAAAGAAAAAGTTGTTGAAAAGTATAGAGAGAGAACAGAGCACTATGAAAAGCCCTCTGTAAAAAGAAGAAAAAAGAGAGAACGCGCAAAACGCACGCGTGAGATTGAACAAAGAAAGCGCGAAAAATATGCCAAACGTTCTAAATATAAAAAGTAATAATGTTGATTTTGGAAATCTTATAAATCACAGACTATTTATAAAAAGCATATACTATATTTTAGGAGATAAATAATGTCATTCAAGCAACCCTACTCGACCAGCCTTAGAAGCGTTGGTCCCTATCAAGTATCTAGCCGCCCGTGGTGTAAGGGTGGACTTAATGCTCACTCGGCCCAAGTAAAAATTGAGCTTCCATTTGTTTCTCGATGGATTGTCATCACTAACGACGCCGCCACTACAGCACAGCTTTCTTTTGCTCCTGATGGAGGGGGCGTTGGCGATGGGTTCTATTTAGAAATCCTTCCAAACTCAACGTCGCCTAGGTTAGAAATTAAGTGTGTTGAGTTTTTTCTCGACGGTGGCCACAACTCAGCATGCCTTAGTGTTATGGCCGGCCTCACAAACATTCCTAGAGATCAGATGTATGCACTAAGTGGCGATGGCATATCAGCTTAATAGGAGTTAGCAGATGAGTTTCGGATGGGCATACGTCGGATGTGACGACATAGCAGTTACCAGCATGGCAGGACCAACAGGTTCGATTCTGGTGCGGTCAAGTACATTTGGTGTATCTGGATCTGAAAACTTCATGCTTTACCATGAAAACAGCCCCGGCGGTCCAGAGCACAACTTAACACTTACAGGATCTTTTCGCCAAGTAGGTACGTATTCCGTCACCGGCGCCGTTGGAATCACCGGCAGCATGTACGTCAAAGGCCCAGTCGTTATGGAAAGCGACTTACGTGTTGAGGGCAACATTGTAGCAAATACTTTTGATGTTATCAACACAACAAGAGTTGATATTGCAGTCTCAGGAAGCACAGAATTCGGCAATAACAATGCCGACAGACACAGGATGACCGGTTCGTTTATCATCGCCGGCCCGGCCCATTTAACAGAAGGTAATCAACCGACTTTTAACGTTACGGCCTCATACGATGACTTGGCTGGAATATCGCGCGGCTGGATTGGTATTAGAACAAAAAGACCGCCTACCACCCTCGCGCTCAGCGGCAGTTTTTCAAAACGATATGATCCGCACTATGAGGCTACTACTACGATTGATTTGACAAACAACATCACAGGTTCAATTATTGGAATTAAAAACGGAAACCCGGTAAATCTCACATTACCAACTGCGCATGGAACTCCCGGTAGAATTTTGATTATTAAGGACGAATCAAACACTCAACCAAGAAGTTCTGGCAACAAGATTACAATTTCTTGTCAATCTGGTGAACAAATTGATGATCAAAACGAATATTACATAATGGGTTCCCGCGCTGCACTAAGTTTATATGCAGATGGCATCAATCAGTGGTTTATTTACTAAGTGATGACAATGGAGGGATTAATTAAATGGGCTACAATTTACTTTCAGGCTCGGTTACCCTCAGTCAGACGGGCTCGATTCAAGTCACCGGATCTCTGTTTGGCTCTCTAGAAGGCCGCGTAACAGCAAACAGTGATGTACCCCACACAACTGTTTACAGTTTTTCAAATGCTGGCACAGACCGACTAATAACATCAAATGATGGAAGCGGCGAGTCGTTCAATGGCGAAGAGAGTTTAACATTCAGCTCAGCCGATCAGACCCTAACAGTACTTGGTCATGATAGCGCAGACACTACTGCTGTATTGATCAGCGGCTCTACCTCAAATACACTATTGAGGGTAAAAAGTAACGCCAACGCCAACACTTTACTAGTTGATGGTTCGGGCCGTGTAGGTGTTAACAGCGCTACGCCAATTGCTGAATTGGATGTAGCTGGTAAAATAGCAATAACCACAGAAAGCTCAACACCAAGCGCACCCGCTGATGGCCAAGGTTACCTTTATACCAAAACTGATGGTAAGCTGTACTGGAGATCTTATGATGTTACTGAGGTTGATTTAACTGGCGGTGGAGGAGGATCTGGGGATGGTATCTTCACAGAAATCGACGGAGATGAAGCTTACGTTACAAGCAGCTTAACAATCGGCGCCAACAGTAACCCAACGCATACACTAACGTTAGTTGGCAATTCTCACTTATCAGGAGGTATATGCCATAACAGGCTTCACACCTCTGAAAATTATACAATTACCGTATCAGACTATTATGTCGGAGTTGACACGACCTCAAACCCCGTAACTTTATCACTACCAGCCGCAAACGCCACTACTAGTGGCCAGACTTTTGTTATAAAAGACGAAGGTGGTGCCGCACTTTCTAACAATATTACAGTTCATATTTCTGTGCACGGAAATACTATTGACGGCGGTGATTCACTGATTCTTGAATCGCCCTATGCGGCAGTATCAATTTACAGTAACGGACTGACTGGCTATTTCGTCTACTAAAACGTTGTACTGCTGTGCTTTTTTGTTAAGTAAACTATTTTAATTTAGCCAAAAGCTGAGCACGCAAAAACACGATCTAGTACACTACTTAAAAGGCACCTAAAGTATCCTGCAGTACAATTGCGTTGCTAAAGGTGCGTTTATACTATAATAAATACATATTTTGGAGGGTATTAATAATGGCTTATAAATTTCAATTAGGTGACTTCGCCGCATCAGGTTCTATCTTGATGGAAGGTAAAGGTACCACAACGGACGACTTGATCGCCCGCGCTGACGTCTATGCTACAGGCTCTGTATATCTCGCTCAGGCACAAAAGTTAGTTCTTGACACAGATAAGGATACATTCCTTCAGTCTGATGGTGATGACACCATGAAGCTTACAACTGGTGGCGTCGTGGGTGTGCAGGTTGAAAATGCTGCAATTGCTGTCGGAACTGGTGGGGCACACGCCTTGACCCTAGATTCTGGCGGTGGCGCAGGTTCTTTCAAGCTGAAAGACAACGATGCTTCTGCTCTTGACATTAAAGAGTCTACCAACTCTTACCTTAAGTTCGTCACAACTAACTCATCTGAGATGGTTGTAGTCGGCCAAAACCTCAGTGCTTCGTCGGACGTCACGGCAGGACACCTTAAGGCTATGCAAGCAACTATTGCTTTTGATGGAGAAGCTGGCGCAAAGGGTCACCTCAAGCTAGGTGCTGGTAGCGATCTTCAATTCGCTGTGTTCTCGGACAATGGCTACATGATCAACAACACCGCCGGAAAGGATCTGGTCTTTCAGGTCAAAGACGGTGGTGGTGACATCACACCAATGACAATTCGTGGAGACGACGGTATTGTTAATATTAACAAGCTTTCGCTTTCGGGTTCAGCTAACGTTGTTAATGCAACAGCTGCAGAGCTTAACATCATGGATGGTGGTACTTCCGCCACAGCAACAACATTGGCAGACGCTG
>Ga0115011_10003611_pt1 | contig 10529 bp, 8 predicted proteins | sample TroAtlMetagenome_2_FD_88705 | JGI IMG/M metagenome (GOLD analysis project Ga0115011, IMG submission 88705) | Marine eukaryotic phytoplankton communities from Atlantic Ocean - Tropical Atlantic ANT8 Metagenome | ecosystem: Environmental > Aquatic > Marine > Oceanic | place: Tropical Atlantic... | reverse complement strand
TGGCCGTCTGCGAGATAGTCTCGAACAGAGCGTCGGTGCCGTTTTCCCAAGCCGTCACGGGGTAGTTTTGGCCACCACACATACGCGTCAGGCCGCTTATAGGACGCGAGATGTGCGCGGCAGTGCGCATCGAGACTCTGCGCTGTCGGACGTGCATGAGGGGCTGCAGGCACCAAAACCGCGATGGGACGCTGACCCCAGTCCACATCAGCACGACCGGCTACCAAGGCCTCGGATACGCCCGGGTGCAGCTCCAAAACATCTTCGATCTCGCCCGGGCTCAAATTCACACCGCCGGAGACGATCACATCATCCGCCCGCCCAAGCACGACCACTTCGTCATCGACCATCCCGGCATCGCCCGTCACCAAGACGCCGCCCACCAGCGGCCCCTGTACCCGCAATCGCCCATCATGGACATCGACCTGGGCGAACGGAAGTGGGGGCCCGACCCCGTCTCCATCCAGGTCTCCGGGGGCACGGGTACACACCTGAGATGCGGCCTCGGTCATGCCCCAGGTCACTGACACCGGCGCGCTCATTTCGGCGCAGCGACGCCGCAGTGCGCTCGACATCGCGGCCCCCCCGATGAGCAAACACCGCACTGTGTCGGCAAAGGGCTGGTCTGACCGCTCGTCGAGAAGACGGGTCAGCATGGTGGGCACCAAAGAGACGAGTGTTGCGCGCCCTTCGTCAAGCGCGGCGTTGACCCGGACGGCGTCGAATCCACTCTCGAGGATGACCGTGATGCCGTAAAAGGCGGCCCGCATCAAAATCGAAATGCCGCCCATATGATGAAGGGGCAAGCAGGCAAGCCACCGGTCGGCGGGATCGTGACCGAGGCGAATCGCAGACCCAAAAGCACTCAACACCAATTGTTCCGTGGTCAGAGCGATGGCGCGACGTCGATCGGTCGTGCCCGAGGTCAGCATCACCAAACGGCAATCGGCGAGGGCCCATACAGCGGGCGCCCCCTCGAGGGTGGCGGCGGATAGGTTCACCTCTCGGACACCCCCAAAGGGCACCGCGTCTGTCCCATGAACCCAATGGAGTTCGGCCACAGCGACTGCATCGACCCACTCTGTCTCGGTGAGCAGGGGAGAGAGTGGCGCCACCACCGCACCCAAGTACAAAAGGCCGTGAAAATCGATGACCCATTGCCTTGACGTCGAACCGACCAGCCCAACCCGCTGACCGACTCGAACCCCTGCGGCCCGAAATTGACCCGCACGGGCGCGAACCGCTTGGGCCAATTGCCCATAGGTCAGAGACCCATCTGCACAGATCAGGGCGGGGTGGTGCGAACGGGCCGCAGCGGTGTTCATGAGCGGATTGGGCATCATGGGCAGACACCCAGACCCGGCGCCGTCGGTAGACGGACGCGGTCCCCCTCATCGGGCCGACCGACCCCATGTACCGCCTCATCGGCGAGGGCTGCGGCAAGATGTCGGACCCCCATTTGCTCGACCATCGACCCCAAGGCGTGGGTGAGACAGACACCGCTCTCTCGGACCTTGGCAGCTGCCGAAAGGGCCATCGTCGCCGCCAACTCACCGATGAACATGGGCTTGAGAACCACCACGTCAGCCACATCCAATGCAGCACTGGCGTCTAAGACCACGCTCTCATCGAGTGCGATGGGAGTGGAGAAGGCGCGAGTCAGCCGCGCATGCCCCTCGAAATCTCCGGCAGGCAGAGGCTGTTCCACAAAGTCAGGACGATGTACGGCCAAGCCATCCAATGCCGCCTCGGCTTGAGATTGCGTCCATCGGCCATTGATATCCAGGCGCAAGGCCGCGTCAGGGGCGACGGCACGAACACGCGCCACCCGAGCCAAGTCCTCGATCAGCGATGCACGTCCCAACTTGAGCTTGAGGGTTGTCGCGCCCTGCTCGATGGCCACCCTCGCTTGCTGAGCATCATTGACCAGAATGTGTGAGCGCACGACCGATGATGGGCTCTCACCATAAAGGGCCCCCAGCGGGACACCGCGTTCTTGGGCGCCCAAATCTGCCAAGGCCAAGGACACGGCATGCACCACGACGGCCGGCGTCGTCGCGAAGAGATCTTCATCGACTGCCGCACCGTCACATAGGGCTGTACAAAGGACCTCCAATGCGCCGGGCACATCGCTCACCGCCGGCCCGAATCCTGGCCAAGGCGCCGCATCCCCCCAACCAACCCGGCCGGAGGCGTCCGTCAGACGCAGATGCCACCCAGTTCGTGGGCCTCCAGTGAGTACGACGGGACGGACGTAAGGGATGATGGCGAAATGGGTAATCACCACAGCAGCACTCCCAACGAGAGGAGCAGACCAAAGATCAACTCGAGCCGGGCAGCGCCGCCGAGATGAGGATTCAAATCTGCCCCATCCTTGGCAAACACAGCCCGCGTTTCTCGCCAGGCAATCGGACAGCTCGCCAGTGAGAGAAGCCAGCCGGCACCGCCGTATCCTGCGACCACGGCATACACCACCGACCCATAGCCGAGCGCCATCAGTCCAACGTATTCCAGGCGGACACCCCGGGCGCCGAGCCGAACGGCAAGGGTTCGCTTACCGACCCGGGCGTCTGTATGGCGGTCACGTAGGTTGTTGACCACCAAAATGGCGGTGGCGAACGCACCCACGGCCACAGCTGCGCAGATCGACCCCGCGCTGACCGTACCGGCCTGCAGATAATAGGTTCCGCAAACAGCGGCCAGGCCAAAGAACAAGAATACGAAAAGGTCACCCAGACCGTGATATCCGAGGGGGAACGGGCCGGCTGTATAGGCGACTGCACAAATGAGGCTGGCGATCCCGACCCAGAACATGGGCCATCCACCCACCCACACGATATAGACGCCAACCCCCGTCGCCCCAGCCAATGCAATGGCCGCCCCGATGGCCACTTCACGGGCAGTCAGCCAGCCCTGAGCCGTGGCTCGCGGAGGTCCGAGTCGGTCGGGCCCGTCTGCGCCCGTCGCGAAATCTGCGTAATCGTTGACCAGATTGGTGCCAATCTGAATCAAGATGGCGCCCGCCAGGGCAGCCACCGCCGGCAACCAAGCCCGAAAACCATCGGAAAGCGCCAAGGCCGTCCCCACCAAAACGGGGACTGCGCCGGCCCAGAGTGTGGCCGGTCGAATGGCTGCGCGCCACACCTGTAGGCCGTGGGGCCTGGGAAGGGCTGCCTGGGTCATAGCATTCGCTCCAGGCTCTTGGCCGCAGCGTCCCAAAGGGCATGATGTCGAGCCATATTGATGGCTGGATCGATCTTGACGTGGATGACGCCGGCACCGGCCCGCTCATGTTCTCTGAGCACCGCCGATGACAGCCCACTCATCCCTTCCAGGGCCATGTAGCGCACACCTGCTCCTGCGCAGAGAGCGGCCAAGTCAACGGACTGGGGGGTGCGAAACAGGGCCTCGAAATGACGGGTGTTTTCGACGATGGGTAAGAACCCGAAAATCCCACCGCCCCCGTTGTCCACGACGACAAAAGTGACGGGTTGAGAGGCGGCCGTCAGCAACCCACCAAGGTCGTGGAGAAAGGCCAGATCGCCTACCAGGGCTGTGAGGGGACGCCCCCCACCCAGGGCTTCGCCCGCAGCCGTGGCGAGTGTCCCGTCGATGCCGTTGACCCCTCGACTGACATACGTGTGTAGCCGTCGCCCGTCTGGCGGACAAAGCGCATTCACCTCGCGAATCGGCATGCTATTGGCCAAATGCAGCGCTGCGCCGTCGGGCAGGGCTGAAACGACCGCACGGGCCAGGGCGCCCTCCCAATCTTGATGGACATCCTTTTCGGCGATGACACTCTGAGTCGCCGCTTCGATCGCTTGCCAGCGCCCAAGCCATTCCGATTCGCACTCACTTGCGTCTACCCGCGCGTACAGGGCGTCGACCACCTGCGTGGCTGACGCCTCGATCCACACGGCTGCGCGATGGCTCGGGTCATGTCGCTCCCCATCGGCCGCGACCAATAGGGTATTGGGCTGGGCGTCCAACCACTTTCCAAGAGGACCCGAAGTCGCCCATTGACCAAAACGGAGGACACAGTCCGCGTCGAGTGCGGCGCTGACGTCGCCGCGGAGAAACACGTCATAGGTGCTGATGGCCTCGGGCGCGGCCGCCGCAAAGCGCGCCCCGGACCCGACCTCCATGAGAAGGGGCCAACCCAAGCGTGCTGCCAAATCGCGAACGCGATTAGGAAACGAGTCAGAATCAGCCGCATAGGGACCACATACGATGACCCCGCGCCGGGCATCGGCGATCTGTGCGGCAAGACGCGTGACGCTCTCGTCGGAAAGCGTGCGAACGCCGCGTTCCAAAACCGGAACGGCCCGTCCAACGGTCGTCGCCACAGCAGCCTGGGCCCATAGCGGTTTTCGGAACGCACAATTGAGATGGACTGGCCCCGCCGGTGTCTGCTGCGAACGCCCCATGGCCTGTGCGGCCAAAGTGACGAGATGATCGACACCCAAGTCTTCGCTGGGCGCGGGCACGTCGACACTCCAGCGAACAAAAGCACCGAAAAGGCCCCTCTGATCCATGGTCTGTGGAGCGCCACATCCGTGCAGCTCGACGGGGCGATCCGCGGTGAACACCACTAGAGGCACCCGGCTCGCTTCGGCCTCAACCAGCGCTGGTAAATAATGTGTCCCGGCTGATCCCGAAGTGCAGCACAAAGCGACCGGTTTTCCACTACTGCGTGCGAGCCCGAGTGCAAAAAAGCCGGCAGCCCGCTCATCGAGAACGGAGGTGACCTGCAGATCCGTTCGATCGGCGAATGCCAACGTCAACGGGGTATTGCGAGACCCCGGCGACAAGACCACGTGGTCGAGACCCGACTCGACGAGGCCCGCGACAATGGCGGCCGCCGCATTTGCGTTTGCCTGAGCGCTCATCCGCGCCGCCCCAATCGCAGGGACTCACCCGCCGTCTGAAGCTTGAGCGTCGTCTCGTCCCACTCTGCGTCGGGATTCGACGCCGAAACGATTCCAGCGCCGGCAAAGGTCCAGGCGTGCTCACCATGAAGAAGAGCGCTGCGAATGGCGACCAAACACTCCGCTTCATCGCCCTCCTGCCAACCGATCGGTCCACCAAACCAGCCGCGTTCGAGGGGTTCGTTCTCGGCCAACCAGGTCAGAGCATGACGTCGAGGTGAGCCACCCAAAGCCGGTGTGGGATGGAGTCGGTCCACCGCATCGAGAAAGGTGTCGGGGTCGACCTGGGCCGTAAGGGGGGTCTCGAGATGCTGAATTCGTGTCAATCGGCGAAGTGCCGTGGGGCCACACTGCACATCCGAGCCCAAGCTGCCCAGGCTTGCCCGCAACGAGTCCACGACAATCTGATGCTCCCGGCGGTCTTTGTCACTCTGCAAGAGCGCCAGGCCGAGCGCCGTGTCCGATCGGGCATCAAAACCTCGGGGAGCAGTGCCCGCCAGCGCATGGGTCTCGAGCCGTGAGCCGATTTGGCGGGCCAAGATTTCGGGCGTCGCACCCACGAATGCATGCCCGCACTCCACGACTGCAAAGATCTTCGATTGGGGGTGGCGTCGCCGGAGACTGTCGAAAGTCGCACCCAACCAAAACTCGGTCCCAGCAGGCGCGTCGTGGCGAACCGCCCGCGCTGTGACCACCTTTTCCAAGGTGCCCCCTGCGCAGAGGGTCCGAAGCCGTCCAACCCGACGACACCATTGAGAGCGACCCTCGTCCTCGACCGCCGTCGGCCGCTGAACGACGCCCCTCCAGTGCGGGGGAACCGGGAGTCGAGTCGACCGGGTCCTGAGTTGGCCACTGGCCACCACCACATCGGTGTCGGCCGTCAGATTCACACTCCCTGTTACGATTTGTTCTGATGAGCCTGAACAAAAGGTAAAAACCGTCTCAGGCACCCTCCATTCAGCTTTATGCCATCCCGACCAAGGGGGCTGGAGCTGAGCATTGGGTTCGCTTGCGAAGGCACCACCGAAGAGCAATGTGGGACCCGTTGCACGCCCTGCATCGATTCGGGTGGGTCGAGTCGGGGCCAGATCTGCCATCCGTTCGGCGTGTCCGGCCTCTAGACTCCCCACGGCAATAAAGCCATGCCCGGCAGCGTCGAAAACGGCATACGCCGATCCATTCATGAAGCGGACAGCATCGAGGATTTTGGCGGGAGAGAGACCCTTGACCACCCGCCCGTACCGCAGGCGCACGGTTTCATTCCCCACGGGCACGTGGCGGCGACAAAGCGCTTCGAGGCTGTCCGACATCGGCTGTTGGACGGGCATTGTCGATGGGGAGCTAGCGCCTGACACGAGTTCACACCATATTGAACAACGATCGGAACATAGTGATCGAAGTCGATTCCGGCAAGTAATTCTTACTCATAGCATCGATTTGACCCCCCAGAAAAAAACATGGTAACCAGAGGACGACCAACGATTGAGTTCACGGAGTCATGAACAAATGGAAAACCCAAAGGTCGAGGAACTGGAGTGGGTGACCGATCCCGTAAACGAACGTCTGACGCGGCGGGTTTTGCGAGTAGGGGACGCCGTTGGACGATTCATCGAATATTGGGGATTCAAAACGATCCACGGGCGCGTCTGGGTGCTCCTTGCCCTGCACAAGGAGCCTTTGGCACAGACCGAGATCGCCCAGATTCTCGAGGTCAGTCGCTCACTGATCAGTGGAGCTGTCTCTGATCTGATGGCCCATGGCCTCGTACGCCCGGTGGGCGATCATCGTAATGCGCCCTATGAAGCCATGATCGACTTTTGGCCAACCATTGCCGATGTGCTCCGAGGCCGGGAGTGGATGCTCCTGGAGAGCGCCAAAGTGGCCCTCGAGGGGGCTGTTCAAGAAGCTGAACGCGCCGAGGAACAGGGTCGAGCGGTTCATTACGATCTGGACCGAATGCGGATTCTCCTGGCCTTTACAGAGCTTGGGCAAGCTTTCCTCCGCGTGCTCATCTCGCTGCGCACGCCCCGCGGCGTCGAGCGTCTGGGCAGCTGGCTCCGCAGCGCCTCGAGCATCGTGCGCCGGTTCCGGCGCTTCGTTTGAAGATCTGATGATGCCTGGCGGACACGGTCCGTCGCCCGAGGCCACAGGTCTATTCCCCCAAGAGAGGGTGCGCAACGCGCCGAGGTTGCGTCGAGCGCCGAAGCGTTCCATGTAAGAAGGACCCCGGATCTCGGAGTTCCGCTCATGGCCTCACGTTGGCTCCCATGCCTCTTAGTCTTTGTCATCGCCTGTGAAGATGAATCTCCACCCCCTTCACTGCCGCCCCTCCCGTCAGCGGAAGTGGCCTATTCGGAGGACCGTGAACCCTGCGCGCATCGCACCCCCCTGCGCATTCCTCTTTTTGGGGATCTACACGTACACACGGGATTTAGTTTCGACGCGGGTGCATACGGAAACGTCCTGCGACCGGCCGACGCTTATGCCTTCGCCCGAGGGGCCGAGGTCAATTTACCTGTCGTCCGCGACGGCGTACGCGGCACTCAGCCGACTCGGATCGATCGTCCCCTGGATTTCTTGGCGGTCACGGATCATGGAGACCTCTTGGGAGAGGTCGCCCGATGCACCGACCCGATGTCGCCCGTCTATGACATTGAACGCTGTGTCACCTACCGGGCAGAGGACGGGGGCGGTACCTATCAATTCGGACTGATGCTGGCGGCCCAGGAGCCCGCGCGAGATCAAATGATTTGCGGCGTGGATCAACGTGAGTGCGATGGCGCGGCTGCAGCCCGCTGGGCGGACATGCGCGCGGCCGCCGACGACGCCTACGACCGGAGCGCGGCCTGTGCGCTCACAGCGTTCGTCGGCTACGAATACACCAACACCCGCGGGGTCTCGAATCTGCACCGGAACGTCATCTTTCGAAACAATATGGTGCCCACCCGGCCGGTGACCTTCTTCGAGGCGCCGGCCCCCTTGGATCTCTGGCAACACCTCGACAGTGAATGTAACGACGCCGACGATGGGTGCGATGTCTTGGTGCTGCCGCACAATTCCAATCTCAGCAACGGCCACCTCTTCTTTCCGACCTATCCCGACGCGGAGACGCCGAGCGAGGAGGCCGAGGTCGCGCGCCTCCGCGCGCGAATGGAACCGGTCGTGGAAATTTTCCAACACAAGGGAGACAGCGAATGCCGGAATGGATTCCCCGGCATCGAGGATGAACCTGAGTGCGTGTTCGAAAAACTACGCTATCCAGGCGACGTCGTGTGTCCGGAGAACACGCCCGGCGTGGGCGGCATGCGGCTGACAGGCTGTGTCCACCGGCTCGATTTCGTGCGGAACGCCCTACTCACGGGCATGGCCGAAGAAAAGCGAATGGGGGTCAATCCCTACCCACTGGGCTTCATCGGCAGCACTGACACCCACAACGGGACGCCGGGCCACGTCACTGCGACGGGATTCCCCGGGCACATCGGCATCGTAGATGGACACCTCGAAGGCCGACTCGGTGCGGGCAATGCGACCCACGACGGAGTGATCAACAACCCGGGGGGGCTCGCCGGGGTCTGGGCCCTGGAGAATAGCCGCGACGCCGTTTTCGATGCGATTCGCCGCCGTGAAACCTTCGCCACCAGTGGCCCGCGGATAACGCCGCGCCTCTTTGGCGGCTGGGCCTTCTCCGAAACGCTCTGTGACGACGAAAACCGACTCCGCCATGGATACGCAGACGGCGTCCCCACCGGCGGACGACTTCGCCCCCGCCCGGCCGATGGCATTCCCCATTTCATGGTGGAAACCCATCAAGATCCCCAGGGAGCGGGATTGCAACGCATCCAAATGGTCAAAGGCTGGGTAAGCGAAGACGGCGAACTCCACCAGCGGGTATACGACGTGGCGGGTGATGCCGAATGGGGGGCTGATTATGACCCCACGGGGTGTGCCGAACCGACGACTGGGGTAGAGCGACTCTGTGCGGTTTGGACAGATCCGACCTTCGACCCCGATGTGCCGGCGTTCTATTATACGCGCACGCTGACGGTGCCCACGTGCCGCTGGAGTGCACTCGAATGCAGTACGCTGGCCGAGGCGGACCGACCCGTGGGGTGTGAAACCACACAGGTGCCCAAAACCATCCAACATCGGGCCTGGGCATCACCCATTTGGTACACGCCCGAAGAAAAATGAAAATCCGTGTAAACCGCATGAACACCTCGGGCGTCGAAGGGACTGAGAACGAAATGGAGCCCAATTGTCTTCGTCCCACGCCATCGTCATGACGGTCAGCCGAGAAGAGCGTTTCGCTGACTTCGTCGAGACCCATCGCGAACGTGCCGTTGGCCTCGCGTGGCATCTGCTCGGTGGAGACCGTGCCGTGGCCGAAGACGTCGCACAACAGGCCTTTTTGGCTGCCTGGCGTGCCCTTCCGAAATTCCGTGACGAGGCCGCGTTGAGTACCTGGTTCCATCGCATCGTCGTGCGCCAAGCCCGCAGTCATCAGCGATGGTCCAATGTAAGGCGGCGATTGGGATGGAAGGTCGCAGACCCCGTCATAGTCGCACCGACACCGGTCGGCGACCATGGGCTCAAACGACGGATTGGGACCGCTTTGATGACGCTCTCGGCAGCCCAACGAGAAGCGTTTGTCTTAGTTCATCTCGAAGGGATGACCGTGGCGGAAGCTGCAGAGACCAGCGGACGTGCGATAGGCACCGTGAAAAGTCATTTACATCGCGCCCTCAAGAGCCTTCGGGCTCAGTTGGGTGATTTGCGTGAGGAGGGCTCATGAGCCCCGAAGACCAGACATTTGTCGACCAACTGCGAGAGCAGTACCAAGCACCGGCTATGACGGGCGCTGACATCACTCGCTTCGACGCGCGATTGGCTGCGCGGCGGCGCAAACGCGTCCAGTTTGCCTGGCTCGGCGGATTGGCAACGGCTGCAGTCGCGCTGACGCTCGCAGTGGGGCTGAGCGGGGACCCGGTATCCCCCAAGGCCAAAGAAAGCGGGCATGAAGCGCAATGGACTGAGGCCCTCACCTTCGAGGACCTGGACGTCAACCCATTCGATTTTCTCGAAATCGACGTGGGCGCATCTACCGAATACGAGGACACCGCCTACGCCATCGAATCTGATTGGCCGGCCGATTTCGACGGCCTGTCGTACCTGATTGAACCCATGCAGAAGGAGATCTGATCATGAAACGCAACCTCACCTGGGCCACAGCGCTCGTTTTGGGTGCCACCCTGCTCTTTGTCGGCTTGGCCCAAGCAAAGGGAAACAAACACAGTAAACGTGGACCTGGGGGCATGCTGACGCCCCGAAACATCGACCGTGTGGCCAGTAAACTCAGCCTAGACGAAGAGGTCGTCACGCGCCTCAAAGAGCGTGTCTATGCCGCTGAAAAGAAAGGCATCGGTCTCAAGGCTGAGCTGGAAGAGGCGCGCTTAGAGTTGCGACGAGCCCTCGACAATAGTGAGCCCGATCGAGCGTCGGTCATGTCCAAGATTGACGAGGTGGGTCGACTCCACACGGCACTTCGCAAGCACAAGACTGGGCTCATGCTGGATTTGCGCGCCATGCTCACCCCGGCGCAGC
>Ga0115011_10003609_pt1 | contig 10530 bp, 6 predicted proteins | sample TroAtlMetagenome_2_FD_88705 | JGI IMG/M metagenome (GOLD analysis project Ga0115011, IMG submission 88705) | Marine eukaryotic phytoplankton communities from Atlantic Ocean - Tropical Atlantic ANT8 Metagenome | ecosystem: Environmental > Aquatic > Marine > Oceanic | place: Tropical Atlantic... | reverse complement strand
CTGTCGGTATCGGCGACCTGGATGGTCACCTGCTGGTCGGCCGGCAATTCGTCGCCCGTCCGCATCGAGCGGATATTGTCCGGCCGGAAACCGGGGTCTTCCATGGCCGAGCCGACCGCGATGGCATCGACCGCCGCCTGCCCGACGCGAACCCGGCCCCAGGCCGTGTATTGCGCATTGAGATGCTCGGCATTGCCGCGGGTGATGAAAAACTGGCTGCGAGCCGAATTGGGATCGCTGGTGCGGGCCGCCGCAGCTGCGCCGGCGCAATGCAGCAGCCAGGACTGGACCTGTCCGTCACCGGTGATTGCCGCCAGTGCCGAGGTCTGGGTTCCGGCATGGAAACCGTCCCAGAAGCCGGCCTTGGCCATTTGCGGCAGCGCGCGCGGATTGATCACCCGATCCATCAACTCACTCACAGCCGGCTCGGCCGACCGACGAACCGTGAACTCGGCGGCCAGACCTTCAACATCAGCCGCATGACCGGGATTGGTCCGGGCCCCGCCGCCCTGAGCCATGAAGCCGTCGATCACGCGGTGCCAGACCAGGAAGTCATAGAAGCGTTCCTGAACAAGGCGGCGCATGCGCGCGACATGGTTGGGCGCGAATTCCGGCGCCATCTCGACAATGACCATGCCATGGTCGGTCTCGATATAAAGCAGGTCTTCCTGGTCGGCGGTGCGCCAGGCATCATCCGGCAGATCCCACTGCGGCGCTGCCGCTTCGGACTGGGCGGACGCGGCCGTGGCCAGTCCGGATGCTGCGCGCGGGTCGACTTCTGTACTGTCTGCGTCACGGGCACAGGCACCGGCCGTCAGGGCCAGGGCGAGAGTGGCGGAAAGGGTGAAACGCATAATCACGCAAGACGCTCCTTCAATCGGCGTTCAATGTTAGGCGTCACGAAGGCGGAGATACTGCCGCCCAGCTTGGCGATTTCCTTGACCAGGCGCGACGCGATCGCCTGGTGACGGGGGTCGGCCATCAGGAACACGGTCTCAATGTCATCATTGAGCTGCTGGTTCATGGCGACCATCTGGAATTCATACTCGAAATCGGACACGGCCCGAAGCCCGCGCACAATCGACTGCGCCCCGATTTCCTCGGCGAAATGCATCAAAAGGCCGTCAAAGGGGCGAACCTCGATCTGGGCGCCTTCGGCAAATGGCGCGACTTCCTCGCGCACCATCTCGACGCGTTCTTCCAGGCTGAAAAGCGGCTTCTTGCCCTCGTTGATGGCGACACCGATCACCAGATGGTCGACCAGTTTCACGGCCCGTCCGATGATGTCGATATGACCATTGGTCAAAGGATCAAACGTGCCCGGATAGAGCGCTGTACGGGTCATGGCCAATCTCTCCCGGGCTTGGCGCCCCTCTGGCACCTCCCCGGTACCAGGCTCCTGTCTGGCAGAAGGGCGAGGCGAGATCAACAATCCCGCCTCGCCTGCCACATGACTCGGACGGGCTGTCGCCGGCTTCCGGGCCGGGGCCCGCCTCGATAACAGCGTCTGCGTCGGCTTCACCCTCACCGTCATCGCCGGCATCCTGGATGCGTACGACGGCGACGACATTCTCGCCTTCGTTCAGGCGGATCAGGCGTACGCCGCGAGACGAGCGGCTGGCTATCCGGACCGTGTCGACCGGGAAGCGGATCAGCTGACCGCCATCGGTAACGGCCATGATCTGGTCGGCGTCCTCGACCGGGAAGCTGGCCGAGAGCGGGATGTCGCGTTTGATGTCGGTCGCCGCGACGCCATTATTGCCGCGCCCCATCACCCTGAAATCATAGGCCGATGAGCGTTTTCCCATGCCATCCGACGCCACCGTGAGGAGGAATTCTTCCGCCGCACCCAGCTCGGCCAGGCGTTCCGTGCTCAAAGCGGCTTCATCCTCACCGTCTTCATCACCATCGGTGTTGACGGTTTCGATCTCTTCATCATCCCCCAGCGCCCGACGCATCGCCGTGGCGTGCTTCATGTAGGCGCGGGCCTCCGGCGAGGTGACATCGATATGATGCAGGATCGCCATCGAGATGAGCTCGTCGCCCTCGGCCAGGCGGATGCCCCGCACCCCGACCGAATTGCGGCCGGCAAAGACGCGGACATCGGTGGCCGGGAAGCGGATGGCGCGGCCCTTGTGGGTCGTCAGGAAGACGTCGTCCTGCTCGGTACACAGCACCACATTGACGATCTGGTCGTCCTCTTCCTCCAGCTTCATCGCAATCTTGCCATTGCGATTGACCTGGACGAAATCGGACAGCCTGTTGCGGCGGACCGTGCCCTTGTTGGTGGCGAACATGACATTCATGTCGGCCCAGGTGCTTTCGTCTTCCGGCAGGGCCATGATCGAGGTGATCGTCTCGCCCTGTTCCAGCGGCAACAGGTTGATCAGCGCCTTGCCGCGCGTGTTCGGTGCGCCCAGCGGCAGACGCCAGGTCTTGGTCTTGTAGACCATGCCGCGATTGGAGAAGAACAAGAGCGGCGCATGGGTCGAGGCCACGAACAGCGTGGCGATGAAATCCTCATCCTTCGTCGCCATGCCCGAGCGGCCCTTGCCGCCGCGGCGCTGGGCGCGATAGTCCGACAGCGCGGTGCGCTTGGCATAGCCGCCATGGGTGACGGTGACGACCATCTCGTCGCGCGGGATGAGATCCTCGTCCTCGAAGTCCAGCTCGGCATCGACGAATTCGGACCGTCGCGGCGTGGCGTAATTCTCGCGCACCTCGGTGAGCTCGTCGCGGATGATGTCGAGCACGCGCTGGCGCGAGCGCAGCAGGTCCAGCAAGTCGGCGATCTGTTCGGCCAGCGTTGCCGCTTCATTGCCCAGTTCTTCGCGACCCAGACCGGTCAGGCGGTTGAGGCGCAGTTCCAGGATCGCCCGGGCCTGCTCCTCGGTCAGGCGCAGCGTCTTGTCATCACGCAGCATGGAGCGCGGATCGGCGACCAGTTCGACCAGCGGCGCCACATCCATGGCCGGCCAGTCACGCGCCATCAATTGCTCGCGCGCGGTCGCCGGATTGGGCGCCTTGCGAATGAGGGCGATGACCTCGTCGATATTGGCCACAGCCAGCGCCAGACCGATGATGACATGGGCCCGGTCGCGCGCCTTGTTGAGCTCGAACTTGGCTCGACGTGCCACCACTTCCTCGCGGAAACGCAGGAATTCCTTGAGGATGTCCAGCGCGCCCAGCAATTGCGGACGGCCACCAACGAGCGACAGCATGTTGGCGCCGAAGCTGGTCTGCATCGGCGACCAGCGGAACAGCTGGTTGAGGATGACATCGGCATTGGCGTCGCGCTTCAGCTCGATCACCACGCGCATGCCATTGCGGTCGCTTTCATCGCGCAGGTCGGCAATGCCTTCGATCTTCTTGTCGCGCACCAGGTCGGCGATCTTTTCGATCATCGAGGCCTTGTTCACCTGGTAGGGGATCTCGTGGACGATGATCGCCATGCGGTCCTTGCGCACTTCCTCGATCGAGGTGCGCGAGCGCATCACGATCGAGCCGCGCCCGGTCAGCACCGCATTGCGGGCCCCCGTCCGCCCCAGGATCAGGCCGCCGGTCGGGAAGTCCGGCCCCGGGATATAGTCCAGCAGCTCGCCTTCGGTCAGCGCCGGGTTTTCCAGCAGCGCCAACGTGCCATCGATCACCTCGCCCAGATTGTGCGGCGGGACATTGGTCGCCATGCCGACGGCGATACCGCCGGCACCATTGACCAGAAGGTTGGGATAGCGCGCCGGCAGAACCACCGGCTCCCGCCGTTCGGCCGAGTAATTGTCGACGAAATTGACCGTGTCCTTGTCGATATCGGCCAGCAGGGACTGCGCCACTTTCTGCATGCGCGCCTCGGTGTAACGATAGGCGGCGGGCGGATCACCATCGACCGAGCCGAAATTGCCCTGCCCGTCGATCAGCGGCACCCGCATCGACCAGTCCTGGGCCAGGCGCACCATCGAGTCATAGACCGCCTGGTCACCATGCGGGTGATAGCGACCCATCACGTCACCAACCGCGGTTGCACATTTGCGATAGGACTTCTCGTGCGTCTGCCCGTTCTCGTGCATCGTATAGAGGATGCGGCGATGCACCGGCTTCAGCCCGTCACGCGCATCGGGAATGGCCCGCGACACGATCACGCTCATCGCATAGTCGAGATAGGACGACTTCATCTCGTCCTCGATGGCGATATTGCCAATCCCGTCCGGCAGGGCCGGCGGCTGACCGCCCGCGTTTTCGGGTCCGTCTTCCGGGGTGTTCGGCGTGTCGTCGTGATCGCTCAAGGCGGCCCTCTTTTCATTCTGTCGCAATGGCGGTCACGATTGCCCCGACCGCACCCTCACGAAAATCGCCGCCGATCCCACTCCCTCGCGCGCGGGCGCGAATCATTAGTGTGAATCAGGCGGCTTTCCTGTCGCAGAGTCTTAACAATCGTAAGGGGGGAGAGCAAATGCGGGGGGCGGTTGGGGGCTAAAAATACCTCCGGCACTTTATCCGACGCACACCCCACCCCGCACCGTCATCCTGACGAAAGTCAGGGCCCGGTCTCGCAGACCCAATTTCGCCGAACCCTGCAATGACTGCGCGTCGCAGACCGGGTCCCGATTGTCATCGGGATGATGGTGGCTTCGGGATATCAAATGCCTTTGTCATCCTGGGCGGAGCCCTGACTTGATCAGGGCGCAGATCCGGGATGACAAGCGGGTGGGGGACAGATGATACATCTCTCTCCCATCCCTTGGCGCCGTCGCGCAGAGCCACCCATACATCGCTTGTCAGCCAGCAGGCCGTATCGGGTTCTTCAGCTCAAGGGTGAAACCGCGGAGCGGCGGCTGCGCCGCCCTTGACCTGAAGAACCCGATACGGCGAACTCCCGGCAAGCGGTTTATGGCAGGATCTGCGCCAGGCGCCGGAATGGAAATGCCCGCCGGTACGCTCGCCCTTGTCACGCAGGAGGCGTGCGACAGACCCGGATTTCACGCGCCGCTCAAGCCGCGTCGAGTTGTTCTTGCAGCAGTTCCAGCCGGACAGGCTTGCCGAGCACGCCATCAAAACCCGCCTCGTCATATTCGCGCACCTGGTGGGTCATCATGTTGGCGGTCTGCGCGATGATCTTGCTGGGCGGACGGGCTTGAGCGCGTTCCAGTGCCCTGATCTGTTCGAGAACCTCATAGCCACTGAGCCCGGGCATCGAGATATCGAGGAAGATCGTACCGAATTCCGCCTGTCGGACCGCGTCCATGGCTTCCTCACCGGAGGCGGCAAATTCGGCAGAAAACCCGAGCTTCGCCAACAAGCCGCGCATGACCTCGCGATTGATGCTGACATCATCCACGACCAGGATTTTGAGGTCCCGGCGGGCCGTGCTTGCCGGCTCGCTGACCGCCATCGCTTCGGGTCCGCCCTGCACACTCGCCCCGTCATGGACCGGCAGCGTCAGGCTCGCGGTAAAACAGGACCCGACACCGGCTTCGCTCTGCACGTCAATTTGCCCGCCCATGAGCGCGGCCAGTTGCGACGCGATGCACAATCCCAGGCCACTGCCCCCATACTTTCTGGACGTGCTCTGATCAGCCTGGGTGAAACGCCCGAAGACCCGGCTGACTTCCGCCTCGCTCATCCCGATACCGGTATCGCGCGCACTGAACCGGATTTCGGATGGCGTCTCGCCTGGCTGAACCAGGAGATCCACGCGGCCTTCCGCGGTGAACTTGATCGCGTTGGATAATAGGTTGTGCAGTATCTGGGTGATCCGGTTTTCGTCACCGACCCTCTTTCGGGTCAGGTCGAGATCCGGGCTGATCTCGACGAAGAACTCCACCGATTTCTCGGCCGCCGCGATGACATAGAGCTGGGCCACGCCATTGATCATCGACTGCAAATCGAAGGGCCGGGTCTCGACGGCCATCAGACCCTCCTCGATACGCGAGAGGTCCAGAACATCATTGAGCGTGCGCAGCAGGACTTCACCCGATTTGGCGATGGCCTGGACCTGGTCGCTCTGGTCCGGCCGCAGGCTTCCATCGTCCAGCACCCGCGCCATGCCCAGAACGCCATTGAGTGGCGTCCGGATCTCGTGACTGACCGTGGCCAGGAACTCGGACTTCACCCGGGTCGCTTCTTCCGCCTGCTCGGACTTGCGCTGAAGTTCGATCGCGGCCTGGACCATTTGCGTGCGAAAGACGCGGGCGCCTGCAAACACGAAGGACGCCGCCAGGACCTGGCCGGCAATCAGCGTGAAAATGCTCACATCGGGCAAATCACTCGCCCACTGAGCGCCAGTCATCACGAAGGTGCCGACATAGGCGGCACAGGCCATGAGGAGGGTGGCCAGTCCATCCCGCCACCCCAAGGCCAGTGTCACCGTCAGGACCGCCGGGATGAACAGCAGATTGCTCGGGCTCACCATCTCCTGGACGGTCAGCGAGAGCGCAAGGAGGAGGGATGCCACCAGGTGCGAGAATATGCGCGTATTCCGCTCGAAATGCTGCGTCCCCACGATCACGAAGGGGCCGGCCAGGCACAAGAGCGCCATCAGACCGCCCAGCGTGAACGTCAGCGGGAAGTCTTCAAGATAGGGAATATTGATCGCGGTTATGGCGAGCCCCGACACGCCTGCCAGCGTGAAGAAGACCGAAACGGCGCGCTCGCTCGCAAGCCGCAATCGGCCATGTACCGACTGGTCAGGCCATATTTTCTGCTTCAGATCCAGCATGTTTCATCCAGCGTCGCAGCCCCTGCGCAAGTCTTACCGCAATCATGTTGAGAATCGCTGAACGGATCGTCCGGCGGGCGCGTCCTGATGCCCCCTCCCCCAACCACGGCTCATCCGGCACAATCTCACCCAACTCCCAGCCCCCAAACTCCCGCTCAATCATTAGCCCCCAGACCACGCCGGTGACCAAATCGCTGGTGAAGGCCCATTCCCGTCCAATCCGGCGCCGTCGCGCAGAGCCGTCCATTCACCGCTTGTCAGCCAGCAGGCCGTATCGGGTTCTTCAGCTCAAGGGTGAAGCCGCGAAGCGGCGGCTGCGCCGCCCTTGACCTGAAGAACCCGATACGGCGAACTCCCGGCAAGCGGTTTATGGCAGGGTGCGCGCATGGGCGCGCAAATAAAGTGGAAGCGGCTCCAACCATGATCCTGAATGTCGAGAAAAAAACCTACACCTTGGAGGACATGCCTCCGGAAGTCGTCGAATTGCTGAGCGACATTCCGCCGGATCTGCCCGACGATGAGAGGATGGCATTCGCCCATGATCCGTTGGCGAACCAGATCTACATTAAAGAGCGCTCACGCGTGTACCGGCCCTTCAAGGGCGATTGGGTGCGGGGCGAAGGGGATTGGCCCCCGCGAACTCACTTTCCCTACGGTGTGAACTTCGAGACGCCGCTCGTCGGAGACTGCTCTTTCTTTGATTTCAAAGCCGAAGGCAAGGATCGTTGGCGGGCCGACCGATTCAACAATAACTTCGAGGCACTCGCACGGGATTTCACCTATCGGTGCAAGCACCGGAAACGACGATCTCGAAATGCGTTCGCAGCATTCCATACACAAGGGGTTTTTGTCGCAAACGAAGCGGCGAAATCCTTCTTCGAAGACCGCATTCCACAGGATGTAAAGTTGTGGCCGATCCAGGTCGTCAATCAGGGCGGATCAAATCTTGATGGGTTTTTCCTGATGGCGCAATTATCAGTGGTGGACGCACTGGACCTGAATCGATCCGGTCTTAGGTGGGGGCGGGCAGAGCGAGCCGGGCCGGGACGGTTTCAGGTCTTCCCTTCAGGGCTGGTCTATTTTGACGAAGAAAAGCTGCGCGGCTGCGAATTCTTTCAGGACAGGGCGTTAACGAGCGAGCTCTATATCTCGAAAGAGCTCCAATACGATATGGAACGAGCGGGCGTGCTGGGCAGTGTCCGATTTTAGGTGCCCCTCCCCTACCCCGGCTCATCCGGCACAATCTCACCCAGCTCCCCGCTGAAGATCTCAAACTCCTGCTCCAGCGTCCGCGGCCAGAACACGCTCGCCAGCAGCGCCGTGACGAGCACGCCGACGGCGAGGCCGGTGAGGAAGGGGCGCTGGATGAAGCCCAGGCCGGTGCGCAGCCAGGCCTGGAAGGGTGAGGTCGGGGCCGGGCTGGGCAGGGTTTCGGCGCCTTCGACCGGGGCGCTCAAACTGTAGCCAATGCGCGGCAGGGTGCGGATCAGGCTGGCATCGCCCAACAGGCGTCGCAGGCGGGAAATGGCCTGGTTGAGCGCTTCATCGCTGCCATCCTCTTCCCACACCGTCTCGAGGAATTCATCGCGGGTGACCGGGCTTATGCCGCGCCTTGCGAGCAGGTGGAGCACACCGGCCAGGCGCGGTTCCAGCCGATGGGTCTCGCCCTCGCGCACCAGCACGCAGGCGATGAGGTCACAATGGGCCGTTCCGATCCGGAAACGCGTCGCGGCGTCGCCGCCGGGTGAGGAAAATGTCATGTCAGCCTATCTAACAGGTTTTCGTCAGGACCCAGATCCCGCACCATCCTAGTCAGTCCGGGCTAACACGAGCAAGGAGAGCGACGACCATGAAAGCTTTGTCATTCCTCACACGCGGATGGCCCCGTCCCGCCGGTGCGACCGGCCTGGTCCCGGGTCTGGCCGTCGGCCTGGCGCTGGCGTTCAGCGCGGCTGGACACACCCAGGCCCTCGACCGGATCACCGCCCCTGATGCCGCCCGTGAACGCCTGTCCGAGGCCCTCGACGCGCTCGAGGCCGCTGGCTTTACCGGCATTGTCGGCATCTCGCAGGGCGGCGAGACCGTGCTGATGCGCGGCGCCGGCATGGCCGATGCGCAGACCGGCCGCCCCTATGGTCCCGACACCCAGGTCGATATCGGCTCGATTACCAAGAGCTATACCGGCATGCTGGCCGCCGCGCTGATCAGCGACGGCACGCTGTCAGCCGATCTGCGCCTGGGCGACGTGTTCGACGCTGTCCCCGCCGACAAGGCCGGCATCACCCTGCACCAGATGCTGACCCATGCAGCCGGCTTTCCGGGCGGGGTCGGCGATGATCTGGCAGACGAGGATTTCGACACTTTCCTGGCCAATGCCTTTGCCGCCCCGCTGCGCTTTGAGCCGGGCACGAATTATTACTACTCCAATGTCGGCTACTCGCTGGCCGCCGCCATCATGGAGCGGGCGACGGGGCAGAGCTATGAGGCCCTGCTGCGCGACCGCCTGATGTCGGTCGGGATCGACCATACCGGCTATCAAGGCGCCTATGATGGCGAGCGCGCGGTGCATCTGGAGGACGGGCGTGACGTGTCCGAGGCCTCCTGGGGCGGACATCCGCCGAACTGGAACCTGATCGGCAATGGCGGGCAGGTCTCGACTGCGCCGGACATGCTGGCCTGGCGACAGGCCTGGTCGGCCGGCGAGCTGATATCGCCGCAAGCGCGCGATCTCGGCCAGACGCCCTTCCAGGACGAGGGCGGCGGTGTCTCGCATTATGGCTATGGCCTGGTGGTCGAGGATGACCCGGCGCTCGGCCGCATCTACTGGCACAATGGCGGCAATCCGCATTTCAACGCCCATTGGCGCGAGCTCGCCGATCACGGTCTGATCATGTTCGTCGGCACAGATCAGCGACGGCTGAATGCCGACCGGGTTGTCGAGGTCCTGACCGCGGCCTGGTTCGACCAGCCTCGGCGCATCGACCCAACGCCCGTCCCGTCAGCGACACCGGTCGCGTTGCCGGACACGCCGGCCGGCCAATTGGTGGCCGGTTTCATGGCCGCCCTCGAGGGCGACGCCGCCGCGCACCAGGCTTTCATCGAAACGCGCTTCAGCGCTGCCCTGCTCGCCTATGCCGACATGGACGGGCATCTCGCCATGTTCGAACAATTGGCAACGGATTTCGCCGGACAGCCCGTGACCGGTTTCGACCAAACCGCCACACAGATCCGTTTCACCGTGCATGCCGCGACCATGGGCGAGAGCGTTCCGATCACATTCGACATCGCCGGCAATGACGCGCCCGCGATTACCGGATTGCAGATCGGTTGAGCATCGGGACCCGGCCGCATGACGGCCGGGTCCCGACATCAGGCGCCGATTACTCCACGCTGTAGTTCACGAACTCGGCTCGCGTGACACGGCCGTCCCCGTCCACATCGATCATATTGAAGACCGCCGTCACACTCAGCACGGCCGACTCTTCAGCATTGGCAATGACGCGCTCAAGATAGGCCGGCGATGCCACGCCTTGCTGGGCTTCCATGCCGAGTTCCGCGAGCGCTGACTGGACCGACCCGGTCACCTCGGCGCGCAGGTCCGGTCCCAGCTGCCCGTCGGCGGTCAGGCCGGCTTCAACGAAAAGCTCGGCAAGGTCGAAATCATTGCTGCCATCGCGATCGACCGAGGCAAAGCTGGCCTCCGGATCATCGCGGTCGGCGATGGCCGGGGCCGAGGTCTGCAATCCGGTAGCCAGGGCGACGGCGGAGACGAGGGCAAGAAAACTGGCGGGCATGGTGAACTCCTTGATGTTGACAGG
>Ga0115011_10003608_pt1 | contig 10530 bp, 8 predicted proteins | sample TroAtlMetagenome_2_FD_88705 | JGI IMG/M metagenome (GOLD analysis project Ga0115011, IMG submission 88705) | Marine eukaryotic phytoplankton communities from Atlantic Ocean - Tropical Atlantic ANT8 Metagenome | ecosystem: Environmental > Aquatic > Marine > Oceanic | place: Tropical Atlantic... | reverse complement strand
GCTCTTCCTCAATTTGAGGCAGTTGATGTTCTCCGCGGCCCTGGAGATGATGCCGCTGTGTTGGGGCCACAGGGAGTTCCCGTAAGCGTATCTGCGGATGCCATGGTTGAAGGCGTCCACTTTTCACGTGATTGGTCCACTCCCCAGGAGGTGGGATTCAAGCTTATCCAAAGCAGCATTAGTGACTTATCCGCCATGGGGGCCACCCCATGGGTACATATTCTGTCAGTTGCATTCCCTCAGTCTTGCTCAGAGGAGTGGGTGGCTCAATTTTGGGCAGGGGTGTCAGAGGCCTGTGAAGATACAGGCACTCAGGTTGTCGGTGGCGATACGACTGTTTCGCCATCTGGAATATTTCTTTCAGCAACGGTTCTTGGTCGCCACGTTTCAGGAAAGCCTCTCCTGCGGAATGCAGCACAAGTGGGGGATGGAATCTACGTGACCGGTTGGCTTGGCGATAGTGCTGCTGGTCTTCGAACTCTTCAGATACAAGGAAGAGGTGAGGGTGGAACTCTTCCTTTGATTCAAAGGCAATGTAGACCTTCGGCACGAGTTGATTGGGGGGCATGGCTGGGAAGGGCAAATCACATCCATGGGTGTATGGATGTGAGTGATGGCCTTCTCCAGGACTTGGGGCATATGGCAGAGGAAAGTGGAGTGAGTATGCGAATAATCGCCTCTCAACTCCCGCTGTCTGATGCCTATAGCTCCTGGGCGAAGGACTTGAGTGACATTGAAACTGCTGTCTTTGCTGCCACGGGTGGAGAAGATTATGAGCTGGTGTTTACTGCCTCTCCTTCTGCAAACCTTCCGGGGTCATTGAAGGGCGTCCCGTTGACCAAAATTGGAGAGGTGGTTAGCAATAACGGCTCTGGAGTGTGTGACGTGAACCTGGTGGACGCCCAAGGAGAGATCGTTTCCGTCTTCTCTGGCGGGTGGGACCCCTTTCGAGCCGAGTCTTAATAAGGACTTGGAAAGAGGTCAGGGAATCGTTCGCTCATTCGTTTAGAGAGGCATTCTCGCGCCTCATCTTCTGTATCACATTCGAGAATTTGATGACTGAAGCCTTCTGCTTCAGTGCGGTTCAGATTTTGAAGGATACGCTTCACTACGGGGATGTTTCTGGAAGCCATACTGAGTTCCTGGTAGCCAAATCCAAAAAGTAGCTCTGTGTAGAGGGGAACGCCTGCCATCTCTCCACAGATCCCCACGGGAATCCCAGCCTCCCTTCCAGCTCTGGCTACAGTATTGAGGAGAGAGAGCACAGCAGGGTGTAGAGGCTCATAGTAGATATTGGCTTCTTCCTCTTCTCTGTCAGCCGCGAGGGTATATTGGATGAGGTCGTTGGTTCCCACACTGAAGAAGTCCACATGTTTGGCCAAAGTCTTTGCCATGATGGCTGCTGCAGGGAGTTCGATCATGATTCCTAGTGGCAGATCACAAGCATGGGGGACTTTTTCTGCCGTGAGGTGGGCAGAGGTCTCGTGAATAATTCTTTTCACTTGTTCAATTTCATTCACCGATGAAATGAATGGGATTAACAGTCTCACATTTCCTTGAACTGCAGCTCGCATGATAGCTCTTAGCTGGGTTTGAAATATGGATTGCTCTTTAAGGCAATAGCGGATTGCACGAAGACCGAAAAAGGGCCTCAACGCACGAGGGGTTGAATCACCTCCTGCAATTTTGTCTCCTCCGATATCCAGGGTGCGGATGGTTACCTTTTGCTCGGGGCTTCTTTGAATGATCGACTTGTAGTAGCGGGTTTGCTCTTCCTCTGTAGGGATTCCAGTCTTCCGGAGAAAGAGAAACTCAGTACGAAGCAATCCAATGCCGTTGCCGCCGCACTCTGCAATGGCCGCTAGCTCTTCGGGAAGGTCAATATTGGCGAGAAGCTCAACGGGTTCTCCGTCTTCAGAACAAGCAGGTTCATTGCGATTCCTGCGCAGTTCATAGTGGAAAGCTCGATCTGCATCTCGTCGGTGGGCATACGCGAGACATTGGGCATCTGAAGGGCGAACGATAATACCCCCGGTATCACCATCGACAATGATTCGGTCTCCATTTCCAATGATATTGGTCAAGTCTCTGATTCCCATGACAGCAGGGACTTCCAGGGACCGGGCGACGATGGTTGTATGACTTGTCGCAGAGCCACCTTCCACGGCTAGACCCACAATACCGGCGCTCAGCCATTGCACGGTTTCGGCTGGGCTGAGAACCGATGAAATCAGAACGGGGAGAGCTCCTTGGGGGTGGATGACGCCGCCGACCTCTGGGGTCTCGCCGTGAATGAGATTGGTCATGACCCGATCTGTGATGGACTCCACATCTGTGGTCCTTTCACGGAAATAGGCTTCTTCAATTCGTTCAAAAAACTCTCTAATATGTAAGCTCGTGAGCCGCAAAGCCCATTCCGCATTGACTCGTTCCTCAGCGATTCTCTTGAGCGCCCCCTGTACGAGCAAGGGGTCTTGAAGCATGAGTACTTGAGCCTCCAGAATAAACCGCGGTTCATCTCCATCTCTTTCAAGCTTGGATTGGAGGGCTCTGAGTTCATCGATGGAAGTTTGAAAAGACTTCCGGAGCCGAGCTTGCTCAGAGGAAATTTGCTCGGGAGAAATGTGATATTTTTCAAATGACAGTCTTCCTCTATCCAGCAAGACCGCATGCCCAATGGCGATCCCAGGCGATGCCGGAATTCCTTGTAGCAATTGCATTGAAGAGCCGTAATTCACATTAGTCCTCATTGAAGCGAGTCAAAAAGAGTTCCTCAAGTTCGTCGAGAGCCTGCTCTGCGCCATTTCCTACTGCTGTCAGTTCAAGGGAGGTACCCTTTGCAGCAGCGAGAATAAGGAGAGATAGTACACTCTTTGCATCGGCCTTTTCGTCTCCTCGAATCACGGATATTTGGGCGTCGTATGCGGATGCGGCCTTCGCAATCATCGATGCGGGTCTCGCATGAAGGCCCTTGGAGTTGATGACGATGACCTCTCTCTTTCCTTCCATCCGACCTCTCCCTCAAGTGACGTCATTTATCGTCTTTCAATATCTCGATGGTGAACGCTTACTTGCCATCCATGCTCTCGGATATGTTCACCAAGCTCTTCGGCGAGGCATACGGAGCGGTGACGTCCTCCAGTGCATCCAACTGCAATGGTGAGCAGGGCCTTCCCCTCTGTGTCATGTTTGGGAATGACGAAATCCAGGAGCCCATAGATGGAGCTCAGGAATTGCTGTGCGTCGGGGTTTGTTAATACATAGTCTCTGACCCCGGGATTGAGCCCTGATAAAGGCCTGAGGTCAGTCATGAAATGGGGATTGCTCAAAAAACGCCCGTCGAATACATATTCAGCTTCATGAGGGACCCCGTATTTGAAGCCAAAGCTCGTGATGATGATGGGCATTCTTCCCACTTCCGGGGGGGCGAATTGCTCAACAATGGTACGCCTCAATTGGTGAACATTCATATGTGAGGTGTCCAGGACCATTGAGGCATGTACGCGGAATTTTCGAAGAACGGTTCGCTCTCGCTCGATACCGTCCAAAAGAGTCTCTTCGGGCCCACAGAATGGATGGCGTCTGCGGGTTTCACTGAAGCGACGAATCAGGACTTCATTTTCACAATCCAGGAAGAGGAGGGATAGGGCGTGGCCCGCCGCCCTCGCACCGGTGATGAGCTCCTCAATGTCTTCGGCAAAAGGTTCCCCACGCCCATCCATGACCAAGGCAGCTCGAGGAATTTCCGTGTTGTTATCACAGAGCTTCAGGAATGAGGCAACCAGGGTTCCCGGCAAGTTATCGATGCAGAAGTATCCTGAGTCCTCCAAAGCCCGAAGAACCGTTGTCTTTCCTGAACCCGACACGCCACTCACAATCAGAATTCTCGTGTGGGAAGTTGGATTACCCTGGCTGGTTTCCATTTTCTCGTCCTCTGTATTTTGAGTTGTATGGTATCTGAGGGAGGGACCAAAGAGAATCAGATTATCGTTCGACTGGACTAGATTAGTTTCTTCCTGCGCGACGAAGACGGAATACCCAGCATTTCTCTGTACTTCGCTACTGTTCGTCGAGCGATGTCAATATTGGCTTCTTTGAGCAGGACCACGATACGGGCGTCGCTGAGAGGTTTTTCGGGGGGTTCGCCGTCCACGAGTTTCTTTATCTTGGACTTCACGGCTTCCGACGCCAGGTCATCACTGCCGTATACACTTCCGATTCGACTGTTGAAAAAGTACTTTAGCTCGAATATCCCCTGGGGCGTTTGCACGTATTTCTGGGTTGTGACTCGACTGACTGTAGATTCATGCATTCCAATGTCATCTGCCACATCTCGAAGAATGAGAGGTTTAAGATGCTGGACACCATGATCCAGAAACTCTCGTTGGTAGCGTACGATGCTCTCGGTCACTTTTCGGATGGTTGTTTGGCGTTGGTGAATCGAGCGGATGAGCCACACAGCTGACCTGACACGATCTTGCACGTAGTCCGAGGTTTCTTTGGCCTTGGCCCCAGATGCAGCTTCCTGTTTTTTCTGAATCATCGACTTGTAAAAGTTATTGATTCTCAGTTTGGGAAGCCCGTCCTCATTGAGGTGAACGATGTACTCCTCACCCACCTTCGTGATGTACACATCAGGTGTGACGTATTGGGTCGTCTCACTGGTAAAGTTACGACCTGGCTTTGGCTCCAGCGTCCCCAGTTTTTCCATGAGCCGCTTGAGCGTTTCGGTCGTGATTTTCAGGTCTTTTTGGATGCTCTTATAATCGTGGCGCTCCAGATTGCCCAGATGGTCTTCAATTAAGACAAGGAGTTGTTTGTCCTCTGGAAAGAGGTGCTCCGCCTGGACCTGCAAGCATTCCTGGAGATTTCTCGAGCCGACTCCCATCGGGTCAAAAGCTTGAATGTGCTCAAGGACCCATTCAACTTGTTCCGTTTCCACGTTGCACTCCCGTGCAATGTCCTCAAGAACGTCTTCCTGAATGTAGCCAGAATCCCCAATATTTCCGATCAAGTGTCTCGCAATTTCCGAATCTTCTTCATCAAAGGAACTCATTCGAAGTTGATCTCGAAGGTGATCCTGGAGAGAGGACATGGACTCCACTGTAGCCTCAAGAGAAGGGCGTTCTTCATGATTCAGTCGGTGACTTGGGGCATGAGAACTGTTGGAAAACTCTTCGTAGTTTTCTACAAATTTCTCGTAGTCCTCAATGGGCTCTCGGCGGTCTGTCTCTGCAGTTTTGGCTGGTTCTTCTTGTACGGGCGTAGTGGCGCCGGGATTCGTTCCTTCTTCCGCGCCAATGTCCTGGAGGGGAGAGGCTTCTTTGTTTTCCTGTTGAGCCAAGTCAGATTCAGGGATCTCTTCCAGGGTTGGATTCTCCAGGAGTTGGTCCTGTACGTGACTCTCGAGTTCGACCCGAGACAATTGGAGGAGCTTAATGGCTTGCTGCAACTGTGGCGTCATCACCAGTTGCTGACTCAGCTTTAGATATTGCTTGAGTTCCATGCCTTCTCCTGCCCGAATTACGTTGCTCTCTTCCTTCCATGCTATCCCAGGGGGAATGGGGCCGCAAGTACCTTCCAGGGAAGTTCTCATGTTTTGGCGCGTCTCTTGCAATGCCTGTGAATAAGAGCCTTTCGCTCCATGGCGGCCCTGTGGACCCTGTGGTAGAGTAGGCCCAAGTGAAGTGCTTGGAGGAGTAAGGCCATGAATAGAAATAAGCTTTGTGTATTGACGTCTGTACTGTTCATCACTGTCTGGGGGTGTGCAGATGAACCTGAAGAGGCGCCGGTTCCCCTTGAATGTTCTGTTTGTGAGGCCGGTACAAGTTACTGTTTGGGTGAGTATTCTGTCACTTGCGATGCAGAGGGAGCGGGAATGTCTTCAGTGAGTTGCCTGCAAGGGCAAACCTGTGATCCGTCCCAGGGGATCTGTGTGCTTTCTTACTGCCCTGAATATGGTTTTCGTGGATGTGCCGATGATACGACGGCTTCTCAATGTGTTGAGGGGGCTTTGGTGGACGTTCCATGTGCAGCCGAAGAGGTGTGCCGGGGGGGAGCTTGTGTCTCCGCCACATTGGATGGGTCAGCCTGTGGTTATAAAGCGGTGTTGACTGGAACGGGGGAAGATATCGCGGTGAGTGAGTGTGGTATCGGTCAGGCTTGTACCGTGGAAGAGGGAGAGGCCAAGTGCACGGCACAGGTCTGTGAGCCCGGAACCCGAACGTGCCAGGACAGGGATGGCGATGGCATTAATGAATTGGCTCAGGTGTGTAATGGGGATGGAACCGGAGCGGATTCGGTAGGGGAAGAGGATTGTTCTGAAGGGCTGGGGACCTGTATTGATGGATTTTGCTCATGTGCGGAACCTGTCACGACGGACTCCGGAGGAGACCTGGAGGATGTTGTCGATGACCTTAATCTGGATGGAGGGCCGTCCGTAGATATTTCTCTCGGACTTTCCGATAGCCTGGTGAAGGGAGATGTCCCCGAACTACAAGCTCCCAATAAAGCCTCCGGGTGGATTGGAGGGTCTAAAATTTCGTTCAATTCCTATGCAAATGTGTTTTTCGAGGCAGCGACTTCCAGGTTGGTGATCAGCTTTGCCAACGGTCAGAAAAAAGTTGAAATGGCTATTGGAGAAGCCACGGAAAATTGGTCTGGCACTGCCTCTGAAGCGAACGCCGGATTCGTCGGCTATAACGATGGAAGCGGGGTGGGACAAGACTTTAAGTGGGGGGCCGGTGTCTCAGCCCTGGGAAATGATTATGGGGGAACTCTTGAGATTGTAATCGAGGAGAACGAAGGCCCAGGGGGAAGAGTCATCGGAACCTTTAGTGCAGACCTGCAAGTGGCCCCAGGAGAAGATGGAGGCCCTATGGGCATCACAGATGGGACCTTTGACATCCAATATGACTGATTCTTCCTCCCCCACGCGATTGAACCACAAGGTTCTACTCACCAGTTTGGAAGGAGTCGCTTGCGCGCTTCTCCTGGAAAACGGGGTCCTGAAAGAGATATTACTGCGGAAAGCGGAGGATGATTCAAGTCCTGGGGATATTCACGCGGGTATGGTTAAGGACGTGGTTCCAGGGCTCAAGGCCGCCTTTGTGGAACTCGGACTCCAAAGAACGGGATTTCTCCCGTTGAAAGAAACCCGCGGTCCCCAGAAGAAGTTGAAAGCTGGGCAGCGGATCTTGTTGCGAGTGCTCCGGTCTGCTGGTGGGGACAAGGGCCCCAGAATGAGCCAGGAGGTCGCGATTCCCGGGATGTCCCTGGTCCTCTATCCAGAGGGGAACCGGATCGATTTCTCCAAGAAAATCGTGGACAAGAAAGAGAGAGAGAGGCTTGAAGAAATCGTCGCTCCACTGCTGCGGGAATCCGGGATGGGTGTTTTGCTGCGAACTGCGGCGAGTGGGATAGAGAAAGAGAGGCTTCTTCAGGAACTCGAGTACCTCAGGGACGTGGGGAAGGATCTCATAGACGAATTCAAGCGAGACGTGACTCCCAGGCGTTTGTATTCGGCAGCCACTGTTCTTTCTTTGGTACAGAGGGAATGGCTTCCTCTGGGAGTGTCCGAAATTTGGGTGGAGGATGCTGCTCGGGCCGAAGAGGTAGAGCGCATGTTGATGTCCCCCTGGAATTCAGGGAATACACAACTCAAAAAGAATGTGGAGTCTCGTTCGTTAAAACGGATTTTTGGCCTTCAAAAACCCCTGGACCGAATGAGGTACCGGCAGCTTTGGCTTCCCTCCGGGGGAACCATTGTGATCGATGAGACCGAGGCCATGACGGTTATCGATGTAAATTCCGGAAAATTTAGTGGGGGCAAAAAGAAAGAGAGCCTGCCCATGAAGATTAATTTGGAGGCAGCCAAGGTCATTGCGGAGCAGGTCCGTCTGCGCGGTATTGTCGGTATTATCGTGGTTGATTTCATCGATATGGAGGAGGCAGAGGAAAAGGCCCAGGTTCAGAGAGTGATGGAGGGGTACATGACTTTGGACTCCGCCCGTACTCGAATCCTCCCTATCAGTGGGATTGGGCTGATGCAAATGACCCGGCAACGAACCGGAAGGGGGGCGGGGCAAATGGCCCCTATTCGTTGTTCTAGCTGCAGGGGGACAGGAAAACGAGATCGCTTTGCGGGCATTCTTGAGAGTGTCGCTGATGAAGTGTGGGGGGTTCTCCGATCGGTTAGCACTCCACCGGCGGAACTGCGGGTGCAGGCTCGGGACGATATTATGAGGGCCATAGAAGGCTCCGGACTTCTGAACTCTCTAGAGGAGAAGGCTGGCCTGCCTATTGGGCTCGAGAAGAGGGGAGAGGACTCTGAGCGTCCCTTCAATGTTCGTATTTTGTAGGGTTGGAAGCCTTTCCTTTTTTCGCCACTGGGCCCAGGCAGTGGTAGATTGCAGTCATGAACGATTCTGCGACACCAACTGAAATCCATGAGAGAGGGACTGACCCCGGAAGGCGCGCTTGGGTCGATCATTATCTGGACTACCTATATGCATCTCAGGGAGCCTCCCCCCACACGTTGAGGGCCTATGAGACGGACCTCTCTGAGTTTCTCCGTCTCTGTGCTGAACAGGAGGGCCGAGGGATTGACCCCGCATCTGTACAGAAGTCTCATGTGCGGAATTATCTCCAGGAAATTCACGGTAGAAATGCCCCAAGTACGGTGGCAAGGAAGTTGTCTACTCTCAGTTCCTTCTTTCGGTTCATGACTCAGAGAGGGGCGCTCACAGTTGATCCTGTTGCGGGAGTGCGCTCTCCAAAACTTCCCAGAGACCTTCCAGCCCTTCTTTCAGTGGACCATATCTTCGTTTTGCTGGAGGCCCCGGATGGGACGACTCCATTGGGTGCCAGGGATCGCGCCATGTTGGAAACGCTCTATGGGTGTGGGCTTCGAGTGAGTGAGCTCACGTCATTAAACCTGGACTCGATTGATTATGGAGAGAAACTTCTTCGGGTTGTCGGTAAAGGGCGAAAGGAAAGAGTCCTGCCAGTCGGACGAAAAGCGGTGGAGGCACTGCAGCGTTGGCTTACGCTCCGAAGCGGCTGTCGTGTTAATCGTCCTGCTCCTCAAAAAAAAGATGTGGATGCCCTTTTCCTCAATAGGCTCGGTGGGAGGCTTAGCAGCCGTAGTGTGGCTCGTATGTTAGATAAACATATCATGAGTGTAGCCACGCTTCTCTCGGTGAGTCCCCACGCTCTTCGGCATTCTTTCGCTACCCACCTCCTGGACTCAGGAGCAGACCTTCGACACATTCAGGAGTTGCTAGGACATGTGAGCTTGAGTACAACACAAAGGTACACGCACATGAGCCCGGATCACCTGATGGCTGTGTACGACCGAGCTCATCCGAAAGCGTAGGGGAGAATTATGGAGAGTTTTCACGGGACCACCATCCTTTGTGTCCGAACCAAGAACAGCGTTGTTTTGATAGGAGACGGCCAAGTGACCCTTGGAAGTACTGTTGTTAAAGACAATGCGCGAAAAGTGCGGCGCTTGGGAGGCGGGAGTGTCCTCAGTGGTTTTGCAGGTTCAACGGCAGATGCTTTTACATTGTTTGAAAAGTTTGAAGCCAAATTGAAGGAACACTCCGGGCAATTGGTTCGAGCTGCGGTGGAGTTGGCGAAGGACTGGAGAACGGATCGCGCAATGCGGAGGCTGGAAGCGCTTCTCATCGTGGCTGATGAAAATGCGACCCTCGTTATTAGTGGTTCAGGGGATGTGATTGAGCCCGAAGAGGGCATTGCTGCCATTGGCTCGGGCGGAAGCTTTGCTTTGGCGGCTGCGAGGGCTCTTGTCCGTCATCAGCCTGACTATTCAGCCCGTCAGGTTGCACAGTCTGCCATGGAAATCGCCTCAGAAATATGTGTGTATACGAATACCTGTTTTACCACCGAAGAAATCAGTTTAAATCACGAAGAATAAAGGAGTGCAAGGATGGCCCTGCAATCTACATTTACACCACGGGAACTCGTGGGCGAGCTTGATCGACATATCGTGGGTCAAAATGATGCGAAACGAGCGGTGGCGATCGCCCTTCGAAATCGATGGAGACGGCAACAGATCTCTGAAGGAATGCGGGAAGATATCTCTCCCAAGAATATCATTTTAATTGGTCCCACAGGGGTGGGGAAAACCGAAGTGGCAAGGCGTCTCGCCAAGCTTGTCAAAGCCCCGTTTCTCAAAGTCGAGGCCAGTAAATTCACAGAAGTGGGTTATGTGGGCCGTGATGTTGAGTCCATTGTTCGAGATTTGACGGACATCGGAATTCGGATGGTTCAGGAGGAAGAGGAGGAAAAGGCCATTCCCAGGGCTGAGAAGGTGGCAGAGGACAGGCTTCTCGATCTCCTCGTCCCGAATCCTGTCAGACCAGCGTATGAGGAGTCAGGGAGCGGTGGCCCCATGGAGGAAACTCGCCAGAAATTTCGGAAGATGCTCCGAGAGGGCAGTCTTGATGAGCGTACGGTCACTGTGGAGATTGAGGAGCGTTCAGGAACCGCGATGTTCGACATATT
>Ga0115011_10003607_pt1 | contig 10533 bp, 6 predicted proteins | sample TroAtlMetagenome_2_FD_88705 | JGI IMG/M metagenome (GOLD analysis project Ga0115011, IMG submission 88705) | Marine eukaryotic phytoplankton communities from Atlantic Ocean - Tropical Atlantic ANT8 Metagenome | ecosystem: Environmental > Aquatic > Marine > Oceanic | place: Tropical Atlantic... | reverse complement strand
TATCGAGTCAGGGGATCGAAGACCTCGGGGGAGGCCAGGATCTCCTCAACGCTCAAGGTCTGCTTGAAGAGCGCGTAGGGGTTGTTGCTGGCGTGCTTGCGGGCCTTCTCGGCGATCTTGGCGAAGGTCTCGCGGGTGGCGCCGTACTTCCACTGATACTCCCGACCCGCGCCGCCGAACATCTGGGCGGCGGGGGGGGCCTGGGCAAAACCCTGGACCTCCATCATCACCTGGGCGTGCTTGTCGAGGGGGTTGGTGCGGTCGTCGTACTTGCTGCCCAACGCGCCGCGCTCCATCTGCTCGAAGCCCACCACGAGGGCGCAGTCGACCACGCCGCCGCGGACGGCCTGGGCCGCCAGCATCAGGGCCGAGGAACCCGTGGAGCAGTTGTTGTTGACGTTGAAGACGGGGATGCCCGTCAGGCCCACCTCGTAGATGGCCCGCTGGCCGCAGGTGCTGTCGCCGTAGACGTAGCCGGCGTAGGCCTGCTGGACGGCGTCGTATTGAACGCCGGCGTCCTCGAGGGCGCGTCGGGCCGCGTTGGCGGCCATGGTGTGATAGGGGTCGCTCTTGCCGGGCTTACCGAACTCGACCATCCCGACGCCGATGACGTTTACCTTGGTGCTCATATCGATCACTCCTTTGTCGGCTTAGTTGGCCGAGATGAATCCGAGTCGGTGAACAGGGGCGAAGGCGCCGTCGATGCGGAGCTTCCCTCGCTGGTACAGATCTTTGGGCGTGCCCTCGCCCGACGCCCAGGCGCCGAAATCTTCGTCGCTCAGGGTCAGGGTGGTGGTGGGCTGGCCCTCGCCGATGGCGAAAGGTTCGCCCCCGTCGACGATGATGTGCACCGTTGCGCCCACCTCGGCCACGAGGCCGGGGTTTTGGGCCAACTTCTCCGTCAGCGCGGCGAAGATGCCCGGGGCGTGGGCCACCGTCTCGGCCACCGGGGCCGTGGCGGCGCTGGTGTCCATGGTGTTGCCGGCGGCCTTGAGCTTTTGCACCTCGGCCTTCATCCACTCCTTGTCGATGGTCTGCATGAAGCTGAGCTTCTGAGACGCCATGACGTTGCCGGAGATTTGGAGGTCCCCGCCGAAGTAGAGCTTCTGGGGATCCGCCTCGCCGTAGCTCATGGCCAAGAAGTTGGCGTCCGAGAGCTCCAGGGTGCAGTCCACGCCGTCGGTGAGACCGGGGCTGACGCTGCCCTCCCCCGTCTTCAAATCGATGGTCCAGGCGCTCTCAGGATCCGTCAGCTTGAACCCAAAACTGGTGCCCACTTGGCTCACCAAATCCGGGTTCTGGGCCACATAGGCGCCGATGCCCATGAAGATGTCGGCTGTGCCGCCGTCCTCGGGCTCCGCCGCGCCCCCCCCGTCGGCACCGCGGGCCGCCATGGCCGCCTGTACCGCCTCGGGCGGGATCTTGGTCAGGAAGGTCAGCTTCTGCGCGGCCATCATATCGCCGGTGATCTGAAGCTGGCCGCCGAAGTACATCTTCTGGGGGTCGGACTTGCCGGCCACCATGCCCATGAAGTCGGCGTCGCTCAAAATGAGCGTGCAGTCGGCGTTGCCCGATCCGGGCTTCACCGAGCCGGTTCCGCTCCGCAGATCGAGGACGTAGCTACTACTGGGGTCGGTGAGGGTGAACTGGAAGCACTTGCCCACCTTGCCCACCAACTCGGGGTGCTCGGCCACATAGGCCGCCATGCCGCCGAAGACGTCGGCGCTGGTGGGTACGGCCGGGGCCGCGTCGGCGACCGGGGCGGCGTCGACCACGGGCTCGGGCTTGCTGGGGATCTCGGCGTGCAGCTCGATGGCCGCGTTGCTCAAGACCACGGTGTCCCGCTCCTTGATCCGGCAGCGGAAGAGGATGCGTTGGTCGCTCTCTTTCCACATCTCCGTCACCAGGGTCTCCCCGGGGAAGACGCTGTCGGCGAAGCGGACCTTGATGCTCTTGAAGTACCGTGGATCGCCGCCGGAGAAGGCGTTGATCACGTGGCGCGTGGCGAAGCCGAAGGTGCACAGACCGTGGAGAATCGGCTTGTCGAAGCCGAAGGCCATGGCGAAGCCCGGATCCACGTGCAGCGGGTTCCAGTCGCCGCTCAGGCGATACAATAGGGCCTGATTGGTGCCGATGTTCTCTTCGGTGACCACGTCGGGGGCGCGGTCCGGCGCGACGTTCACCTCGCTGCTGGGACCACGCTCGCCGCCGTAACCGCCGGCGCCGCGAATAAAGCTCACGAACTCGTTCTTGATGAGCAAATTGCCGTCTTCGTCATAGCTCTTGGCCTCGACGTTGACGATGGCACCCTTCCCCTTGTCCCAGATGTCCTTCACTCGCGCGCGGTGAGTGAGGGTCGCCTGGGCGGGCAGCGGGTAGTAGAGCTCCATGTATTGCTCGCCGTGGAGCAGGCGCTCGGGGCCGTAGTTGAGGCCCGGGGCCTTCTCGCCGCGGATAGCGCGATCGATCATGGCGTTCATGGCCGGAATGACGCCGTAAGTGGGCAACGCGCGGAAGCCCTTATTGTGGCGCTCGTAGACCAGTTGGAGATCTTTGCTGTCTGAAGGATCGTTGGCCGCCCCGACACCCAGGGCGTAGAGGGCCAGGTCCCGCTCGTCATAGGTGGTGACGTCTTCGGGGAACTCGTAGCCCAGGGCCAGATCCACATCGATGATATCGTTGCCGCCCAGGCTGGGCCCGGCATTGATATTGTCCATCACCGGTGCCATGGCGGCTGCGATCATGGGCGGGCTCTCCGTCTCCCCCTCGAAGGAGGTGATGGCATCCCAGTTGTTCTTCACCGTCTCGATGCTCACCGCGCGACCGATACGCGTGGTGTGCCCCATGGTGCGCTCCCAGCGGAGCTTGGCGAAGTAGCCGCCCCCCACCTCGAAGAGCGCGCCGTTCTCGGTGCAAGAGTCATGGCTCAGATACGCCACCAGCGGGCTGACCAACTCGGGCTTGAGGGCGTCGGTGATCTCTTTGGGGAGCACCGTCTCCGTCAGCCGTGAGCCGGCGATGGGGGCAATGGTGTTGACCGTGATCCCCTTCTTGGCGCCCTCGACGGCGAGGGTGCTGGCGAGGCCCACCAGGCCCATCTTGGCCATGCTGTAATTGGCCTGACCAAAGTTGCCGTAAATGCCGGCGCCGGACGAGGTCATGATGATGCGACCGTAGCCCTGCTCGCGCATATAGGGCCACGCAGCGGCGGTGACGCGATAGCTGCCCAGGACGTGCACCCGATAGATCAGGTCCCAGTCGCTCTCGGACATCTTGTGGAAGCTGGTGTCCCGCAGGATCCCGGCGTTATTGATGACCACGTCCACGCGGCCCCAGGTATCGATGGCCGTTTGGACCACCTTGGCCCCGTCCTCCACCGAGTCGTAATTGGCCACGGCTTCGCCGCCGGCCTCGCGGATCTCCGCCACCACCTTGTCGGCAGCACGGTTGTCGGCGCCGTCGCCAAAGGCGGACCCGCCCAAGTCGTTGACTACCACCTTGGCGCCGCGACTGGCGAAGAGGAGCGCATGGGTACGGCCCAACCCTCCACCGGCACCGGTGACAATCACCACCTTGTCGTCGAAACGTAGCTCTTTAGCCATCCCGTAGGATCTCCTGTCTTTGGCGCTCCGGGTACGAAGGAGCGCGATTCACCCCCCGAGACGTCGACCGTGGTGCGCTGGACAGCGCCGCCAGATCGAGCTCGGTCTATGCCGCCCGTATTCAGCCACAGCCCCTCTCCGATCTCACGGAGAATGCGGCGATGTATGTCGAATCGGGCGTCGTCATTGCAGTATCAGGCTTTGGCGGCCTGGTCGGCATCGTCGACCTCGTCTGCGAGGGTCGCCAATAGCCGCTCTCCCGTGGAGTGCACGAGGTCGATCTGATGTCTGACCCTCGGCTCGGCACGCTCCAAGAATCGCTCCAAAACCTCGCGGCGTTCAGGATGCTTGGCGGCCTGTTCCCAGAGCGCGATGCTGGTCTCCGCATCGGAGAGCACCTGAATCAATCGCTCGGCGTGCAGCATGGCAAACGCAAAATCACGCTTGGGATCCCAATTCTTGAGAAATTGATCGGCCCAACTGGTGACCGGCTTGCCGGTGAGTGCCTTGAGCTTCTTAGCCGCCGTGCGCTGGAGTAGATGCTGTGTCAGCGACATGGCCATGGAGTTGAGCTTCGCCACCCGTTTTTGGAGCGGATCACGGCTCGACAATGCCCGCCACTTGGTCTGTGCCATCCGAACCACCCACGCTTGGGGGTTCTTCATGATGCCCATCAGCGCATCCTTCATGGCCATTAGGGCCTGGATTTGGCTGGTGCCTTCATAGATGGGGAAGACCAGGGCGTCGCGGAGTAGCTTTTCCGCACCGTACTCCTTGGTATAGCCGGAGCCCCCATGAATCTGGAGATTGCGGCGCGCGATCTCGACGGCTTTCTCGGAGCCCGTGTACTTGAGTAGCGGGGTCAATCGGCGAGAGCGAGCCAGGTGTTTGCGGTAGAGGGAGTCGTACTCCTCCCACTCGGCGCTGCCCTTTAGGCAGAGGTGATCGCGGGCGATCTCGTATCGGCCGGCCAGCTCTACGCTGTAGGCTGCCTTCATGATCAGCGCCCGAATCCCTTGGATATCGGTCTGCATCTCATCGAGGTAGTCGGCGATCATCTCGTGCTTGTCGATGGTCTTGCCCATGCTTGGGCGTTCCGCGGCGTAGTCCTTGGCCATGCGATAGGCCGACTCGCAAAAGCCCAAACACTCGAAGCCCACGCCCACGCGTGCGTGATTCATGAGTTCCAGCATCAATTTGAAGCCATCGCCACGCTGACCGATGAGTTCACCGGGGCTGTCCTTGAAGGTGATGGCGACGGTGGCCGATCCATGGTGCCCCATCTTCTCTTCGACGCGGTCCACAGTGGCGTGCCAGGTCTTCTTGCCACCCTTCTTCTTGGGATCGTCATAGGCTTTGACCAAGAAGAGAGAGAGGCCGGGCAGACCGGCTGTCTTGCCTTCGTTGGGCTCGGTTCGGGCAATGACGAAGTGATACTTGGCGTGACCAGAGGTGATGAAGATCTTCTGTCCGGTGACCCGCCAGATGCCATCGTCACCCAAAACACCTTTGGCCCGCAGCGCCGCCAAATCGCTCCCAGCATGCGCCTCGGTCAAGTCCATGGAGCCCCACGCCTTGCCCTCGATGAGTTCGTCGATCATCTCTGCGAAGCGCGTCTCTTGAATCTGACCGGTCTCCGGATCGATCCGGGTCGTGCCCTCCTTGGTGGAGTAGAGCAGGGCTACGGTCGCCATTCCCGAGTGGAAAGAGTTGTGGACGCAGACGGACACATCGGCGCGGGCAAAGAGCTCTACCGTCATGAGGTACACCAGCGCGGGGGCGTTGAGGCCACCCAACTCGCGGGGCGTCGCCAACCCATGCAGTTCGAGTCGCTTGAGCTTCTTGAAGACGTCGGTGAACGCCTTTCCCTCAATGACTTCGCCGTCCTTTACGTGGCAGCCTTGGCGATCGATCTCAGCCGCTTTTGGTGCCACCACTTCGCCCGTGAATCGGCCAATGGTCTCGAGGACCTCTCGGTAGAACTGGAGCGCTTCGTCGTCATTGGCAAAGACGCTCGTGTCCCCACGCTCGACGGTCTCGATGATGGGGGCCCACTCCAGCCCCTTGTTCACATAGTATTGAAGGTCTTCGTTATCGGTGAAGAAGTTCGCCATGGCCGTGGTGTGCTCCCATTGGTTTCGGTACAGCTGATCACAAATGTACCGACCGGTACGTCTTAAATCAGGCCCGTCCACTCCACGAAGCCGTGTCGCAAACGGGCGTTGGAAGATACGAAGATCCAAGAGCGGCGAGCAAGGCCTGCCAACCTCGCTCGGGTCCAATTGCGGCGACATGTAGCGTTTAGCGGGCTCAAAATTATGCCCTCAAAATGAATGACGGTTCATTCATGGCCGCCCACAGCCCCTCTTGTCGTCTCGAAAGAGAGAATTTCACTGACGCAGAAACGCATTTGAAGACGGTCCGCAGCGACAGGCATTCGGCCCATGGAGCAGTCCCGACTGGGCACCCTATCCGCCTCGACGGCGAGCGCCGTTCTTGCTGACATCGAAAGGTGATTGAAGGAGATGGTCAGCGAACGCAGGTCATCGGCCCAGGGGGATGCCCCGACCGAACGTTCTATTCTTCTGTGTCGACGGTGAGCGACACCTCAGGGGTGCTCACGGAGGTCCACTTGGGACCGCCGCGACGAACGCTGATCAACTGGGCCGCCACGGCAATGGCAATTTCCCCGGGAGTGAGGGCTGCGATGTCGAGGCCGACTGGGCAATGCACTCGGTCGATGCGCTCGGCATCCAACCCGCGCGCCGAGAGACGATTGCGAAATCTGGCCCACTTCCCTCGACTTCCGATCATGCCCAGATAGCGCAGTGGGCGGTCGGCCAGGGCCCGGAGCACAGCCTCGTCCACCGGATGTGAATGGGTCATGATGACCACAAAATCGGTTTCAGCGGGCGGGGTGCTCTTGATGAAGTCGATGGGATCCTCATCGTTGACCTCGATGCCGTCTAGAAAGCGTTCGGCCGCGGCCCATTCGGCCCGCTCGTCGACCACGGCCACGTCGAACCCCGCGACATGGGCTACGGTGGCCAACTCGGTGCCCACATGGCCCGCCCCGAAAATCCACAGACGCGGGCGCGGATCGGTCTTCTCCAAAAACACCTTCATCTTCCCTCCACAGCACATCCCCAAATCGCGCACGAGGTGCACTGTGATCATCTGAGTGGTCGGCCCCCGCCCGTCCAAGAGAGTGCGGGCCTGGTCGATGACATGATGTTCTAGGGCGCCACCGCCAATGGTCCCGACGGTGCGGTCGGCTTCGACGAGCATGCGGGCACCGGCGGTTCGCGGCGTGGAGCCACCCGATTCGACCACCGTAGCCATGACGAAGGGTCGTCCCGCTTTCTCGGCGCGGGCCACCTCGGCGAAGAAGGTACGCACACAGACTCCCTGGCCGCCGTCCATCGGCAGCCGCGACGGGTCACCTTATGGAGTCGGGCAGCAGCGAGCAAGGGGCGGTCGGTGCTCAGCCCTTCTGAGCACGGGCCATGTCGAGGGCGAGGTCTTCGATCATGTCCTCTTGGCCACCCACGGTGCGCCGACGACCTAATTCCACCAGAAGGTCCCGGGACGAGACGCCATACTTGGCCCCCGCACGCTGGGCGAAGAGGAGAAACGACGAATAGACGCCGGCATAGCCCAAGACGAGGGCGTCACGGTCGATGCGCACGGGGCGATCGGTGATGGGTACTACCAGGTCTTCGGCTACGTCCATGAGCTTGAACAAGTCGATCCCGTGGTCGGCGCCCATTCGGTCGAGTACGGCCACGAAGACCTCGAGGGGTGTATTGCCCGCGCCGGCCCCGAGGCCGGCTGCCGACCCATCGATGCGAATCGCGCCGGCCGCCATGGCCGCCAACGAGTTGGCGATGCCCATGCCCAGATTATGGTGCCCGTGAAACCCCACCTGGGTCTCGGGGAGTAGACCTTGGCGGAGAGCGCCCACCCGCGCCGTGACACCGTCCGGCAGCAGATAGCCCGCCGAGTCGGTGATGTAGACACATTCGGCCCCATAGCTCTCCATCAGCTTGGCTTGAACCAAGAGCTGCTCGGGCTCGAGCATGTGGGCCATCATCAAGAAGCCCACCGTATCGAGGCCCCGCTTACGCGCCGCCTGAATATGCTGCTGGGAGACGTCGGCTTCGGTACAATGAGTGGCGATGCGGATCGTGGTCACACCACAGTCCTGCGCCATCTTCATATCGTCGACGGTGCCGATTCCGGGGAGGAGGAGAGCGCTGATCTTTGCCGTCTTCATCTGGGGAATGACGGCGTTGAGATATTCCTCGTCCGTATGCCGTGGGAACCCGTAATTGATGGACGCACCGCCCAAACCATCACCGTGGGTTACCTCGATGAGGGGGACCCCGGCGTCGTCGAGACCCTTGGCGATGGTGACCATCTGCTCGAGGGTAATCTGGTGGGCCTTGGCGTGCATGCCGTCCCGTAAACTCATGTCGTGGAGCACGACCTTCTGTCCGGTGAGGTCCATTAGAGGCTCCTCTGCTCAGGGCGAAAGTCACCGCGCCCAATCCGTTCTGCGAAAAGCTCGCCGGTCCGCAGGGCGGCGGCGGTCATGATGTCGAGGTTGCCCGCATACGTCGGGAGATAGTCACCCAACCCGGCGACTTCGAGATAAATGGAGACCCTGCGCCCATCGAAGACCGGTCCATTCTTGAGCGTATAGCCGGGGACGTACTCACGAACGGCTTCGATCATCTCGTGTACGCTGGCCGTGATCGCCTCCTCGTCGGGTGTGTCTGCGGTCAGGCAGTGAACCGTGTCGCGCATGATGAGCGGCGGATCGGCCGGGTTGAGGATGATGATGGCCTTTCCCTTTTTGGCGCCGCCCACCCGAGCAACACCATCGGCCGTGGTCCGGGTAAACTCGTCGATGTTCCTTCGGGTCCCGGGGCCGGCCGACTTAGAAGACACGGTGGCGATAATCTCGGCGTAGTCCACGGCTTGGACTCGACTGATGGCCGCCACCATCGGGATGGTCGCCTGTCCCCCGCAGGTCACCATGTTCACGTTCATGGCCCGGGAGTTCACGTGGGCGTCTAGATTCACCGGCGGCACACAGAAGGGCCCGATGGCCGCGGGCGTGAGGTCGATCATCATCGCGCCGACCCCATTGAGCTTGGCAGCGTTGTCCGCGTGGGCATAGGCGCTGGTGGCGTCAAAGGCGATTTGGATTTCGCCGGGTTCACTCTGCCGCAAAAGACCGTCGACGCCTTCGTGGGTGGTCTTGAGTCCCAGATCGCGCGCCCTGGCGAGGCCGTCGGATTCGGGATCGATACCCACCATCCAGACCGGCTCGATGAGCGGGCTGCGCAAGGCTTTGTACATGAGGTCGGTGCCGATGTTTCCGGAGCCGACGATGGCCGCTTTGACCTTCATTGAGTTCCTCTTCGCGTAGACGTGTCCGTCTTTTCGTCATGGATCAGTTCAGCACTGACCGTGTCAGTCGTGCCGGTGGGTACGCGCGAGCAGCATAGAGAGGTTCGAATTCAGGGAACAGGGAGAACCGCGACGAACTCAATCCCGCCCCGCCTCATGCCGGCGTCGAGGAGTCTAGCGTCAGGAGAAGATGATTTACCGACCGCGATGTCGGCTCTACCCGTCCTCGGCAACAGGGTCGAAGGCACCGGTCAGAAAAACCGATGCGAGCTGCTTCATGAAGGCCAAGATGGACTCCGTGGGGGTCTCGTTGGGCACAATTCGATCCACGGCCAAGCCGTTCATCAGAGTGAACGTCACCTGCAGCAAGAGCTCCCCCGATGGACAGCCACTCAGGTCCGGGAAAAGCTCTGCCGTGAGCATCCGTGCCCGCTCTGAGAAGTGACGGCCTGTTTGGGTGACGGTGATCTGTAAATCGGGATCGGTTCGAGCCGCTACGAGGAGCTCGAGCCAGACATAGAAGGTCCGACTAGAAAACTGCGCCCACAGCAAATCGACGGCCTTTTGGCGCGCGTCGACCCCCTTTGGCAAGGCCATTACAGCCTCGCGAAAAGCGCCGATTCGACGTTCGAACACATACTCGACTGTCGCCGAGACCAGTGCCGTTTTGGTGCTGTAGTGGTGGAGGAGCGCACCTCTCGAGATGCCTCCCCGCTCACAAACGCGCACCGTGGTCGTGCCGGCGTAGCCCACATCCGCCAAGCATTCGAACGACGTCTCTAGAATATGCGCCTTGGTCGATGCGCTCCGCTCGGCCTGGGTGCGTCGCACCTTGGCCCCCAATTTCCTCCGTGTCACTTCCCTGCCCATCGTCAATGGCGTGGATACACGCCGAATTGCCCAAAGAACCCCTCAGAGCGGCCCACACAGTAGCAGTAAATGGAGTCCCGTCGGAGGGTTTACCGCCTCGACCACTCAATATTCTGGAGTCAATCTGGACGGTAAGAAGAAGTCATTTTCGACGGTAAGATGGGTCTAGGTTTCATCGAACAGGCCGGCAGAAGAGGCCAGGCGAATCAAATTCTAGCGCCCGTAGCCAGAGACCAAAATCCGGCAAAAACAATTTGTTTACGTCGTAAAGTTTACGTCGTATATTAAACAAATGCCACGCCGTTCACTGACTCCAGAAGAGATATCAGCCTTCCGACTACGCGCCGTAGAGGCCGCAACGCGCCTATTTGCCGAATATGGTGTCGCCGGCGTGAGCATGCGTCGGCTCGCCTCGGAGATGGGCTGTAGCGCCATGACGCCCTACCGCTATTTCGAGAACCAAGATGCACTGTTCGCCATGGTGCGCACCGCCGCATTTCGGCGCTTCGCCGATCAACAACGAGACGCGGGGACTGGGGTCGCCGACCCCATCGAGCGCCTGGGCCGCCTCAAAGAGGCCTATGTAGCCTTCGCCATGGCCGAACCCGACGCTTATCGCATCATGTTCGAACTGCGCCAACGG
>Ga0115011_10003606_pt1 | contig 10536 bp, 9 predicted proteins | sample TroAtlMetagenome_2_FD_88705 | JGI IMG/M metagenome (GOLD analysis project Ga0115011, IMG submission 88705) | Marine eukaryotic phytoplankton communities from Atlantic Ocean - Tropical Atlantic ANT8 Metagenome | ecosystem: Environmental > Aquatic > Marine > Oceanic | place: Tropical Atlantic... | reverse complement strand
GATTGATTTGAGAATGAGGCTATTTTATTTAATTTTTCTATTTCAGGCCAAGGTGCTTCTGGATTAACATAATCCTTGGTAACTGGAGATATTCCTCCAAAATCATTTATCCCAGACAAAGTTAATTGTTTAATATTCTCTGCATTTAGATTGGGTGGGACTTGCAAGCTAATGTCGCCAGGCAGAATTAATCTAGCCATAGCAATTGTCCACATAAGCTCATCAAATGATGGCTCGATTGCATTTGCCATCAATGTATTAGGCTTTGCTCTAAAGTTTTGAACTATAACTTCTTGGATATGATTATAGGTATTATGTAATTCAGCTATTTTGTGTAATGACTCTAAACGTTCTAACCTCGTTTCACCTATTCCAATTAATATTCCAGTGGTAAATGGAACTTTTTGTCTTCCAGCCTCTTCTAAGGTCTGCATTCTAAATATAGGATCCTTATCAGGAGATCCATAGTGTGGCTTGCCTTTTTCAGTAAGCCGTGATGAGAGAGATTCAACCATTAAACCCATTGAGCCGCTTAAAGGCTTGAGTTTTTTGATTTCATCAGAAGTTAAGCAACCTGGATTTAAATGAGGGATTAAAGAGGTCTCATTCAATACAGCTTCTGCGCAAGCAGCCAGGTAATCATTTGTTGTTTTGAAGCCATTCATTGAAAGCCAATCTCTAGCGGCTTTGTATCTTAATTCGGGTTTATCACCAAGTGTAAATAAAGCTTCATAACAACCATTAACCTCACCCTCTTTTGCAATTGAAACAACTTGATCAATTGATAAGTATGGAGATTCAACTTTTTTAGGGGTTTGAGCAAAAGTACAGTAATGACAAACATCGCGACATAAAAATGTTAAAGGGATAAAAACCTTTGGTGAGTAGGTTAGTAAATTTTTAAAATGTACTTTTTTCTTCTCATGGGATGCTTGAATTAGGGCATCGGATAAAGAAATATTAGCCAAAGAGGTTAATGCAGAATAATCTATAGATCCAGTAGCAATTAACTGCTGCAAAGTATAATTTGATTGTTCTTGAATCTTCAACGAGCTAACTCTTAATATATTTAATTAGTTTGAAGTAATCTTCCTCGGAGTCAAGGTCATCCTGAAGGCTTTCTATGCAAACATCTTGATAATTTATTTCATTATTTTTGAATTCATTTATAAAAAGATTGTAGCTATCTATACCAAATTTAAGCTTGAAATTAACCGACGAATTAAACATTAAGCAATTTGTTCCTTGCTTTAAAAGATCTGAAATAATGCTAACTTTTTTGACATCAAAAATTTTTGTTAGCTCCTGAAGATCTAATTCATTAATTCTCGGAAGATCGGCATGCATGATTAAAATAATGTCATTTTTAGCATGAGAATTTATAGCTTCATTTAAACCTTCATTCAATAATGATTTTGTAAAATATGACGTTGCATTATTTAAATGTAAATTTTTGTCATTTGTAACAACTGTTATTGAGTTGCATATCTTAGAATTAAATAACGCATCTATTGTTTTCTTTGCCATTAAGGCAGCTAGATTCTCTCGCTCAGATGAACTAACAATATTTGATAGTCGCTTCTTTGAAGTTGAAAATTTTTTAATCGGTATAAATGCAGATAAATTCATTTATTTTGATTCAAGCTGGTGAATTATTGCCTTTGCAAGTGCATTTTTTGAGTTAGTGCTATTCATGATTAAATTATTATTATGCACTTCATATCCTAATTCATTTAACTTACTAGACTCATTCAAATCTGATGAATCTATAAAAATTCTTTTAGAATAATTTTTATAAAACTTAGCAATTGTAATAACGCTTACTTCATAACCAAGCTCATTCATCATTTTTGCAGTCGGACCTTTTAATGATTGAGCATTAACGATAGGACTTATAACACTAACTTTTTCTGGAAAATCCTGTAAATAATTTTTCAGAGACGATAACTGAAGCATTGGGTTTATACTTACATAAGGATTAGATGGGCAGACAATAATTTCATCAAAATTTGATAAATCTATATCTTGATTAAATTCAGCTTTATCAAGCCCCTTAAAAACAAAATCAGTCACTGGTGGCTCGCATTTCAATTTTACAAAATATTCTTGAAATGAAAGCAACCTATTTTTTGTTTGAATATAGGTCTCAACAGGTTGATTGCTCATTGGAAAAATATACTTTGGAAGATTAAATGACTCACATAAATTATGGGTTGCTTGAGTTAAAGATTGACCAGATTTAATTAAATTTGTTCTTTGAATGTGAGTTGCTAAATCTTTGTCTCCAAGTTGAAACCAAGTTTCCCCCTTCATAGCGCCTAATGCTGAAAGCATATTCCATGATTCATCTTTTCTACCCCAACCCTTTGATAGATCTGATTCACCAGCCAGGGTATACATCACAGTATCAAGATCGGGACAAATTTTAAGATCAAGATGAGTAAAATCATCTCCAGTATTGACAGCAATGGTTAAGTTCTCTGCATCGATTGAATTTTTAAATCCTAATGCAAGTTTAGCTCCTCCAACTCCTCCGCATAGTAAAAGATAATTTTTCATCTGAATAGATCCTCTTCTTCGCTACGAATTAACGATTGAGAGTCACTAAGATTATTTTGATTAAATTCATAACCTTTGATCAACACAACAGGTTTTTTTTGAGCAGCTTGACCCATTAACAATGATGCGGCAGCTGCCAACTCATCAGCAATACCAATTTGAGTAACTTTAAGTTTATTACCAAATAGATCATTTTTTCCACGTTCATCCAATAGGCATTCAATATTATGGCTGCCTATAGTAAAACCCACTATTCCATTTCTAAAAGGCCTTCCCATGGTATCGGTAATAATTACAGATATATTTTTTTGAAAATGTTGAGATAAAGATTCTGAAATCATCTTTGCTGAATTGTCTGGATTTTCTGGCAATAATAATACGATGTCTTTTTCTTGATCTGTATTAGACCTGTCAATTCCCGCGTTCGCATGAATAAATCCTAACTTGTGCTCAACTATTAATACTCCCATTCTGTAGCGAACTACCTTCTTTGATTCATTTAGGATTGCTTGAATAAACTTTGGATCTTTATCAATTTTTGTAGATAGAGTTATTGCCTCTTCTGAGGGATTTAATTGTGAGATATCCAGATATCTATTTTCTGATTTAGAAACAATTTTTTGAGCTATTGCAATGACATCTCCATCATCAATTGATATTGATTCAGAGCTTATAGCGTTAATAATTTCTTTGGATACATCTTGTCCTGGTTGAATAAGCGGAAGAGTCTCTAAAGCAATGAGGTTAATTGAGCTAATAATACTTCTCTAGTTAGTGGCCTGTAATCTTAATGCCTGAATGCGCAAGTGAGTGTTTTTTGTTAATTGCAATTAGTATTGAAGTTAAGGCTTCAGCTGCAACTGAATTACATAATGGCCCGGCATGCCAACCAGTCAAACCAGCATCAGCTGCTAATTCAATTACAGTATTTCTAGCTTCAAGTAAATCTCCAGCAACTAACACATCGCAATCAATTTCAGCATCTGTCTGCAATAATTCAGCTGAAATATTTTGAAAAGCAGAGACCACAGTGGTATTTTCACCCAAAATTGACTGAGCATTTAATGCTGCAGAACCTACATCAGGCAATTGAACTCTCATAACCTTTGGAGGCATGAGTGGAACAGTCGCATCAATCATTATTTTATTTTTAAGACCATCATCAATGCTTATTAAAGTTGATTCTTGATGAGCAAATGGCACAGTTAAGCATGCCAGTTCACAGGATTTAGCAGCATCAATATTCAACATTCCAGACGAACTATCCAACCCTAATTGCACAGCAATTTCTTGAGCCTTCTGTAAATCTCGGCTGCCAATAAGCAGGTCATGTCCTGCTTTAATCCATCTTGAAGCCAACCCTTTGCCTAAGGATCCTGTACCACCTAGAATAGCTATTTTCATTCAAAATCTCCTGAGTAATATTTAATAAATATTATACAAATTCACCAACCAATCAATGGGTATCTTCAAGAATAAATTTGTCAATATAAATTTAACTTACATGTTCTATAATTAATTAGATCAAATCAGCAAAAATATTCAAAATGATAAATTTAAAAAATAAATCTATAGTTATTACTGGGGGCACAAAAGGCATAGGTATTGAGATTACTAAATCTTTTTTAAAACAAAATGCTAAAGTCTTCGTTCTGGCAAGACAAAAACCTAAAAGAATTATTCAAGCTAAAGGTAATAAAGCTATATTTGTTGAATGTGATATCAGAAATATTGATTCTTTAGATCATGCAGTAAATGAAATTAAACATTTATCGAAATCAATAGATGTTTTAATAAATAACGCTGGTGGGGCTCCCATGGCTAATTCTTTAAGTGCTTCAAATAAATTCCATGAAGCAATCATTGATCTAAATTTGTCTGCACCGCTGAATGTTAGTCAAAGATTTGCCAAAATTATGATGAAACAAAAGACAGTTTCAAACATTATTAATATATCTAGCGTTACTGCAACTAGACCTACACCAGGAAGTGCTGCTTATGGAGCAGCCAAGGGGGGTCTTGTGAATCTAACTAAAACCTTAGCAGTTGAATGGGCTCCCAAAATTAAAGTTAACTCTATAATTGTTGGTTATATAGAAACAGAAAATTCGATGCTTCATTACGGCAGTAAAAAAGAAATCAACAAAATTGCTAAGACCATTCCAATGAAGAGAATGGGTAAACCAGAAGATATTGCTAAGGCATGCATATTCTTTTGCTCTGATTTAGCTGATTGGATAACGGGTGCAGCTCTTGAGGTTCATGGTGGTGGTGAAAAGCCAAGTTACTTGGACGCAGCTAAGCCTAAATAAAATTAGCCAAAAAGTTTTCTTACCAATCTGTTACCCCAAAAAATTTTTAAGGCTCCTTTAAGTTGTTCGAATGATTTATCTGTATAGGGGTAAGCTGATGCGGACTTCTTGCCGATAATAATTGGCATTGGATGAGCGTATGCTAACAAACCCTCTTTTCCATTTACTACGCCAAGCCCGCTTTCTTTCACTCCACCAAATGGTACTTCATTAACTCCATAGCTCATTGCCATATCATTAACAGAGCAGGCTCCTGTTTCAATTGATTTAGCTAATCTCTGGCCCTTTTTTAAGTCCTTGGTCCAAACATTTCCATTTAAACCATAATGAGATTGGTTGGCTAACAATAATGCCTCCTCCTCTGATTGCACTTTCATAATGGAAATAATTGGTCCAAAAGTTTCATCTTTCATTATTTTCATCTCATGAGTAACTTCTACAAGAACCGTTGGTTCAAAATATAACCCTTCAAAATTAGGATTTCGTTTTCCCCCAACCAATACCTTAGCGCCTTTAGCAACCGCATCATTAACATGATCCTCAATTATGTCGACTTGCTTATCCCAAAATGTAGGGCCAACATCACCCTTGCAATCATTTGATTGAATGAGCGACTTGGTTATGGAAACAGCTTCTTCAACGAACTCGTCATAGACATCATCCATAACATAAATTCTTTCAGTGCCACAGCAATACTGACCGGCATTCATGCATGAGCCTACAACCGCTCCACTTGCTGCATCTTTGATATCAGCATCAGAACAAACAATCATGGCATCTTTACCTCCAAGTTCTAAACTATAAGGAATAAGCATCTCACCGCACTTTGCTGCAATCTTCTTTCCCGTTGCAACACTGCCTGTAAAAGATACTTTATCTGGGGCTTGATTGATTAATTCGGCTCCCGTTTCCCCATCTCCAATGACGGTCTGAACTAGATGTTGGGGGGCTTCTGCTAATGCAAAAATCTCCTGTACCAATGCTCCAGACATAGGTGTAACTTCAGATGGCTTTACCACGACGCTATTTCCACAAAGAATAGCTTGAATGACTGGGTTAATGGATAAAATGAATGGACCATTCCATGGAGTAATGACTGCTACTACACCTCTGGGCTTATATGTGATTATTGTTTTCTTAAGAAACTGCATGGGGCCATGCATCTTAATTTTTTTGTCTGCCAGCCACTTTTGAGCTCTTTTAGCATAAAACACCAAAGAATCTACAGCTGAAAATACTTCCATGGCCATAGCTTCCTGCTCTGGTTTACCAGTCTCTCTCATGACAACATCCATGATTCTGTCTTGCTGCTGAATTACTACATCAGCAACCCTATGCATTAATTCAACCCTTTCTTTCAAAGCTGTTTTCTTCCACTCACTTTGTGCAACTTTAGCTTGAGTCATTATCGTTGAAATTTCTTTTGCTGATGTGCATTCATAGGTGTCGATATGAGAAAGATCAACCGGGCTTTTTAAAGTTAATAGTTTTTTGCCGCTCTCAGAATGAGAGATAGAAAAAATAGCCATTTTTATAACTCCTTAAGTTTAGCTTCAAGCATGGGCGTTACATGATTATTGATATGCGCATTCATTCCCATGGGCATAATCTCATAATGTTCTAGCTTTCTCACAACCTTTACCATGATAACGGTAAATTTATATAGAGCTAAAATATAATAATAATCAAAATCGTCGGCACTAAATCCAGTTAGAGCTTCCCATTTAGCAATAGTTGCAACAGGGCCTGGAAAACCGCTTAATCTCTCAACATGTACCCCTTTTGAATTGCAATCATCAATAGCTATTCCCCAAGCAAGATCCATACAAGGATCCCCAAGTGCCGCCATTTCCCAATCTAAAACGGCTGAAACTTGCCCGTCAGGATCATACATAATATTTGCACACCTACAATCTCCCCAAAGAATAGAAGATTGAGTAGCTTGGGGTTTGTTAGCTTTGAGCCATTCACGTGCTTGATCCGCAACTGGATGAGCCTCTCCATCCATAGCCCAATCATGAAAATTAAAGTAGTAATTTAGCTCTTGATCAAGATAATCTTCTGCAAGCTTTGGTCTGTTAAGGAATTCAAAATCTCCATTTGAGATATCTACTTGATGAATTTTAGCCATTTGCTCAACCCAGCCCCACCAAATTTTCTCTCTAACGTCTTCAGAGGAGTCGGCAACCCATCCTTCTTGATGAAATGGAGGATTGTCAGAAGGAGCATCGCCACTAGCCATTTCCATGACATAAAAGGAGGTTCCAAAAACTTCATCGCTAGGCTCATACCAAAGAACATTGGGCACTTTAATATCATGTTTAGATAGTTTTTGCATAATCAAAAATTGTTTATGAATGTCATAGTCAGGAAATACAAAAAATCCTTCAGGGTAAAAACGAAGAACCATTCCAGTGTTAATTCTTTCAGCCTTTAATTCATATGAAACATTGAAACTTAGTGTTTCATTCGAAAAACCTGTATTCTCAGGGCCTCCTAATAACTCAACTTCTAGGTCAGAAGCTCCATCTAATTGTGTTTCAAGCCAAGAACTAAAAATAATTTTAGTTTGTTCTAAATCTCTCTCTTGTGGCTTTGGCATTGTATTGTTCTATTCATTGATTAAACATCAACCTTAATATAAATTTAATCAATTAAAAAGAAAAACTATGGCTGATTTGTTCAAAGAAAAATGGGATGTATTTTGCGAAAACCTCAAAGATGTTGGATCGATAATTGAATCAGAATCTTCCCTAAGCGAAACGGACCAAGCTGAAGGTTACAGGTACTTACTACGTTTAATGCGCTTATCATTGGAGATGAATTTAGAGCATTCAAACCCATCTACACCATCTTTTTATAACCTTTCTCATGAAACTGCAAAAATAGGTGCGGATAATCCAGACAATATTTATTTAAATGCAAATATAGATGGAAAACAGTCTTATGAAGTCTACGGAAATGTTGGTGAAGCAGACTATTTAAGTTTTGGTCTAAAAGAAAATAGGTACAGCAAAGATGGCACCATGGTCTCTTTAGGGGAAATTGATCTGAGAGATATGATGGTTGATAGTTCAGGGGATTTTATTTTATATCTTGGCGGGGAAACTAATTCTAAAAATTTTTTACCGCTTCCTAAAAATACAAATATGTTAATAGTTCGCCAAACCTACAAAAATAGAATTTCTCAAACGCATGCAAAAATTAATATCAAAACTATTAGCTCAACAGTTGCTCCTGAACTTTTAACACCCTCAAAACTTGAGAGTCAACTCAACCAGTCACTTGATTTCGTTAAAGGAACTGCATCAACCTTTATAAGGTGGGTACATGAATTTAAAGCCAATCATAAGAATCAATTGCCTATAGGTGATCAAGCTTTTTTTCAAGCAGCCGGTGGAGATCCTAAAATTTGTTACCTTCATGGATATTATGACTTTAGTAAAGATGAATATATGGAAATCACTACAGATATACCTGAATGCGAGTATTGGAATTTTCAATTAGAAAATTATTGGATGGAATCGCTAGATTATCGGCATTACCCCATCCATATCAATGAATCATCGGCTATTCTAAATAAGGATAAAACTTTAACTATTAACGTGAGTCACCACAACATTAATATAAAAAATAATCTTATAACCGAGGGTCGCAATAATGGAGCTATGCTCCTTCGATGGATAGGTGCAAGCGCACATCCAATCCCAAAAGTAGAAATAAAAAAACTTGATTCTATGGAGGGTAGCTAATGCTTGATTCTTTAACAATAAAAAATGAAGCTATAAAACAAACTAATTTAGAGAATTTTGGTAATCCGTTATTTTTGGAGGGATTTGAAACCCTCGTTCAATCTATCAATCATGAAGCAGATTTAAATGATATTGGGTTAGATGCACAAAAATATAGACTAACTGGTGTATTGGCTAATTTACTAATGATTGAAGAAGCATGCATTAAGCATCCAGAAATACTGAACGAAGAAATTAATTCTCCTGTTGTGATTGTTGGGCTTCCACGAACAGGAAGTACCATGACCCACAGGCTTCTTGCCTCTGATCCAAACCATACTGCAATGCTTTGGTGGGAAGGAAGATATCCAGCAATGTTAAAAGATGAAATTCGCGGTAACCCAGAAGAGCGAATGGAAATGGGAAAAGCTGAAGTTGAAGCGGTGATGCAAGCCTCACCAGAAGCTCTTACTATTCACCCTTGGGATTACAAAGGTGCAGATGAAGAAATTTTACTTTTAGAGCATACATTTTTTAGCACAGTGCCAGAATCATTTATGCGCCTGCCCTCTTATTCTAAGTGGGTTGAATCACAAGATCATATTCATGCATATGCTCAACTAAAAAAAATGCTTCAATATCTTCAATGGCAAAACCCTGGAAGAGAAAAGAAAAGATGGGTTTTAAAATCACCTCACCATTTAGGTTTTATTGATAAGTTATTACAAATTTTTCCTGATTCAAAAGTTATACAGACTCACCGGGACCCATTAAAAACTGTGCCATCGTTTTGTTCAATGTGTGCAAATTTATTTGAGCCGCTTACAAATTCATATGATAAAAATGAAATTGGTCATCATTGGGCGCATAAATTAGCCAAAGTATTAAATCACTGTATGAAGATTAGTAATGCAAATAAAGATAATTTCCTTAATCTTGAATTTAATAAAATGATTCAAGATCCTATTCTTGAAATGAATGAGGTTTATAACTTTATTGGTGAGGATTTTACTGATCAAACAGAAAATGCAATGAAAGCGTGGAAAGAAGAAAATCAACATGAAATGGGCGCTCATCAATACTCGCTTGAAGAATTTGGATTAGAAAGTTCATTCATTGATAATTACTTTCAAGAATACATTAATCAATATATAAAATAGGAACCGAGATGTTATTAAAAGATAAAGTGGTCATTGTTTCTGGTATTGGGCCAGGTCTAGGTCAAGAACTTGCATATGGAGCTGCTAGAGAGGGTGCAAAAATTGCTATAGCAGCCAGATCAACTGATTTACTAAATAAACTCAAAGAAGAGATTGGGAAAAAATCAGAAGTGATTGCAATCCCTTGTGACATCACTAAACCGGAAGAGTGTAAAAATTTAGTTGATGAAACAGTCAAAAAATATGGGAAGCTTGATGGCTTAATCAATAGCGCTTATCGTGCAGGTGATTTCAAAGAAATTAAAGATTCTGATTTTTCTGATTGGCAAGATACCATGAACACAAACTTTTTTGGAACCATGAATCTAACGATGGCAGCAGTAAAGGAAATGACTCCAAATCAACAAGGTTCAATTGTAATGATCAATAGCTTAATAACAAAAAAACCATTGCCAACTCAGGGTGGCTATGCCGCATCTAAAGGCGCTCTTGCCACTGCAACTAAAATTCTTGCAAAAGAGTTAGGCCCAAAAGGAATCAGAGTCAATTCAGTCTATATGGGCTGGATGTGGGGTCCGCCAGTTGAAATGTATGTAAATTTTACTGCTGAATCTATGGGTGTTGAGCCAAAAGATATAATAGATGGCGTTACCAAGGATATTCCGTTGGGCATCATTCCAGATGATAGTGACTGTGCCAATGCTGCATTATTTCTAATCTCAGATCTTGCAAAAGTGATCACTGGGGCTAATTTAGATGTAAATGGTGGAGAAT
>Ga0115011_10003605_pt1 | contig 10538 bp, 8 predicted proteins | sample TroAtlMetagenome_2_FD_88705 | JGI IMG/M metagenome (GOLD analysis project Ga0115011, IMG submission 88705) | Marine eukaryotic phytoplankton communities from Atlantic Ocean - Tropical Atlantic ANT8 Metagenome | ecosystem: Environmental > Aquatic > Marine > Oceanic | place: Tropical Atlantic... | reverse complement strand
TTTTGATATCTTTTATTCAAGAAACTTATTTGTAGTATGTCATTAAAAAAACTCAGAAATAACCCCTTTCAGCATTTTGTTGGGATAGAAATAATTAAACTGGGAAATGGAAAATCTTTGCTGCAGTTAGAGCTAAAAGAACATCATTTAAATTTATATGGAATTCCACATGGTGGTGTTCATGCTACTCTTCTAGATATTACCATGGGTACGGCCGCTAGTTTCCCCGATAGTTCTGAAAGAGAAGTTGACTCTGTTACCCTTAATCTATCTGTAGATTATATCTCCCCTCCAAAAACTAAATTGTTGATTTCAAAAGGTCAAATAACTAAAAAAGGTAAGTCGATCTGCTATTGCACCGGCGAGATATATGATGACGAAAAAAATTTAGTTGCTTCGGGAAGAAGTATTTTCAAGTTATACGACAGAAAAAGTTAACGTGATTTTGTTTCTAATTTTCTCTGGAAAATAGCTTTTCTGCCATAATCCCTATCCTGCTTTCTATCGCCTCACAAGCATTTAGAATCCAGTCTTCTCTATACCTTGAAGATATAATTTGAACGCCTACAGGAAGACCATCATTGTAATTAGCAGAAATCACTCCTCCAGGGATGCCAAGATAGTTCATTGTATGTGCATAAAACATTCCAGCTAATACCTCTTTTGTCCCTTCAAGGCCCTGCGCGTCCCGATTCCATTCGTAAGTTTGATATAAAAGAAATGGCGTTAACACTAAGGGGTATTTTTGAAAAAACAAATTCCAAAGTCTAAAGAAATATGATCTCTTCGCCATTCCTAAAAATAAATCATTACCTTGAAATGGTTCTGTTAATTTGAAATAATTGCTTGCAATCTCATTAAAGGTTTCACTTCCATACGCCTCATAATCTTTTTGATGTAAAGCTTTTATTTCTCCAAAAAGAGTTCTTGCTGAAAAAGTTGACGCCTCCTTGAATTCAGGGAGTTGTATTTCTTCTAAAACATAACCTGCATCTTCTAATGCTTCTTTGGCGTTATCTAATGCTTTCTCAACAGCCGGGTCTAATTCTTCTCCAAGTGTTTCTTTTGTATATCCAATTTTTATTGGCTTCTCTAACTCGGGACTTTCAAAAGGAACTTCAACCATCCATGGGTCTCTTGGATCATATTTGATGAGAGATTTCATTCCAAGCCGCACGTCTTTGACTTCTCTTGCAATTAGACCTTGCACTGACATCAATTGCGCAACTAAGCCTCTTTCCTGGGTTTGACTTGGGTTATACGCAGGCACGCGACCAAGACCAGGTTTGACTGTAGTTGCACCTGTCGCAGTCGAAGGAATTCTTAATGAACCAGCGATATCGTTTCCATGAGCGAGAGCGCCCATGCCGCTCATTACCGCTGCTGATGCCCCCCCGGACGATCCTCCTGGGCTTGCCCAATCATTCCAAGGATTGAGAGTTCTTCCATGAAGAACATTGTCTGTTGTTCCTCGCATTGAGAATTCTGGGGTGTTTGTTCTGCCAATAATAATCGCTCCAGCCTTCTTTAAATTATCAACAACAGGCGCGTTTCCTGGCGCAATAAGATCCTTAAGAGCTACCAATCCATTTGGAGTTGCGTATCCTTTCTGGTCGATATTTTCTTTTATTGTTATAGGAACCCCGTGAAGAGGACCTTTTATTTCTCCCTTATTTGCGATTTCATCCATGCTCTTAGCTTCTTTAATCGCCTCTTCGCTTAGATCGTCGACTACTGCATTAAGTTTTGGATTTTTACTTTTTATTCGCCCTATTGAACTCGAAACCGCCTCTTCAGAGGTTATTTCCTTTTTTCTGATTAACTCGGCTGTTTTAAAAGCACCAAATTTCCAAAGATTATCCATCAGTTTATTACTTTCTTTATGAAGCTAATGTATGGTTTTCATACTTTTTACGCAAAGTTAGTTTTGATACTTTCCCAGTGGCAGTTAAAGGTAAACTATCTTCGTAAACTACATCGTCAGGCATTTGCCATTTCGCAAAATGACCCTCTAAATGCTTTACGATATCTTCTTTGGTAGGTTTTTTCCCTTCTGTGGGAACAACAACCAGTAGCGGTCTCTCATCCCATTTTTCATGAGGTACGGCAATTACCGCACAATTCTCAATATCTGGATGAGACATCGCTCTATTTTCCAGATCAATGGAACTGATCCATTCACCTCCAGATTTAATTAAATCTTTTGCTCTATCCGTTAATCGCAAAAAACCGCGTTCATCAATAGAGGCTACATCCCCAGTACCGAAATAACCTTCATCATCTATGGCAGCCTTACTAGCTTCTTCATTATTAAAATATCCTCCTGCTATTGTGCTTCCTCTAATGTAAAGGTTGCCAATGCTCTTTCCGTCTTCAGGAAGTCTTTTCCCATCATCGTCAACTATTTTTAAATCAACCATAAAAATTTTTCGCCCCTGTGACGTTTGTAAGTGTCGTTGTTCTTCTATTGGCAATTCAGTAAATGGCTCTACCAATCTCCCTGAAGTTCCTAATGGACTTGTTTCAGTCATACCCCAAGCATGGATAACTCTGACGCCCATATTCTCAAATGCCTCAATTAAAGACCTAGCAGCTGCTGACCCACCAACTAACATCTCTGAAAGACCATCTGGTTTCCCTCTTTTATTGATTTCCTCCAATAAGCCCATCCAGACAGTAGGAACACCCCAAGCAGAGCTTACTTTATAGTCATTGAGTAGATCATAAACGCTCTTTCCGTCCAAATTTGCTCCTGGAAAAACCATAGGAGTTCCGCTTATTGGTGCTGCGTATGGTAATCCCCAGGCATTTGCGTGAAATAGAGGTACTATTGGAAGAATTTTTTTCTTTGGAGCAAAAGATCCAGAGTTATAAATACAGGACATTAAGGAGTGAAGTACTGTTGACCTATGGGAGTATAAAACTCCTTTAGGGTTGCCAGTGGTTCCAGAAGTGTAGCAAAGTCCGGAAGCAGTATTTTCATCGAATTCTGGCCAAGAAAAGTCATCATCTTCATTTTCTATAAGATCTTCGTAACAAATAACATTTGGTATTTTGCAATCTGGCATATGCTCTCTTTCAGCCATCAGCACATATCTAGTTGTCTTAGGAAACTTATCTAAATGCGCTTCTATGATAGGTATGAAAGTCAAATCTAAAAATATGATTTTGTCATCTGCATGATTTACGACATAAACCAATTGTTCGCTAGAAAGGCGTGGGTTAATCGTATGGCAGACAGCCCCGATGCCTGAGATTGCAAAATAGAGCTCTAGATGTCTAAAGCCATTCCACGCAAGTGTCGCTACTCTGTCACCCATTTTTATGCCGAGGTTCAAAAGAGCCTTCGACATTCTTCTTGATCTGATGGCGATCTCTGCATAATTGGTTTCGTGGATATCACCTTGTAACGTTCTAGATATTATCTCTTCATTTGGATGGATTTTTTCTGCAAATGTGATTATCTCTGCTATCCTAAGAGGACGGTTCATCATCATACCTTGCATTCGGATTTCTCCCTTTCTCTATTTTACTTGCTGTCCTTGAAAGAAAATTTTATTCTCAAATATTATAATATTCTTAATTACTGTCCATAGCAATTTTCAAAAAAGGAATTTAGATGCACGATATAGAAACTGAAGTCTTGATAGTTGGTACTGGTCCTGGGGGAGGTTCTATGGCGGCTTTATTGTCTTCATATGGTATCAACAATATCTTGATCAACAGATATAATTGGTTAGCTTCAACTCCCAGAGCACACATTACCAATCAGCGTACTATGGAAGTTATTAGAGACCTCGGAAAAGAAGTTGAAGATGAAGCTTATCTTTTTGGTACAAATCAGGACCTGATGGGAGAAAATGTTTTCTGTACTTCGTTAGCAGGTGAAGAGCTAGGTAGGATGAAAAGTTGGGGCAAAAGTCCTGAAAGTCGGGCTGAGCATCGATTGACATCCCCTGGATTTATGAATGATCTTCCTCAAACATTTATGGAACCTCTATTATTTAAGACTGCGTGTTCACGAGGAACTGAGCCAAGACTTTCAACAGAATATTTGAGGCATGAAGAAAAAGAGGGAAGAGTTTTTACAACTTGTTTAGATAAACTCTCTGGGAAAGAGTTTATAATTAACTCTAAATATTTGATTGGAGCAGATGGAGGTAATTCACAAGTTGCCGAGAATGCAAAATTACCTTTCAAGGGTCAGATGGGGGTTGCAGGTTCAATAAATATTCTTATTGAAGCTGATTTAACTAGATTTGTTTCTCACAGGCCCTCAGTACTGTATTGGGTTCTTCAACCTGGAGCGGATGTTGGTGGTATTGGAATGGGTGTTGTTCGAATGGTTCGTCCCTGGAATGAATGGTTATTGATATGGGGATATGATATTAACGAGGAGGCACCTCAAATAAGTGATGATTTTGCAATAAAAGTGGCAAGAGATTTAATTGGAGATCCAGATCAAGATGTCAAAGTTAAATCTGTTTCTACCTGGACGGTAAATAATATGTATGCTGAGAAAATGCGAAATGGAAATGTTTTTTGTTTGGGTGATGCAACCCATAGGCATCCGCCTTCAAATGGTTTAGGGTCTAACACATCTATACAGGATAGTTTTAATTTGGCATGGAAAATAGCACATGTGTTACAAGGAAAAGCTGAAGAAAAACTATTAAACTCATTTGAACAGGAGAGAGCCCCGATTGCTAAACAGATTGTTACTAGAGCCAATCAGTCAATAGAAGAGTTTGGTCCTATATTTCAAGCTTTGGGTCTAACAGACACTAATGATCCGAAAAAAATGAAGGAGAATATGTCTAAAAGATTGAAGAATGATGAAGAAGGTGAAGATACAAGAAGGAAACTTAGGGAAGCTATAGCGTTCAAAAATTATGAATTTGATGCGCACGGTGTTGACATGAATCATAGATATTATTCTGATGCTATCGTTAATGATGGACAAAAGGAGCCAGCTTTCAAGAAGGACAAGGAGTTGCATTTTGAGCAAACATCTTGGCCTGGAGCTCGATTGCCTCATGCATGGGTATTTAATAAGTCGGGAAAGCAGATTTCTACTCTGGATTTAGCAGGAAAGGGTTGTTTTTCTATCTTTACCGGGTTAAATGGATCAAAATGGGTAGGCGCTGCTGAAAAAGTTTCATCAAAGTTCAATATAACTATCTTAATTAATGTAATCGGTCCTGGTTCATCCATTGAGGATTACACTGGAGACTGGGCAAGAATAAGGGAAATTAACGATGGAGGAGCTTTGCTAGTGAGGCCTGACCATCATATATGTGCAAGATTTTTTACAGATAGTGAAACCGCTTTTGATGACCTTGAGCGAGTTTTTTCAAAAATTTTGGGTAGTGTTAATTAAAACAGTGAGGGAAAAATGGACGATATTAGTTTAGAAGAAAAAAAAGCGAAAGCACAACAAGACATTAGGGACTTAAGGTCCAAGATAAATTCCTTGGATGAAAACTCTATAGATTTAATTATTGGGAAAGCCAGAACGCATTATGCATGGCAAAACAAAGAAGTTAGTGATGACATGGTCAAAAAGTTATACAATGTTGTTGCTCAAGGTTCTACTCACTTCAATAGCCAACCTGGTCGATTTGTTTTTATTAAATCAGAGGAATCAAAAAAAAGGCTGGAAAAAGGGCTCAAGCCAGCCAATATCAAGAAAGCGATGACTGCGCCTCTAACCGTTATAATAGCTTATGATACAAAATTTTGGGAAAAATTACCTGAACTTTTTCCGCTTGATGATAAGACTGGGATGTTTAGAGATAAGGAGGCTTTCGCAGAAAAGATCGCCTTTCGTAATTCTACCCTGCAGGGGGCGTATTTAATGTTGACAGCAAGAGCAATGGGATTAGATGCAGGGCCAATGTCAGGATTTGAACCAAACGTTATTGACGAAGAGTTTTTTCCAAATTCGACCTTTAAGTGTAATTTTCTATGTAATATCGGGTACGGAGATGAAAGTGCAATATTTCACAAATTGCCTCGTCTATCTTTTGATCAAGCTTGTAGTATCGTATAATAATTATCATTTTTTCTAACGCTTTTATCTAAAAACTTTTATTTCTGTATTTTTCAGTTAACCTTACATATAAAAGTTTTTTTTGGAGGAATTATATGAAGTCAATTATAAGATTACTACTCGCTATAACTCTTTTAATGAGTGTACCGAGTTTTTCATGGGCAAAAACACGTTTGGTAGTAAATTGCTTTTGGCCACCCAAACATTTTATGTGTCGATCAATCTTACCAACATGGATAAAGTGGGTAGAAGAGGCAACGGATGGACGAGTGACGGGAATTATACCCCCCAAATCATTGGCCCCTCCTCCTGAGCAATGGAATTCAGTAGTTAAAGGCGTAGCAGATGTTGCTCCGCAATTTAACGGATTAGTTCAAAATAGAATTCAGGGACCTCTAGTTGCGATGAACATGTTCATCGGTTCTGATGATGCTCCTGCCATGTCTCAGGCCTTGTGGGAGACGCATCTGAAGTATTTTCCGGATGAATTTCAAGGTGTAAAATACCTCTCTGGATGGGTTATAACGCCTGGTTTAATCTGGAGCCAAACTGATGAACCCATTTTGTCTGTTGCTGAATTAGCTAAGCGTAAAATATGGACTTTACCTGGACCACCAGCAAGATTGCTTAAATCTATAGGTTCAAACCCTGTTGCCGGTCCTGCTGTTCAAGCTAATGAGATTATTTCCCGAAAAGTAGTTGACGGTTTTATTGTGCTTAGCCCAAATAGCGTGGATGTTTTCCAGTTGGCGCCTTATACCAAATCTGGAACTGTATTTAAGAAAGGGATGTACACTACTTCTTTTTCCTTATTGATGAATGAGGATAAATGGAATGGCATATCAAAAAAAGATCAGGAGGCTATAATGGCTGTCTCTGGCTCTAAATTTGGTAGAATGGCATCTCAACATTGGGTGGACAGAGATGGAGGTAGCCTAAAAAAGATTACCAAAGACGGAAAAATAAAGATGTATGAAGCTCCGGCTGAGTTTGAAAATGAGCTCAAAAAGCAAGCTGCAAAAATTACTGCAGGCTGGATTAAGAAGGCTGGTTCAAAGGGTATTGATTCAAAAGCTGCTTTGGATTTTTACATCAAGAGAGTAAACGAGCTGTCAAAATAAATTAATGAAGCGCGGCAATAGATGGAAAGTTTTATAAAATATTTATTGCCGCGTATCGTTTATCTGGTGAAAATTTTATCAGCGGTATTGCTTTTCATAATGATGGCGCTGACATTTATAGACGTTCTGGGTAGATATCTTTTTAATGCTCCTATTTACGGTTCAGCGGAAATGATACAGTTTCTGTTAGCTCTTACCATCTTTTCTGCTTTAGGCATTGTTAATGCAGATGATAGCCACATTGTTGTAGAAGTATTTGAAGAACGTATCAGGAAATTTATTCCAAATCTCCATGGATATTTAATTCAAGGGTTTTCCGTTCTGGCAATGGCTTTCATCTCATGGCAATTATATATTTTTGCGGAGGACAGTTACCATCTTGGTAGTATGACAACAGTATTAGAGTGGCCTTTAATTATTGTTACAGGATCAGTCGCCTTCTTGTCTATACTAAGTCTTATCTGCCTGATTTGTGGTCTTTTTGTTAAGAATTTATACAAGAAGGCAGAGGATAACAAAACAAGTTCTGGGAGTAATTAGTGACAATTGCATTAGTTGGCTTTGCTGTTCTTATTCTGCTTTGCTTTTTTGGCTTTAGAGTTGGTTTCGCTACTCTAATAGTAGGTGTAATTGGTTTTGCTTACTTAAGAGGTTGGTCTGCTGCATTCGCAATGGCAGGAACGCAAGTTATGGAAGATGCGATGAATTACAATCTGAGTGTAATTCCTCTATTCATTTTAATGGGTGTTTTTATCTATAAAGCAGAAATAAGTAATGATCTTTTTGATGCAGCCTATGCAGGGTTAGGTCAATTTAGAGGTGGTTTAGCTTTGTCTACAGTTGTTGCATGCGCGGGGTTTTCAGCCGTCTGCGGTTCATCGCTAGCAACTGCTGCAACCATGACTAAAGTTTCTATGCCTGCAATGAAGAGATATAAATATAGCGACAGTCTTGCGTCGGGGACTATTGCATCGGGAGGAACGCTAGGAATAATGATACCTCCATCGGTCCCACTGGTTATATATGGTATAGTCTCAGAACAGGATATCGGTCTTTTGTTTATGGCAGGTATTATTCCTGGTTTGTTACTTGTTTGCCTATTTATGATAGCTGTGGCATGTGTTGTTAGGCTTGATCCAAAAGCTGGGCCAGCTGGTGACCCTCTGTCACCTGAAAAAAAGAGGCGCGCGTTACGTTCTGTAGGACCAATCTTATTTCTATTTGTTCTTGTCCTTGGAGGAATATATGGATCAATTTTCACTCCAACTGAAGCCTCTGGTATTGGGGCAGTGGGAGCTGCGTTAATAGCCTTATCGCGTGGTTTTCTGCGAACTTGGAATGAGTGGTTGGATGCGTTGGTTGAAGCATCAAAAACAACCGCAGCACTATTCATGTGTATTTTTGGTGCCTTGGTATTTGCACAGTTTATAAACTTGTCAGGCATGCCTTTTGACTTAATTTTTATAGTCGATGACTTAGGGTTATCCGCCACACAGCTAGTTATGTTTGTTGCTTTTATTGCGATTATCATGGGAATGATTTTTGAGTCGATAGGCATACTTTTGTTATTAGTGCCAGTATTCTTGCCGTCTCTTTATCAGGCAAATGTAGATATGATTTGGTTTGGAATTATAGTTGTAATAGTAACAGAACTGGGGTTAATAACACCTCCAATTGGAATGAATGTTTTTGTTGTTAAGTCGGTAGCTCCGAATGTTGCGCTTAGTAAAATATTCTTAGGGGTAATTCCTTTTATAATAGCTATTTTTGTTGGCTTAGTTTTGGTTTTTGTTTTCCCTCAGATAGCAGTGTTCTTGCCAGGATTGTTAAGGTAGAAAATGAAAAATAGAAATGTTCTGTTCATAATGGCTGATCAACTTAGATGGGATTACTTGTCTTGTTATGGGCATCCTCATTTAAAAACTCCCAATATAGATTGGCTGGCATCTAAAGGTGTTAAGTTTAATAATGCATATGTTCAATCTCCTTTTTGTGGTCCTTCTAGAATGAGCACCTATACAGGAAGGTATTGCAGGTCTCACGGCTCTACCTGGAACGGCTTTCCCTTGAAAGTAGGTGAAAGGACAATTGGTGATCACTTACGAGAAGAAAATGTGAGAGCAGTGATAGTTGGCAAGACACATATGAAGCCTGATACCGAGGGAATGAAATGGCTTGGAATTGAAGAAAATTCTACTATTGGGATTCATCTTTCAGAATGTGGGTTTGAGCCTTTTGAACGTGACGACGGCTTGCACCCAAAAAGCCCTTACGATCCCAACCCACCCTATAATGATTTTTTAAGAGGAAAGGGTTATAACGTAGAAAATCCATGGGATGATCACGCCAATTCGGGGTTAAATGATGATGGGGAAAGGTTGTCTGGATGGTTACTAAAGAACTCGGATCTACCAGCAGATATTGAAGAACAACTTTCAGAGACCCCCTATATGACCCAAAGAGCAATTGATTTCATGAAGCACGCAGGCGATCAACCTTGGTTATGTCATTTGTCTTACATAAAGCCCCATTGGCCGTACATTGTACCTGCTCCTTACCACAATATGTACACCAAAGAGCACATACTACCTGCAGTTAGAAGTGAGCAGGAAAAAGAAACCAATCATCCAGTATATGGTGCTTACTTAAAATCCAGAATTTGTCAAACTTTCGCTAGAGACGATGTTAGAGAAAGGGTAATACCTGCCTATATGGGCTTAATTAAGCAGATCGATGATCAATTAGGCGTTTTATTTAATTGGATGAAGGAAGCAAAGCTTTTTGATAATACTATGATTGTTTTTACATCTGATCACGGAGATTATCTTGGAGATCATTGGATGGGCGAAAAAGATCTATTCCATGACCAATCAGTAAAAGTTCCATTAATAATTTATGACCCAAGGAAAGAAGCAAAAAATTCTCAAGGAAGAGAAAGTAACCATCTCGTAGAGTGCATTGATCTAGCGCCTACCTTTTTGGACTTTTTTAATATAAAGGAGAAGCCTCATATTTTGGAGGGTCGTGGATTAAAGGAAATTTTGCATAGTAAGGAAGATCCAAGCAATTGGCGTGAATATGCTATTTCTGAATATGATTACTCAACTCGCCAAGCAAGGCATATAATTGGAAACAAGCCAGATGAGGCTCAATTGTTCATGATACGAGATAGTAGATGGAAATATATATTTGCTGAAGGCTTTAGACCTATGCTCTTTGATCTAGAAGTTGATCCAAAAGAACTTCATGACTTAGGTGAAAGCGAGCAAGAAATTCATTTGAAAGCAAAGAAAAGATTGTATGATGCTTTATTTGAATGGGCACGAAAACATCATTCGAGAACTACCGTCACAAATGAGGAAATT
>Ga0115011_10003602_pt1 | contig 10544 bp, 9 predicted proteins | sample TroAtlMetagenome_2_FD_88705 | JGI IMG/M metagenome (GOLD analysis project Ga0115011, IMG submission 88705) | Marine eukaryotic phytoplankton communities from Atlantic Ocean - Tropical Atlantic ANT8 Metagenome | ecosystem: Environmental > Aquatic > Marine > Oceanic | place: Tropical Atlantic... | reverse complement strand
GAACAGGTGGAGAGTATCGATTAAGTAATTTTTTATTATGGCAGTCAGCATACTCTGAATTATTTATATCAGAAGTATATTGGCCTGATTTTCGTGAAAAGGAGTTATTAAATAGTATTTCTGATTATCAAAATAGACAAAGGAGATTTGGTCAGACCGCTGAACAGATTAAATCATGAAATTTTTATTAACAATATTTACATCTGCAATATTATTTGCACAGTCTCAACCATCATTTATCCTAAATGACGTTAAAGTTTTGGGTAATACCACGACAAGTAATAATATGGTTTTGTATTCTGCTGGACTACAGGAAGGTCAAACTGTTACCGCAGAAGATTTTAGAAGAGCTGTAAAACGATTATGGGATTTAGGTGTATTTAATGATGTTCAAATTGAATTTGATAGTGAATCATCTAATGGTATTTCAATTACTATTAATGTAGAGGAATCCCCGGTTTTATCTAAAATTGAAATTATAGGAAATAAAAAAATTAAAGATAAAAAAGTAAAAGAAGTTTTATCCTATAGAATTGGAATGAGAATAAAGCCTAATTTTTTAAATAGCTCTATCAATAAGATTGAAAAACTATACAAGGAAGAGGGATATTTTCTTGCAGATATTCAGGCTTCTATGAAAAAAGTGGGAGATGAAGCAAAACAAAGAAATAATGTTATCTTTAAAATAAATGAAGGTAAAAGGATGAAAATTAAAGATATTGTTTTTTCTGGAGCTGGCAATAATAACTTTGGATGGATTGCCTCTAAAAAGTGGATGCCTATTCCTAATGTAATAAGATCACAGATGACACTTTTCAAGCTTAGGCGTCAATTAAAAGATACAAAAATACGAACTTGGTGGAGGTTTTGGGCATCATCATTTGATCAAAAGAAATTTGATGAAGATATTGAGTCTTTAAAAACTTTTTATAAAGATGAAGGCCACAGAGACTTTACAATTTTTTCAGATAGCGTTTATTATGATAAAAATAAAAAAGGCCTTGTTGTTTTAATAGAATTTGAAGAAGGACAAAAATATAAATTTAGAAATTTTTCATGGGAAGGAAATTCTCTTTATGATGAGGGAATGTTACAGAGAGCTTTAAATCTTAAAAAAGGCGATATTTTTAGTCAATCAGGATTTGATAAATCTGTTTATCAAGATGTACAAAGTTTGTACATGGATAGAGGTTATTTATACAGCAATATTGAACCTTTTTTCACTCCTATCGGAGACGACTCTATGGATGTTCATTTTTCGGTAACTGAGAACAATAAAGTATATGTTAGAAACATAAATATATATGGAAATTCAAAAACAAGAGAAAATGTAATTCGTAGAGAATTAGATGTTTTTCCAGGAGATCTTTTTAGAAGAACATTATTGCAAAAAAGTATGAGAAAACTGCATGTCCTCAATTATTTTGACCCGACTTCTTTAGCCCCAAATGTTGTTCCTGTTGATGAAGATGAAATAGATTTAGATATTACTCTTCAAGAAAAGTCGTCTGATAGGGCTAGTGCAAATATTGGTGTATCTGGAATGTATGGAATGACTGGCGGTGGAAATCTTGAATTCAATAATTTTAGAGGAAAAGGTCAAATACTTTCATTTGGCTTTAATGTTGGGACCCAAGTATCTATGGGCAACTATTATGGTCAACCAGGAAAATATGAGAGTTTTCAAGTTCGATTTGTAGACCCAATGTTTCGTGATACACCAAACAGAATTGGTTTTTCTCTTTTTTATACATTTAGAGGTGCTGGTAATTCATATTATTTTTACCCCTTTAATCAGCTATCTAGAGGTGGGTCAATTCAATGGGGAAGGCGATTAAAATGGCCAGATGATTATTTTAGAGCATTCTGGGATTTACGAATAAGAGAGGCTCAATACTTTAGTGATGATGAAGAATTATTAAGTGAGTATGTTGGTGATTTCAGGAAATCTACAGGAATTAGTTTGACACAAAACATAAATAGAGATAGTCGTGATCGAGCAGAATTCCCCACTGAAGGATCTAGTGCTACTCTTACCTCCACATTTTCTGGTGGGTTTTTAAAGGGTGATGAGCATTACCATAAGCATTTATTGAATTTGGATTGGTATACTCCAACAGTATGGAAGTTCGTGCTAACTAGTTCTTTAAAAATTGGTACTATCAAGATGCTTAAGGCAAATAACGGAGGCTATACTTATATTCCGCCCTATGAGAGATTTATTATGGGAGGAAATGGTATTCCATATGGAACTATGCTTCGAGGATATCCAGATAATTCTATAGGACCGCTAACTACACAGGGTCGGGGGAGCGGAGGAAATACTATGATTAAGTACACAACTGAGTTTAGATTTCCTTTCTCTGAAAATCCTGTTGTTTATGCAATGTTATTCGCCGAAGCTGGAAATGTATGGCAGGATACTCGTTTAATGAGTATGCTTCAGTATGAGAGAACAAACCCATTAGACCTTAAAAGGTCAGCGGGTGTTGGCATAAGATTTTTTATGCCAATGATTGGAAAACTTGGATTTGATGTTGGATATGGTTTTGATGATATCACTGGAAATGGTGAACCTCAAGGCTGGGAGTACACAATAATTTTTGGAAATTAATTTTAATTTAAGGAGGTAAATGTGATTCTGAGAAAAATCACAACTGCTGTTTTTGCTATTCAAATAATATCTTCAGTTTTATTTGCTCAAAATAAAATTGGATTTGTTCAATCTGATAGAATACGCTCTGAATATGAAGAATTCAAAGATGCCGAATCTCAACTACAGCTAGAATACAGGCAGGTTAATATGCGATATAATTCAATGATTGTTGAATTGGATAGCATAAAACAATCTTTTGAAACTCAAAGATTGATGAGCAGTCCAGAGTGGAGAAAAGAAAAAGAAGCTGAAATAGCTTCTCGAGAAGCAACTATTCAAAAATTTCAAGTAACTATGGTAGGTCCTGAAGGAGAGCTTTATAGAAGACAGGCGCAGTTAGAGTTTGATATTTTATCAAAAGTTAAACGTGCTGTTGATAAAATTGCTGCAGCTAAAAAGATTGACTTTATTATAGATGGCTCCACTTCACTTTTATACGGAAACCCAACTTACGACTTAACAGATGATGTTTTGCTTGAATTAAGAAAGTATAGTGTTTCAGATAAGAAAAAAACGAGTAACAAAAATTAACCGAAAAATATAGTCGCTTCTCTCAAAGAGCTTGGCGCCCTTGTTGATGCCAGGGTAATAGGTAACTCAGAACTATTGATAGATGGCGTTTCGTCTCTTGATGATGGAAAACCATATACCATTTCATATTTATATAGTAAGAAATATGAAAAATTTCTTGATTCAACCCAAGCTGCAGCAATTGTTGTATCAGAAGAGTCTTTATTAGATAAGAGAGATGGTCTCGTTGTTGATGACCCTAAATTAGCATTTGTAAAAATTCTTGATTTTTTTTCAGAAAAAACAGACCAATTTATTGGAGTACATAAAACAGCGCAGATTTCTTCTGCATCTAATATTGGATTAAACGTTAATATTGGACCTAATGTAGTAATTGGAAAAAATGTCATTGTTAATGATAATGTTTCAATTGGAGCTAATAGCGTAATCGATTCAAAATCACGGATAGGAAGTAATTCTAAAATCTATAGCAATGTGCATTTATACCAAAATTCAATAATTGGATCTGATTGTATTATTCATTCTGGTGTAGTGATCGGTGCAGATGGTTATGGCTTTATTTCAATTAAAGATGATCATATTAAGATACCTCAGCTAGGAAAGGTTGTTATTGGGAATAACGTAGAAATTGGTGCAAATTCTACTATTGATTGTGGTACCATTGGTGATACAAAAGTAGGTGATATGTGTAAATTCGATAATGGTGTTCAAATTGCTCATAATGTTTCTGTTGGAAAAGGATGTCTTTTAACTGCACATGTTACAATTGCTGGAAGTACAAAAATTGGAGAATTTTGTGCATTTGGTGGGCAAGCTGGAGCAGTAGACAATGTAACTATTGGCGATAGGGCAATTTTTGCGTGTTACACTGCTGTGACTAAAGATTTACCTGGAGATAAAATGTACTCCGGAGCTCCTGCTAGAGAAATCAAAGAGAAAAACAAAAGAGATGCTCTTTATTTTGACGTTAAAAGATTGAAAAAAAGATTAAAAAATATTGAAAATAAATTAAAGAATTAATTGTGAGTTTTATAAAAAATCAAAGAACAATAGGCCAAGAAACATCGTGTGTGGGAATTGGTTTACATACTGGCGTTGAATCAAAGATAACATTTAAACCAGCACCTGAAGATTTTGGAATTCGTTTTAAAAGGATGGATGTTGAAGGTTGTCCAGAGATTAAAGCGGATATTGATCATGTTGTGGATATTTCTAGGGGAACAACAATCGAAGAAAATGGAGTTAGGATACATACAGTAGAGCATGCCCTTGCTGCTTGTGTTGGTATTGGATTGGATAACGTTTTAATTGAATTAAGCGAAAAAGAGCCCCCAGTTATGGATGGAAGTGCGATAGATTTTGTTGAGGCTCTTCTAAAAGCAGGTGTTGTTAAGCAAAGTGTTCCAAAAAATTATCTCCATATTGATGAAGCTGTTGGTTATACTGATGCTAAAAGAGGCGTTGATATTCATATTATGCCATCTGATCAGTTTAGAGTAACCTTTATGGTTGATTATGATTATAAAACCTTAGGTACACAGTTTACCACCATGGATCAGGTAGAAAAAAACTTTGCAACTGAAATTGCCCCCGCGCGAACTTTTTGCTTTTTAAGTGAGATTGAACACCTCAAAGAGGAGGGATTGATAAAAGGTGGAAATATTGATAGTGCTGTCGTAATTGTTGATAAAGAGATTGATGAAGAAGAGGCCGAAAGATTAAATAAGCTTTTTGGAATAAAAAAAGAAATTAGCTTAGGGTCGAATGGGACGTTAGGTGGAACAGAATTTAGATTTGACAATGAACCAGCACGACATAAAGCATTAGATCTTATTGGCGACTTGGCATTATTGGGGATGCCAATTCAAGGTCATGTTATTGCTTCAAAAAGCGGGCATGCTGCAAATGTTGAGCTTGTTAAAAAAATTAAGAAAGCATACCAAAATAAAATTAATAAGCAGAAATATCCTTCTCAATTAGGCTCTAGAACTGCATTTGATATTAACTCAATAATACAGCTTCTTCCTCACAGATATCCTTTTGTTTTAGTAGATAGAATAGTAAATATTACTCCTGGCGAAAAATTAACCGCGTATAAAAATGTTTCAATAAATGAGCCGTTTTTTCAAGGACATTTTCCTAATCAACCAGTAATGCCCGGAGTTCTTGTTCTAGAAGCAATGTGTCAAGCGGGATGTTTTTTGGTTCTTAATAGTGTAGATAATCCTATGAAAAAGAATATGTTCTTTTCTTCATTATCAGACTCACGATTTAGACATCCAATAATACCGGGCGATCAGATAAGACTTGAAATGGTTCTTGCAAAGTTTAGGCTGGGAACCGCGCTTCTTGAAGGCAAGGCATATGTCGATGATAGGCTTGTTGCTGAAGGAAAGCTCAAAGCAACAGTTGTTGATCGCCAAGGAGTTTAAATCAAATCTCAATCCATCCAACAGCTTTAGTTTCATCTAAGGCCATAATAGGTCAAAATGTATCAGTAGGCGCTTATTCAATAATTGAGGATGATGTAGTAATAGGCGATGAAACTTCGATAGGAAATCATAACACTATTTGTTCTGGTACAAAAATTGGTACCGCATGTAAAATATATCATAATAATTCAATTGGTGAAATTCCACAGGATTTAAAGTATGATGGTGAAGACACATTAACACTCATAGGTAATAACGTAATAATTAGAGAGTTTGTTACTATAAACAGAGGAACCTCTGCTTATGGAAAAACGGTTATTGGTAATGATGTCTTGCTTATGGCGTCAACACATATAGCTCATGATTGTATTGTTGGAAATAATGTAATTATGGCGAATATTGCTACTTTAGGGGGTCATGTTGAGATTGGAGAATGGTGTAATATAGGTGGCGGAGCTATGATACATCAATTTGTTAAAATTGGCAGGCAATCACTTATAGGTGGCGGATTTTCTGCAAAACAAGATGTCCCGCCATTTATTATTGGAGCAGGAATTCCCCTTAGGTTTGTTGGGATTAATAAAGTTGGACTTGAAAGAAGGCAATTCCCTGATGATGTTAGGGCATTAATTAAAAAGACATATAGAACTTATTTTAAATCAAAACTCAATAGAGGCGAAGCGTTAAAGGTAATAAAAAATGAAATTTCTCAAATTGATGAGGTAAGTGAAATAGTGAGTTTTATTGAATCAAGTACTCGTGGAATAATTTAACCCTCTGAAAGCCCAAAGGCTATGCGCACTTCTTTTTGCCTCATTATCTATTCTATAATTTACGCCCAAGCGGGTAGCTTGAACCCTATAAAGCTTAGTCGAATTCAAATTTTAAATAATATTAATCAAGAAAAGCTTTATGTTAAAAATACTTCATTGGCCTCAACTATTTTTTTACCTTTACATATTGGCCCAAATAAAAATATAGCTCTATCAAGTTTTTTAATTTCAGATAAAAAAAATCCCAGTTTTAATTTAGTTCCTGTTTTGGTTGGTGGTATTAAAGTTTCTTGGAACCTTTCTCTAATTGGAAGAATGTCAGCATACTCTAATGAAAAAAAAGCAATAAATATTTATGGATGGGGTTTATCATTTAAGCCAGGACAAGAAGAAAAAATATCACCATGGAATATTGGAGTTAATTCTGGGGTTTATCGATCATTTAATAATATTCGATCCTCTTCTTTTGGCTTATCTGTTATGCGACAAATAACATTGAGAAACTTGGATATGTTTTTGGGGATTTCTTCAAACAATGTAAAGGGTGTAGATTATAAAAGTGATCAAAATTTAGATTCACAAAATTTTCAATATAACTTTAGTAACTTTATTATTGGATCCAAGCTTGAACTTATGGGTCTAAAAATTTTACCAAACTTTAATTATAGCTTGGGAAATTTTGTAATGTCAATTGGCTTTCAAAAAGAATATTAAATGAAGAAAATAACCATACTAGGCTCAACAGGTTCAATAGGAGTAAATGCGCTCAGTGTAATTGATAATCAACAAGATGATTTCAATGTTATAGGTTTGTCTGCATATAAAAATAGTAAGCTATTGGTTGAACAGGTAAAAAAATATGAGCCAGATTTTATTTCAATTGTTGATGATGTAGCTGCAGATAATGTTGAACGAGAACTGTCTTTTTTTGATGTTAAAATATTAAAAGGCAGGGAAGGACTATTGGAGCTGTCTTCTTATGAAAATAATGATTTGATCTTAAATGCGCTAGTTGGCTCTTCTGGAATGGAGCCCACAATTAATGCTATAAGATCTAAAGTTGATGTTGCTCTAAGCAATAAAGAAAGCCTTGTAATGGCAGGTTCTTTAATTACTAATTTAGCAGAAAGAACAGGTGCTAAAATTTTTCCTGTTGATAGTGAGCATTCAGCTATTTGGCAATGCCTTGCTGGTGAAGATAATAAAGATATTAATAAAATTATTTTAACAGGTAGTGGAGGCCCTTTCAGGGAGCTCCCATTAGAGAAATTCAGTACAATTACGCTTGATCAAGCACTAAATCATCCTAATTGGGAAATGGGAAAAAAAATAACTATTGATTCAGCTACTATGATGAATAAAGGCCTTGAGGTTATAGAAGCTTATTGGCTTTTTAATATACCTGCAGAAAAGATAAAAATAGTAATTCATCCTCAATCAATTATTCATTCTATGGTTGAGTTTAAGGACAAGTCTATTAAAGCACAATTAGGTCTACCAGACATGAAAATACCTATACAATATGCTTTAACATACCCTTATCACCATGAAACCGATTGGGATGAGCTTGATCTTACTGAAATTCGCTCTCTAACTTTTGAAAAGCCTGATTTTATAAAGTTCCCATGTATGAAACTAGCCTTTGATGCTTTAAATACTGGCGGGACGGCTCCTGCTGTATTAAATGTTGCAAATGAACAGGCAGTTTATAGATTTTTAAATCAAGAAATAAATTTTAATGAAATTCCAGAGATAATCGAACGAGCCTGTGAAAAGCATGAGTTTGTTTCAGACCCGTCTCTTGATGATATACTTAGTATTGAGAAATGGGCTACAGAATTCGTAAAATCATATCATAGTAAAAGTTAATATTATAAAGGTATAATTAATGACATACATTATTGCATTCGCTTTCTTAATTAGTATTTTAGTTTTTGTTCATGAGCTTGGACATTATCTTGCAGCTAGATCAATCGGCGTAAAAGTTGAAAGGTTTTCTGTAGGTTTCCCCCCAAGATTAGGAACTTTTACTTCTGTTCCAGGTGGTTGGAAAGTCAATTTATTTTTCTTTAAAAAAGATGAAAAAGGCTCTTTTAAATGGCAACCTATTTTAACTAAAACTATAGATCGAAAAGGCAAAAAAGGCTCCGGTACTGAATATTGTTTAGCTGTAATTCCATTTGGTGGGTACGTAAAAGTTGCAGGAATGATTGATGAGAGCATGGATACTTCCTTCGAACATAAACCATATGAGTTAATGAGTAAACCTAGATGGCAGCAGATATGGTTTATGAGTGCAGGCGTGCTAATGAACACTTTAATGGCATTTATGATATACATGGGTTTGGCAATAAATAGTGGTGCAGTACCTGTATCTAACTTGCCGGTAATTGGTCAGGTTATGCAAGGTGCACCTGCTGATAAGAGCGGACTACTTTCTGGTGATATTATTGAGTCTATAGATGGAAAGGCAATTTCCTCTTGGGAAAGTTTGGTGACTGAGATTTATCCGCGTCCAAACGAAACTATAGAATTGAAATACCTAAGAGATGGTAGAACGAATACACTGAATTTGACAACTTCATTTCAGATGAATTTTAAAGGAGATACTTTGGGTCAAATTGGTATTCGTCAAGAATATAGACCCTCTACTTTTATAGAGAGCTTGGATATTGCGACACGTAGAACTGTTCAGGGTTTTGGAATGATTATTTATAGTATTCAAATGCTAACATCTGGCGAAGCAAAGTTTGATCAGCTTGGCGGGCCAATAATGATTGGCCAATTAGCTGGACAGGCTTTTGAGTTAGGCTTAGGATCTTATTTTGCCTTAATGGCATTAATAAGTTGTAATCTTGCCTTTTTAAATATTCTTCCAATACCTGGGTTAGATGGTGGTCACATATTCATAACTCTTATTGAAGGGGTAATTAGGAGGCCTTTATCAATGAGAGTCAGAATGTTAATTCAACAAACAGGCACATTGCTTTTATTGCTATTAATGATATCGGTTATGATAAACGATATAGGGAGGTTGTTTGGTTAATTTATTTCTTTTAGAAGAAGAGTAATGGAGCCATACTGTATTTTCATTTGAATCTTTACTGGTAGACGTTTTTTTGTTTCGCTAATCCAAATTCTCATATCACCTTTATTTTTAAAAAGCTCTTTACCTTTTTGAAATGGCTTAATAACCTTACATGAAAAAGTTCCCAAATCTGAATTAACCATTTCTGTTCCAGACATTTTCAAATTATAGTTAATTATTTTTTTCCCTTCGTAAGAGGTAAAATTCATGATTTTTTCTGATTTTATTTCAAAGGTTCTAAGATAGTAAAACATGGAGTAAGGACCTCGGGCTTTAAAATCAATATCAATTATCCTATCTTTTGCTTTTGCTGTAAACTTCTCGTAATCAAAGACTACATCTATTTGTTCTTTATAAGTAGCTTGGTTAATATTTTTCTTTAATCTATGCGTGAAATAGCTATTTTTATCTATCCAAACATCGACTCTATCTTTGATAGGAAAAATTCTGCTTGCAAAGCCTTTTGTTTTTGTTGTGAATGTAATCTTATACGAGTCGAAACCATTAATTTTTTCAATACCAGAAATAAAAAGTTCTGCCTCGCCAACTTTGATACCATTCCAATCAGCATTATATCGTAATAGTTCACCACTTTTAAATGGTGGATCACCTGCATATATAATAAAATGTAGTAAAAAAATTGATAAAAATATTTTCATTATCGAATTAACATAAGCTTAGAGTTGACAAGTTTATATATAGAGGATCCCTTAGACTTTGGCATTATACCAGCATCAATAATTAGGTCAATTTCATCATTAAATTTATTACCAATTAATTTAGGATCATTCAATGAATCCTCGCCCGCTCTATTAACTGATGTTGTGGTTATTGGAAATTGAAGATTTTTACATAGATCAATTGGGAAATTATGATGCGGCATTCTGACTCCAAGAGAACCATCATCAGCCAAAATACTATTGTTAACAATAGTATTCTTTATAGGTATAATAATAGTATTTGATTCTAACACAATTTTTTTAGCTTTTTCAAATTCACTATCAGCTATAGAAGACCATGAATAAAGTGTATCAACTGACCATACAATTACACTTATAGGAGGT
>Ga0115011_10003601_pt1 | contig 10546 bp, 6 predicted proteins | sample TroAtlMetagenome_2_FD_88705 | JGI IMG/M metagenome (GOLD analysis project Ga0115011, IMG submission 88705) | Marine eukaryotic phytoplankton communities from Atlantic Ocean - Tropical Atlantic ANT8 Metagenome | ecosystem: Environmental > Aquatic > Marine > Oceanic | place: Tropical Atlantic... | reverse complement strand
TAGTAGTAGTAGTAGTAGTAGTAGTAGTAGTAGTAGTAGCAATAGCGATAGCATCGATCTTAGGACAAAATTCGAGGAGCATGTGAGCAAAAAATTTAGATTGGCAGCAAAATTGAATCCAAGGAGAGCAAAAACGTATATGTCCTGGAGTTCGAGTGAGAGGGCATTTGAGAGTAGGTTTGGCACGATCGGTATTAATGACCCTTCAATGAGATCACGCGAGTACGATATCATAAAGGAGGGCATCAAGAGATGTCCTGGAGATCCGAGCCTTTATATGATCGAGGCGATGTATTTGCGCAGAGAAAATAGGAAGGAAGAAGCGTTGGAGAAACTGGAAGCTCTGAGTAAAAGAACGTTCGGAAATCGATTGAACGCTGGAATGTTTGACCCTCACGTCTGGCACGCTCTGGGAATTTGCAAAAGCGATTTGTTCGATTTCGACGGAGCTGTTAAAGCTTTTGAGTGCGGGTCTCGCGCTCGAAAAGACGGAATTCTTAATTTGCCATGCATCACTGCCGAAGCGCACGCTGAGTTTATCAACGGTAACGTAGGACGTGCTCGACAGCTATTCATTCTAGGTCGCGACAAATGCATCGACTGCAAAAAGAAAGTTCCTCGAGACGCCCGAACGACCCGCCGACAACGATCCATGCACTACAGATTATGGGCGCTTCTCGAAAAAAGAGCCGGAACGGAAGATGCAACTCGAGCGTTATTTGAAGCGGCGGTGAATGAAGATAGATCCGACTCAACTGCGTGGATGCAGTGGGGACAATGGGAAAAACGAATGCAAGGTCCCGAAATAGCGCGAAAAATGTTCATAAACGGACTAAAAGAGGGGTCAGCAAACGCTGGATTTCTGTATCAGGCGTGGGCGCTACTCGAGCAAGAATGCAGCAACGACGACGTTGCCAGAAAATTGTTTTCCGACGGGTGCAGAGCGTGCAGTAACTTTGCTGAACTCTGGCACGGCTATGCTGCTTTTGAGGCGAATTGCGGGAACTATTCTCGTGCTCTCGAAATTGTTTCAGAAGCTGAATCTAACGGCATCCGCACGCACGAACCCCTCATGGAACTCATGGCTGATTTGTTACGATTAACTGGTGATATCGAAGGTGCGAACAAAAGAGTCCGTGAACTGGATGAAATGTCCAAAGAGAACAGAGATATCGACAATCCAGGGAGAGAAGTCATTCTATAGTTCGAGTACAGTTATAATTTGTTTTCATTCGTTTTAGGCAGCGTATCAAATTTCTCAAATCTTTCTACTATTTTTATCTTGTTCGTAAGTTTGTCGGTATTCCTTCAGAATCCCATTCAGCGAGTGGTTTCCGCGAATTACCCAGCGGTCCCACGGTAACTTCTATGTCTTCTTCGACACCGAATTTCTCGATGATTTCACGAATTTCATAGCTCAAAACCGTCTTCCCCTCGCTCGCGAGAACGCGTCGCGCGAGTTCCTCAATTGCCGGTCTCTGTCTTTTCACGAACTCCATAGCTTCGTGTCGACTTTGGCGCATAATTTCTCGAATTTCAAATTCAGCTTTCGAATACATATCTTTATCGACGTTCGAGAGGAGATAACCTTTTCTTTTATCTTTCAAGAAGGTAGACAATTCGAGCACGTCGTAATTGATCGAAAGCGCAAAGTACGAATCTTTCACGTCCGACATGCCAGATTCATGCACCATACTAATGGCAAGTTCACGTGCTCGCACATCGTAAGCCGCGGAAGCTTTTGAATTTTTATCGAATCCGTAGTATAACTCCTCAAAGCAACCGGCAGAGAAAGCGACTCGCATCAATCGGCGATGAAACGATTTGGTAAAAATTTTCGTTCGATCATTGTCCGGGTCTGAGAGTAAACAAACTTGACCAGTGACATTTGATTCGCGTGGCAACACTGTTACGAACGACACTCTCGCAATGTCAGGCGCGTGCATTTCGTAGGCAATAGCCGCTGCAGAGTGAATTAGTGCCAATCGTTTTTCGTTTTCGGCACCGATGTTGAATGGCAACACCTTCCCCATGATTTCTATGTCCAAAGCGGTTCTAAAATCGGCGTTTGTGAGTGAGTCGCGATTATCCTTCGCCGCTTGCAAACAAGCCATATTCACAACTTGAGCGAGCTGCGCGCCTGAAAATCCGTCCATTTCTTCCGATAACGTAACCCAATCGATTTCTTCAGCCAAGTTCTTATCTCTACAGTGGACTTGTAAAATTGCCATTCTTCCTTTGAACTCTGGTAAAGCGACAACAACTTTACGATCAAATCTACCAGCTCTGACGAGCGCGGAATCCAAAACGTCCGCTCTGTTCGTAGCAGCAATAACAACAACTTGTGTATCCGTGGCGAATCCATCGAGTTCGACTAACATTTGATTCAATGTCTGGTCGCGCTCGTCGTTCCCTGAACCGCCCCCACCTCGAGGTCTACCAACCGCATCAAGTTCATCGATAAAAATAATCGACGGCGCTTGTCTCTTGGCTTGCGCAAACAAATCTCTTACGCGAGCAGCCCCTACACCAACAAACATCTCGACAAACTCAGATGCAGTGATGGAGAAAAACGTAGCGCCGGCTTCACCAGCGACGGCACGAGCAAGAAGCGTTTTCCCGCATCCCGGAGGACCCGTTAACAAGACGCCTTTCGGCGTTCTAGCTCCCGACGCTTTGAATTTCTCCGGCTTCAAAAAGAAATCGACAACTTCAGCCAACTCAATCTTGGCTTGTTCGATGCCCGCAACGTCTTCAAAGAGAATTACTTTGCTGTCATGATCACGCATGGCCATCTTCGAATTTAATTTCCCTTTCTTCATCTTTCGTTTCGAATCTTTTACCTCATCTTCTTTATCGGCGTCTTCTTTTTTCTTCTTTTTCCCATCGTCGCCGGCATCCTTTTTCTCCGCTACTGTTTTCTCTTGCCCTTGTTTCGTTCGTGATTTTACGACTTTGGCGCCTAGAGCTAAGAATGCGTTTGCTTTTGGATCGAAAATACCAGCTTCGCCTTCATTTTCTTGCGCTTTCTTACTCAACTTTCGCATTTGCTTCTCTTTCTTAAATTCTGCCTCTTGTATCAAACCCGCTTGGCGATTCTGATATTCTTTTTGCAATTCCTTATATCGTTTGGCGTCTTTCCCTTCTTTATCTTTTAATCCAATCATGGCATCTTTAATACGAATGAGCATCGCGTCTTCTTTTTCCATCGCAGCTTGCTCTTCATTTTTACGATCAATCTCTAACAATCTTTGTCGATCGTCCCAATCTTCTTGGAAACGCGTCATGTAGAAAACTGCGCCCCATATGCAAAAGACCAAAAAGGCAGGAATGAAGTAATTACTTGCAAATTTCGTTTTCGCTTCCACTGAGCTTCCATCCGGAAGTACGGTTTCTAAAGAAAACGTGCTCTCCCCTTTCAACGGCTGTGGATCAATCTCGAGCATTCTGAAAAGGTCTCGAAGTTCTCGACTGTCCAGCGTCGGCACTTGACACACCGCGATTCTACCGTCCGGGTATACCACGTAATACCTGGCTATATGGCCGATAACGTCTATGTATACCTCGTCAATCCTCTCTTCGATTAAATCTAAACAGAACTTCGGATATGCGATCGATTGTCTGTGCTTTTGAAGCTTCGCGCGTCCCATTTGAGTAAACTTCAAGTCCTCGATAGAGAGTTTGTCTTTGTTCCGTAAATACGGATTCGACGATGCGTCCCCGGGAATGTAGGACGAGTGCGGTAAATATCGAGGCATTTTCGCGTTTTGACCCCAGGAGCCTATTTGCAAATGCGCTCGATCCGATCGCGCTCTCCAATACTCGTATGCTTTTTTCTTTTGCTTTTGATACCAACGTACACCCCCGAACGAAGGATCGGTCAAAACCGTTTCCCCCTTCGTAGTTCTCTTCTTTGGCGATGACGAGGACATCGATGTCGATGTGGAAGAAGAAGATGTCTTCTTCTTCCCCGTAGATTTTGTACCACTTTGTCCCGCTGAAGACGAAGGAGACTTCTGTTTTTGCTTCTTATCCCCCGATGAAAATTCCTTCGTCGCGGGTGACTTTGATGTCGACGTGTCTTTCGAGGTCTCGGCCTTTCCTTTACCGCCAAACAGCGCGTTCACTCTCATCATTTCACCTCTTCCTCGCGCGCGTCCTCCTCGTTTGCTCTTCTTCTTCGAACTCTTCGAAGAAGAAGAAGAAGACACACGAGACGAGGAAGAAAATTCACAGCCGTCATGGAAGCTGCTTTTTAGTACACGCTTCGAAGGCGCTCTGTTCCCTCTGAACGGAAGCACAGGCACGCCGCCTAACAGCATTGGAGACGACGACGACGACGACGACGACGACGACGACGACGCGTACATGATGTTTCTCTATTTCTCCGTGCTATGTGTATACGTTATGACGCTCTTTCTTTTTGGGGCAACCGAGAAAAGAGAGAGAGAGAGAGAGAGAGAGAGAGCGACGACACAAGACACCCGTAAGGTCGTTCCGAAAGAGAAAAAAAACCCAAAAAATGAATGTGACCTCAAAAACAGGGTTTACGAAAATCCGGGATTTTTAAAACTAATTTTGAGATTGGAGATTTTAATCCCACATCCGAGAAACAAAGAGAGAGAGAGAGAGAGAGAGAGAGAGAGAAATCAAAAACTGAACACAAAACACACACACACAAATATTTACACGAAACGCGCGATTTCCTGTTTCCTCACTCGTTCCACGCGCGCTCTCGAAAGGTAAGGAGAACAGAAATGGCATCGACACCAGCATCGATGTCGTCGAAGACTTTCGCGTCATCGACGAGGACGACGCCGACGGTGAGAAAACTAAAGCGCGCGCACGTGACGTCAATCTCACCGAGAGCTGTCTTTTCGGATAAAGGAGAAGATTGCGCCAACAACAGTACGTGTATCGCAAAAGAAGAACAAGAACAAGATCGGATGTGCGAGGATGCTCGACCTTTGATGAGCAAGGATGAAGATAAAAGCAAAGGGGAGAGCGCGTCGTCATCATCTGCATCACCGTATTCTTCTTCTTCGTTTGCAAGAAGAGTCGCGGCGAGCGCGTGCGCGGCGAGCGTGTCCATTTCCGCGATGATGGGAGGAGGCCTTTTCGTCGATACGAACACCAACACCGTAGCGAACGCGGCGCAAATCAGCTTTCTCCCGCCAGATTTGGAGAGTCGAAGAGCAGCAGAAGAAGCGGCGTCGTATGCACGAATCCGAAAATTGGAACGAGAAATTGTCGCGGAAGAGAATCGGATAAGAGCGGGTGAAATGAAAAAAGTCACTGCAGTGAACGACGAATTGGCGCGAGTGAGAGAACAAGAGATGAAAAAAGTGGACATGATAAACGCCGAAGCCGATTTGTTCATGGCGCAGCAAGAAAGAATCGAGGCAAACTCGAGAGATGCCGTCGCGAAAGGTAAAGCGTTGTGCGTTACGCCGTCTGGAGTGGACATTGTTGGGATCACGGAGTTTTTAGCGCTCATCGGCGCCTCAGCTTCGGGGATTCGAGCGAGACGACAAAAGGTTGAAGTCGACGAGTTGAACGAAAAGTTGAGAGCTATTAACCAGTCCTTAACTACGAGAAGTAAACGCAACCCAGCAGGCATGGGTGCAGCGTTAGGTTACACGGGAGCACAAATGGCAGAGACGTCAGTAGACTCACCGATGTCGGCCTCCATGGACGAAGCCGCGACGAAAGATGGAGGTGCGAGTAACGCAGGAAAGAAGGTGTCGGATGATTCCACGGATGATAGCGAATACGACGAAACGAGAGTGAATTTGAAGAAAGGAAGAAAGTTTTTGAGAGCAAAAAGTTACCAAGAAGCGATCTCGTCGTTTGAAAAAGCTTTGGCGCTTTCGAGAATGAACGGCGATCGAATGAAAATGCGACGCGCCGTTAGAGGCCTTGGAGCTACGAAAAAAGCCATGGGCGACCTTTCAGAGGCTATCAAATGCATGGAAGAAGTCCTCGAGATCTCCGAAGCGATGAAAGATTACACGGGCGACATGGATGCCGTTGGATCCATCGCAGATATATATACCGAACTCGGCGACTTGGAGAATGCCGGCAAGTATTACGACATGTACCTGAACATGATCAACGACGCGAGCGTGGATTACGACGACTAAAAGTACTTATTATATACGAACGCTCCGCAAATCTAAATTTTATTATTAATGTCAGTAACACGCTCGCGCCTCGTTCTGATGCTGTTTGTTTTTTCCCTTTTTCCCAATCTCTCTTTTTCCTTAGCCATTAGCTCAAAAAGGGTGACGTAATCTTTTCAATCTTTTCACAAATAGGCGGAAGCACGCGCGCACACTCGTCACGCATTTCGACTAAAACGAAACAGAGAATAAACACTAACGAGGAGTAAAAACTCCACAACAAGAAATCTCTCTCTCTTTCTCTCTCTCTCTCACACACAACTCAAGTCAACTCTGCCTCTCTCTCGCTCACTTAATAATGGCTACCGACGGCTGTCAACCCATGGAGCGCTTCTCCAAGAAATACGGGTACACCGCGTCGAGTTCCGACGGGTCGGCGCAGAAATCATGGGCATCTTGCCCGAGCTCTATGCAGCAACAACAAAACTATCCAAAAACGCACGGATATTCTGTCTCTGGGTACGTGAATGGATACAATCCAACGTTGCCGGCATATCCTCCAACTCGAGCACAAATCGAGCAGATGCAAAAAAATGGACAACAGTTCACGCCACCAGGACAGCAGTTTTACCAAGGAGGGAGGAAACCAACCGCAGTGTGGGACGGACCGGCGCCAGCTGGAGATCCGAACAAACCGAAACCAGGAACGCCATATTACTTGAAAACGCCAGAAGAATCCAAATTTGATCCAAGCGTCGAGCAAGAGTCTGTAGCGCTCGGCGGAGGCGCGAAGGGATATCGATTGCCTATGTTTGGCTGCATACCGAAAAACGCGAGCAAGTGCTTGAAATACGAGTGTGTGAGACACATAAGGTGTGGGTCGTCCAAAGAAAGCGACGATTTAGAATTGGCAAAAAGTGCGATCGCATCTTCGTCGAGACCGCGAGAGACTTTGTTCATATCCGCGGTGTTAGCGTGCGACGAGTGGGGAAAAGTCGAGCAAAGTTGCGACGCCGTGCTGTCGAAACTCGGACTCGAGTCGCTCGATTTGTTCTCTATCGAATGGCCCATGCAAATAGACCAATCTGTGACTCTCGAAGACGCGTGGAAACAAATGGAAGCGCTCGTGTCAAGAGGCAAAGTGAAATCTCTCGGCGTGTGTAATTTTTCAGTGTTGGCGGTCGAAAATCTTGTGAAAACATGCGAAATCAAACCAGTCGTGAACGAAGTCGAGCTGCACCCGATGCTTTCGCAGAGAAAGCTTGTTGGCGTTTGTCGCAGGTGGGGATTAGCGTTACTCGCCCGAGGCTCTATTTGTGCCGGTGTGGAAGAAGTGAGAGAACACCAGCGCTTACTCGACGCCTGCTCGGCGGCTGACGAAAGCGACCCAACAGACATCAACTCCATTTTGACGAGATGGTCGATTCAAAGAGGCGTTGCTGTCGTTGTGGACGAAGCAATGGAAGATTCTGAAGTCGAGGCGTGTTGTAAAGCAGCTAAATTTCGTTTGAATAATGCGCAAAAGGTGTGCATTGATTCCATGGAGCCGATCGCAAAGTTACAAGGTAAACATAGATTTATGAAAGGGCCTGAAGGCTTTCAGTTCGACGATCCCTTCTTAGGAGGGTTAGCTCGACCTGGGCTCGAAGTTAATCCGCTTTAAAGTATTAAGTACCTAGGTAGAACTATTGTTTTTGTAACTTAATTCAAACAGCATACTAGTACATATTTATATATTCTCATCAGCTATTATTGCTACGTCGTATATTCTGCGTTAATCTTGACGTAATCGTAGGACAAGTCGCATCCCCAGGCTTGTCCGTGGCCACTTCCATTTCCAACTTCGATATCAACGACTACGGTACCATGATTCGCAGTGGTTTCCTTTAAATATGCCGACGCTTTCTTCTCATCAAAGTCAACCGGTTGGCCGTCCTTCATTAGCGTGATGCCTCCCATTGCTATGTTCAAATGGTTTTGATTCAACGCAGACTTCGTCTTGGCGTACCCTGTCGCGCAGGCAATCCTTCCCCAGTTCGGGTCGTGGCCAAATATAGCTGCTTTTAAAAGAGACGAGCAAATTACACTTCTCGCGATGGTACGCGCGTCCTCGTCGTCTTCTGCGCCTTTCACGTTTGTTTCAAAAAGACACGTGGCACCTTCCCCATCCCAGGCAATTGCTTTAGCCAAACCTAAGTTGATGGCGTTGAGCGCTTCCTCAATCTGTTTCGCCTCTGCGGAATTTTCATCCGTTATTTGCTTCATACCGCTTTTACCAGAAGCATAGCAAACGAGTGAATCGTTTGTAGACGTGTCGCCATCGACAGATATTTGGTTAAAACTTTTTGTACCCACGCGCTTGACCATTTTCGTCCAAATATCCGGCGCGACATTGGCGTCCGAGGTGACCACCGCAAGCATCGTGCCCATGTTAGGGTGAATCATACCGCTCCCTTTCGATATGCCCCCAAATCTCACCTTCGTTCCATTGATATCAATTTCTATGGCGAGCGTTTTTCGGACAACATCCGTCGTACAGATGGATGTCGCAGCCGCCATGGATGCTGCATCGGATCGTTCGAGGTGTTCGCCCAACGCTTTAATCGCAGGTACAAATTTGTCCATTTTAATTCTTCGACCGATAACGCCAGTCGACATGAGTAAAATATCCGAGTGATCGACCCCTGTAACGTCCGAGACTGTTTTCGCGCATGCCATGGCGTCCTCGTCGCCAAGAACACCAGTCGCCGCGTTCGCTTGTCCGGCGTTGATCAAAATAGCTCTCGAAGTTGATTTCATCTCCAACTGCTTTTTACAAAACTGTACCGGCGCCGCACACACATCGTTCAGGGTGAAAACTCCAGCACACGAGCACGATTCATCGGCAACAATCAAGGCACAATCTCCTCTCGTGCCCGACGCTCTTAAACCAGCTTTGTACGCTGAAACTTGAAATCCTTCCGGCGCGGTGACCCCGGCATTTGGGATGACTTTCCACGGACCACTCGGTAAGAGTTGCTTCTCAATCGGAGCGTACGCGAGCTCAAAATCAGGCGACGAGTAATCTGGCTTTGTCATTGAAGTGGCAGATATTCTAAATGCCGTGTCATACCGTCGACCACGGACACCGTTGTTGCTGCGACGAAAGGAACGCGCACAAGATTTTCTTTGCGCCAGGCAACTTTTTTGAGCAGCTGTCATCTTCATCTTCATCATCGACGACGACGACGAATAAGAAACAGACGTCGAGGTGCAACACAACATCATTGCAATTAAATCTCTCTAGTAACCTTTCTTGGAAAGGTAATCTACGATTGGTTTGAACGTAAAATCAACGCTTTCGTTCCAAAAATGTCTCGCTTTTGCCTTTGCGAGTTTACCAAAAACAAAACCTTCTTCTTCTTCTTCTTTCTTTGAAGGGTTTGATGTAATCTCAGAAGAGGTCAAAGGAGAAGGTGGACTTAAAAATGCGTCCGATAACTCGGACGTGGATCGCCAAAGCGTTCTTTGCGTCTGAACGCACGCGACAGAGCCACCCACGAGGCCGATGAAACTCCACAAAAAGCGTTCGCTTCGCGCGATCGTCGTCATCACTGAAGAGTCCTTCGCGTTTTTGATTATTATTGTTTTTCGAGACAGGATGCCCAAAAAAGCAAAAACACCCATTTAATATTGGGTGGGTAAACAAACTTGTTCGACGAATACCACGTGATGATAAACTAATGGGTCCCGGAAAAGAGGGAAATGAAACAGAGAGAAAAGGAGACGCGCAGAAATCAACTTTGTCTTCTTCTAACACATATGTACATACATCGTAGTATAATTCTTATTATTGTTTTTCTACAATTCTAATACTCTTCGGCCGCTGCGAATGGGTTCTCTATTTCTTTCAACCCATCTAACGGCGATACGACCATAACGCTTGTCCCTCTGGTCACAATTAATCCTAGTTTTCTCGTCTCATCCGTTATTCTCAAAGGGTCGTCCACGTCTCGCAAATACTCTTTCGTTTCGTCTAGAACGAGATTTAAGAGCTGATCGAATCCTTTTAAAATGCCTTCTACTTCTCTCCCTCCGGAAAGCTTCACTCGCACGCCTTTATCGATGTATTTTCCTAAATCCAAAACGGTTTGTTTGTGCTGCGGCGTGTGTTGTTTCTGCTGCTCACCACCACCACCACCGCCGCCGCCGCCGCCGCCAGTTGTTGGCGTTGCCATTCTTGACTCTTTCTTTCTTTCTTTCTTTCTTTCTTTGTCGAGGAGAATTTGTGTGTGAATTTTTTTGACTCGAGACGACGATATAGAAACCAAAACAAAACACACGCATTTTCACATTCTTTCGGCATTCTTTTTCCCGCGACCTTTTTGTTTGAGGAGAACCCGTTTTATTAATTAGTAACAGAAAGATGGTGGACACGACGCCTT
>Ga0115011_10003600_pt1 | contig 10548 bp, 6 predicted proteins | sample TroAtlMetagenome_2_FD_88705 | JGI IMG/M metagenome (GOLD analysis project Ga0115011, IMG submission 88705) | Marine eukaryotic phytoplankton communities from Atlantic Ocean - Tropical Atlantic ANT8 Metagenome | ecosystem: Environmental > Aquatic > Marine > Oceanic | place: Tropical Atlantic... | reverse complement strand
TCTTCCAGCGGCAGGAGCGTTGATGCGATCATTCTATTATCCATAAAGATCTTCATACTCCCATGTGTCTCAGAAGACCGGGGATTCCATACTGCTGCAACGTGGTGCGGAAGACCGTCATAGATTGGGGCATTCTCGGCAACCGCCTGCATTTTCTCTGATCCTGTATCGTAGACGAAGGCTAGAAACCCTTTCCCGCTCTTTCCCGGGCTGAGTGCAAGGCGCCAGCCTGCCTCCCCCTTCTCGTTTGAACTGGGAACCGTTCCTCCCAGCGTCCCGGCCGTCAATCTGCCCGGCTTGAACCAGCCCTCGTAGGTAAAGGGGGTATCTCTTTTCATCTCAAAGCTTCCTGCCCCTTCCCTGCTTTCAGCAACGTGGGACACCTGTGCCGCAACCACATTTCTCTTTCTTGTCATCGGAACAGGGTCAGGTGCGAGGGGCTTAGCCGGCTTCCACCGGGCGAAAGATCCAAGCGGACGGCTACCGATGTAGTCCCCAAACACCCCTTTTCCCAACTTACTCTTATCGAATCCCCAGTAGGCAATCGACCTCGGAGGCGCCATAATCGGAGTGTCAAATCGCCCCAGACGATACAGCACACACCGCTCATCCGCGGTGAACCCGCGCGCCCATATTGCCGCTTCATCGATACAGAAGCCCGCATTCTTGCTACCCACCTGGACCGCTGCCCCCTCGGCCGGAGGAGGGACAGCCACCCCTGAGACAACCTCGGATTGCACCCGGTGATCCAACCAGATCGATGTTTCCCCATTAACACGCTCGACGAGGATATGATGCCAGAGAAAGTCACTCGGAAAGCCGAGAGTTGCTGGAGCGCCCTCCCCTACCTCTGCCACGATCTTGTCATTCATGACCCGTATCTCACAAACGCTGTCAAAAGACAGGAGAGTTGCATCGGTTAACTTCTTGATCACAGCTGGAGCATCTGGCTCGGGAGGATCAAGCCGGGAGGTATCGGGCCGTTTCAGCCAGAAAGCGATGGTGATGTCCTTAACCTCGGCAAAAGGCTTCACCGGGGAACGCATGGCCTCGCTGCCGTTTTCCTCCACGAGTCGACAGGCCATACCGATCCGCCCAAGGATTCCCGGACTCCCACTGGTGGCATCCAAATCACGCTCTCCCCCCGAAAGATCACGTATCCGGAACTCCGTAGATTCCTCATCGAAAGGCGCATAGTAGATGAGGCTGCGGGTGGGAGCCCGCAAGGATGCGACATCGGCGGGCTCAGGAGGTATGGGAGCCTTCCCCTGAGGCAGCACCGTCTCCGCAACTGCCTGCTCGGGCTCGCCAGTAGACTCCGGCGTATCGGCGGGCTCCGGCTCAATAGCGGGCTCCAACGCAGGAAAGTCAGGAGTATTGCTGGACTCGTTGTCGACCACAACTCCGGGAGAATCCTCCGAGCCTTCCTCCGCCGGCTCTGGATCAGCTTCCTGAACAGTTACCGGTTCAGCCGGTTGCTTCCCGACCTCAACAACCGCTTGGGGCAAAACCGGCTGCCGGACACTAACATCAGGATCCGATGGCGGTAACGTGCCGGCAGTAGTTGTGGCTCGCAACTCAGAGCCGGACTCCTCGCCTCCCTGAGCAAGCTGCGTCCCCCCTCTTTTATTGATCTCCTTGAAAACGAAAACTCCTACGCCCGCCGCCAAAGCGACCACAGAGAAAAGCGCCATCCACGCCACCACCCCCCTGCTCCGACGCCTCGGATAACCCGTCTCCGCCCGGCGCGCAGGCTCCGTAACTGTTCCTACCGAGGCCAGAGACACGACCGCATCCTCTCCTTGATGATCGAAACCCCGGATCCCAGGCAATACCACCCCAGGATCATTTCTCTCTGTATCCTCCATGCACCATGGGCGCAAGAAAAGACCAGCGTCGAGGATATCCGCGCGGTAGCCTGCAATGTCAAAAGCTACACGCCGGAAGATGAGCTCCTGAGTCTCATTGTCGTAGATGACATAGGAAGCTCTGGGATCCTCTGCCGTCACTGGCTCTCCCACAGAACCCACATTTACCAGATATCGACAATCATTGGAGAGCTCCCGATTTTCTGCGGGAAGGCTGTCAATTAGCCCATCAGCCTGCTGCCGATAAATACCGGCCTCACGCGCATGCCCGAGGAAAGTTACCCGGTGCGCTGTCGCCTCGAGGTTTTCACGCGCTATTTCCTCACTTCCAATTCCACGGTAGCGCCCCGGCTGTACACACTCACCGTGAACAAAAAGCAGTCCTCCCGTCTCCAGAGCGAGTGGCCGCTCTGCCAGATAGGACAGCGCGTCCTGATGAAGATGCTCCCTTGTCCACCTGATGCAATAGTTCGTTCCCTCATCTGGGTTTGATTCTCCCAGCAACCCTGCCAGCGCGGCATCGCAGTCCCCCAAAACAACATTCCCGGTGCGAGACCTCAGATCTTCCAGAATCTCTGCCGTGCCCGCACCATGACCAGACACATCTCCAAGACAAATCGGCATATCCACCCCAATACTGGTGAAATCGTCCACAATGGCATTCCATGCCTGACGATTACCGTATATCTCTGAAAAGATGGCGTAGCGCATCAGACCTGAAAAACTCGAGTTCGCAAGTATCCAACACCGGGGACCACTCCGCAATTTCCGAATACCCTCATCCCCCGTAGCAGAAATATTAGACCGAAAGGCTGGCTAACACCACACTCTGCCCATTTTCCTACCGGCGATAGAAATCCACCCACGACAATTCCATTGTCCGGGCCTTTGAGCCCAGGACTGATTGAGGGACCTCAACTTCGTAATAACCCTCTCTGCGTCTCGAACCCCCACCCTTGACTGCCTCGACAAGATACCGCCCACTGAGCGGACTTCCCCCTGCATCGACCATTCGGGTCGGCAGGCAATTGTCTGGCCGCGGAGCACCGTCTCCGTGATAGGCCCCGGAGAACTCCTCCCCCCCAACCTTGATCTCGAAACCCTCAAGCCCGGGAAGATGAATACGCAGCAGGACTTTCTTGGGCCACTGTCCGCTGCGCAGATGAATCGACCCACCACCAATACCCGATTCATCGCTGACTTCGAACATCACTGACTCCCGGTCGGAATTTACCTTGATCCTGCCACTCGTTCCCTCGGCGCCCTTCTCTTTGAGCAGTATTCGGAACTGAGTCGGCCCCTCCACTGTGACCTTCTTGGATTCAAGCTCTTTGGTAAGCTTCTTGAGCTCTGACACGATGTCCGGGTGCTTCTCAGCGAGATTGTTACGTTCACCGATATCCGCCTCTAGATCATAAAGCTCATCCACTTTCTTCCGCCCATCCTCGGCAGCATAACCGTGGAAATGTGCGTCCGGCAGCAGATATTTCCACTTACCCTTCCGAACCCCAGCGCGATTGAAATAAAAGGATTCGCGTCCTCGCTCTGTTTTTCCAAGAAGCAGTTCGGTCTGGTCGATGCCATCAATCCTACGGTCGGCAGGAGTCTCGAACCCACAGAGACTGGCAAAGGTGGGCAGGAAATCTATACTCGCAAAAATAGCATCACTGGTGCGATTGGCCGGCACCTTCCCGGGCCATCGCACAATACAGGGGAGGCGGTAACCCGCCTCATAAGGGGACCCTTTCCCATTCCTGAGCGGACCAGCCTCTCCCCAAAAAATGGAACCCTTCGGATGCCCTTTCTTACGCTTGGTGTATTTATCCTGGTTCCACGGCCCATTATCGCTGGTGTAAATCACCAGCGTATTCCCGGAAAGATCCAGTTCATCAAGGACATCGAGAAGTCTTCCTGTTTCATGATCAAATTCCTCCACTACGTCCCCATACAAGCCACCCTCGGACTTGCCCCTGAAGGCCGGTGATGCATCGATGATGGTGTGCATCATAGTGTGGGCGAGATAGAGCACAAATGGCTTCCCGGGGTCTCGTTTCTCTTTGAGAAAATCGATGGACTTCTCCGTGTAGAGGCGCACCAGCCCTCCCATGTCCCGACTATTGCCCACAGCCTTGTTGTTCTCGTGGAACTGAACTGATCCGTTGTCGTTGGCCCCGAGAGCACCAAAGTAATAATCAAACCCCTGGGCGTTGGGCATACGGTCCACAATCGGCTTCCGGTTGGAAACGTCCCATTTTCCGATGCAGGCTGTCTGGTAACCGGCCTTACGAGCCAACTCCGCCCACGTGATCTCAGAGGCAGGCATCCCCCACCCACCACTCCGGATAGGCTGCCGGCCCGTAAGAAGGGCCGATCTGGAGGGCCCGCAGACGGTTTGAGAGTAAAACGAAGTGAACCGGGTTCCTTCTCTCGCTAATTGATCCAGGCGAGGAGTTTTGTTTTTCTTGTTACCGTAACAGGCCAAATCCGCGTAACCCTGATCATCGGTGAAGATAATCAGAATATTGGGCCGCTGTGGCCCCCCTACCAGAAGAGGGATAGCGAAAAGCACTGCGATAAAGAGAGATATGACGACCTTCATGGTGAGAGAGGAGCTGTAATTCAGGTGCTCGGGGCCGCCTGTAATTCGAAAACGTGGACAATAAGGCTTTTCGAGCCCGAATGGTATGAAACCATAACTCCAATGAACCTTTCGAGAAGGAAATTTCTACGAAGTCAGGGCGCACTCCTGACTCTCCCCTTCATGCCTTCGCTGGCCTCCGCCAAGTCTCTCAAGGAGAAGAAAAAGCCGGACAAGAAGATGGTCATGTTCTACGTCCCCAACGGCATCAACCGGCGCGGATTTTTCCCAGGTGAGGAGCAGGCCCAGCTCCCCGGATTTGTTGGAGGTTTCAATGCAGATAAGACCAAGCAGCAGAAGCGTATTGAAAACCAGCACGGCATCTCCCCGCTGGAATTCAGTTCTTCGATGCAGCCCCTGCGTGAGCATGCGGACGACATCACTCTCGTCACCGGAATGGAGCGGACGTTCAAGAACGGACAGGACGTCCACGCACAGGGAGCATCCTGCTACCTTACCAGTGTCTCTCCCGAGCAGGCCTCCGAAAAAGGATGGCGCTATCCCAACGGTCGCAGTCTTGATCAGGTCATTGGGGACCACGTCGGCAACTCCACAGTATTCAAGACTCTCGAGATAAGCTGTAACGGATTCCGAGCCCCCAAGGAGCCCATCTATTTTGATAATATCTCATGGTATGGTCCGGATAAGATTGCGCCATCCATTAAGGATCCCCAAAAGCTCTACGATCGACTCTTCAAGGCCGATAATTTTCAGTCCCATCTCAGTGATGTCTCCTCTCTCATGCTGGCCGACGCCAAGAGCCTTTCGAGGAAACTTGGGACCGATGATCGGGAGACCCTCGGCGAGTTCATGGAGATGATCCGTAACGTGGAACTTCGGATCGCCAAGCAGAAGGAAAGAATCGCAAAGGCTGACATCCGGGTTCCGAAGGACGAAATCCTTCCAAGGGGAGAATATATCCGCCTCCAGACCGATCTGATGCTGCTCGCTTTCCAGATGGGCATGACAAACATCAGCACCTTCATGATTGGGCCTGAGCGCTGGGATGCCACCCTCATGTACGAAGGTGTATTTGATAAACCAGTCCAGCATCATAACATGACTCACAATCAGAAGGGGGACGGATGGAAGGAAGTTCAGAAGATCGACATCTTCCACCTCGAGCAATACGCCTACATGCTAAGGCGAATGAAAGAGATTCGCGAGGTGGACGGGAGCACCATGCTTGACAACTCGCTCGTCTCCTACGGAGCCGCCCTTGGCGATGGTGCAACTCATCAGTTTTATGACCTCCCGTTCATTCTCGCCGGCGGGGCGCAGGGACAGGTCAAACAGGGCCGCTTCCTCAGGTGCAAGAGCGGGACTCTCAACTCTAACATGTGGCTTACCCTCGCCAAGCTGATGGGGGTCGAGATCAATTCCTTTGCCGACAGTTCCGGGGTCATCTCCGACCTCTGGACCTGAAGAAAATCAGGAATCTGGACATCCGAATCATGGCCATACCATGCGCAAATATGCCTGCCAGGGCCGCCGCTCTGTCCTTTCTGGCCGCATCGGCCCTGCTAAGCTCGGTCGGTTTGGCAGCCGTCACGAACTCAGACAGCAGTGCACAGTTCAACTCCCTGCTCAAACCGCTCTTTGCAGAGCACTGCATCAAGTGTCACGGAGGAGAAAAGACAAAGGGGAAGGTCAATCTCAAGGAGATCTCCACATTTGACCACCTCCGGGCCAATCCAAAACTCCTGAAGGAGTTAATCGAGGCTGTCGATTCCTACGATATGCCCCCCGAAGACGAGCCCGAAATTCCAGACGCCAAACGTGAGGAGCTTGTCGCCACTTTGAAGTCCATGCTGCGCGAAGCAACAGAGGAAAACCCGGGAGACCAACACGTCCAGATCAGGAGGCTCAACCGGTTCCAGTACAATAATGCTGTCCGTGATCTTTTCCGGCTTAACCGGGATCTCTTTGCCCTTCCGGAGAAGCTCATGACTCGCCACAGCAACTACCTCAACCCAGACGCCGGTCAGATGCCGGACAAAGTCGAAGTAGCCTGCCACTCACTTGCGCCCCCCGCCGGAATGCGAGAGGTCAAATCCTTCCCCAAGGACCTCCGTGCCGCCCATGGATATGATAACCAGGCGAACCAGCTTTCGTTGTCACCCCTCCTTCTCGACTCCTTCCTGCGCCTCAGTGTATCAATTATTGAGAGCCCAGACTTCAATGAAGAAACCGTGGGAATATGGAACGATTTCTTCCGCGCCCCCAACGACGGAGACCTGCGGGAAGAGATCCGGAAGCGGCTGCAGAGCTTCCTGCTCCTCGCTTTCCGCAGCGCCATTGAGGCCGACACTCTTGACCGCTATACCAACTACACTCTGGCAAAGATCGAGCAGGGACTTCCCTTCACTGAGGCAATGAAACGAGCCGCCTCCGCCACCCTCTCGTCTCCCCGGTTTCTTCTCCGATATGGATCAACTAGTGCGGGGAAGGATCTTTTCGTAGTGGCGAGCAACCTCTCCTTCTTTCTCTGGAACAGCGGCCCGGATCTCGAGCTTCTTCAGTCAGCGGAGAGCGGGGAACTCGCCAATCTAGATGTGTTCAAGAAGGCCTGTGACCGGATGATGTCCGATTCTAGGATAGAGCGCTTTCTCGATGCTTTCCCTTCTCAGTGGATGCAGCTCGAGAATCTTCTTGGTGCGACTCCGGACCCAAAACTGGCGCGCCTTTTTAACGTCGATAAATCCAGCCCGGCCAGTGTCCAGATGATTCTCGAGCCCCTCCTGCTCTTCGATGCGATGTTCCTTGAAGACCGGCCAGTCATTGAGCTCATCGCTCCCCAGTTCTCCTATCAGAGTGAGTTTCTCCAGAACTGGTATAACTCCGACCTGAAGCCACCGCGTATTGACGCCGAGGCAATCGTCACTCGCAATAAGTCTAACGACGAGAAGCGCGCCGCCTTCAAGGCCTCAATTCAATCGAATGAAGAGGAGCTCAAGGCCTTGTTGACCCCTGTCAAAACACGTCTTCTGAAAGCCCGCCGCAAAGGCGGAAAACCAGTCGACCTTGACCCTGTAGCAGCATGGGAATTTAACAATAACCTCCGGGACTCGGTGGGATCGCTGCATTTGAAAGGGCACGGTAAAATCAGCTTTAACGAGGGCATGGCGGTCCTCAAAAACTCCTACCTGCAGAGCCCTCCCCTCGCCTTTGACCTGACAGAGCGAACTCTCGAGGTCTGGGGGATGGCACACAACATTGACCAAAACGGCGGTGGATTCATGGGGGTCCAGGGTCCGGGAGACTTTTTCGATACCATCGTGCTCGGAGAGCGGAAGAAACGGCACTGGATCTCAGGCAGCAACCGCTTCGCCCGCACAAAGGACTTCCCCGAGTCTACTCCCGAGACGAAACCAGACCAGAAGCTTCACCTCGCAATGGTCTATGGAACCAAGGGATCTGTGACCCTCTACAGAAATGGCATGCCCTACGGCAAGCCCTTCAACACCAGCCTCGCGACCTTTCCCAAGGGAAAGAGCTCTATCATTTTTGGGATCCGCCACCTTCCCGCAGGAGGCGGCAGATATCTCGATATCAGTCTAGCGCGAGCACGGCTTTATAACCGTGCTCTAAGCGCTGAAGAGATCGCCGGCTCCGCCGGCGGACTCTACGTCACCGAGTCGGAACTGGCGAAGGCTCTCACTACTCCCCAGAAAGACAGGCGTAGCGCTCTGGTTCGGGAAATTGAGCTGGCGCAGAGATCGCTCGATAATGTCCCAGCCAATACCGACCCAGGACGGGCACGACAGGATGCCAAGAAAATATTTGAGGATGATATTCGTAGTAAACTGCGTTCCAGATCCTTCTCCCGCCGGGAGGCTGATGACCCTCGTTATGGAGGGGTGATTACCAATGCCGCAATGCTGAGTATGACCTCAGGTCCCACACGGACCCATCCAATTGCCCGGGGAGCCTGGGTCATCGAGGTGATTTTCAACGACCCTCCCCCGCCTCCCCCAAATAATGTCCCCCCACTTAACGAGGATGCTGCGGATAAGAATCTTACGATCCGGGAGAAATTTGCCAAGCATCGTGAGAATCCGGACTGCGCCGGTTGTCACTCCCGCCTTGATCCCCTCGGGTTCGCTCTTGAGAACTATGACATCATTGGAAGGTGGAGAGACAAGTATCCCAACGGTCGAAATGTTGACGCTAGTGGCACCTTGATGAAAAAGTATCCTTTTGATGGGGCGGTTCGCTTCAAGGAATCACTCGCAAAAGAGGACCGTCGTTTTGCTCGAGCCTTCACCGCTCATCTTATGCGCTATGCTACCTCTCGCGAGCTGAATCCGGCGGACTTTCTGACCATTGAGGAGATCGTGGAAAACACCGCTGACGAAAATCATCGCCTCAGATCCCTCATCCGGGCAGTTCTTCTAAGCGAGAGTTTTCTTCAGATCAACTGAGACAATCATCGAGACCTCTCGATGACGGCTTCTGCCCCCTTGCAGATCCATACCCGCTTAATAACATCCAGCGAGAGAAACCTATTCGCCTCGCCATTATCCGGTTGTGGTGGTATCTGCGTGACCAAGGTGAATGACCGCAGTGACTGCTTCCGGAAAAGTGAAAACGAGCACGGGGAGAACGCTACCTACTCCCGCTTCGCATTTTCCCGGGGTGAGCTCGTCTACGTCGTGTGCGGGGAACCCTCTGCAACCCGAACCCGGGAGAGTATCGAGATTGCACCCGAGCAGCACGTAGTCGATGACTACGCCGTGTGTCTTAATCACTCTTTCAGCCCCAATCTCTACCTCCAAGGGCGCCAGTTTTTCGCACTGCGGGAAATCAAAGCGGGAGAGGAGCTGACCTTCAACTACCTCGATACTGAAACCGAAATCGCATCCCCCTTCACCTGTTTCTCAACAGGCCAAAGTGTCAACTCAGAAGCTCGCCGGACCCCACCAGAGTCATCCGGCAAAGCCTAGGGAAGGAGAGAGACTACATCCCTGCCCTTGCTCATCGGCCCTCCCCGCACAATGCGGGCCCTGAGGCCACCCTGGCCCTTGAGGAATTCATGCACTCCGTCGGCAGCAGCCTCATCCATCCAATAACAAGGAGCAGCCTCCTCAGCCCCCTCAAATTCCAGGCTCCCGACAGTGAAACGCTTTCCGATCAGCTCCGGCAGGGGCATTCCCCTCGCTAGAATATTCCTTCGGAACACCGAGGCAGGAAGGTCGGGCAGACCAAATGCCTTCTTCACTTCGTCGTAAACGTCATAGTCGAAAAACGTAACCTGCCCCTTGAAATTCTCCTTGTGATCAAAATACCGGTCTCCACGAATCCCCCGCCCCGCCACACATTCAATGAGATCAGGGTCGTCTATCTGGTAATCGAGCGAGCCTTTTCCATGCCGTCCCTGATAGTTGTGCCCACCCGAAACAAATAAATGAACAATATCAATTTCCCATTCCATGACGCCTATCCTCCTATGTAACTCATTTCCACTTTCTGGTTTTTTCCTGCTCCTCGTCGCTCTGAGTATCGATCCCTCCGGTCGGCCCAGATTCCTTGAATAGCTAGCCGTAGAGTTTCCTCTTTTCCTGACCGGATCAGTTCCCTGACATCGAAACCACTTTCAGCGAAAAGACAGGTATAAAGTTTACCTTCCGCGGACAGCCGCAGGCGATTGCAACCGCCACAGAAGGGATTAGTCACCGAAGAAATAAAACCTACCTCGGCATTCCCCTTGCCAATCCTATAGCGACGGGCGACTTCTCCCGAGTGAGAAGGCTTCAGCCGCTCCAAGGAAAACTCTGACGTAATCATCTCCAAAACCTCCGCGCTGGGTACCACCTGCTCCATCCGCCACCCGTTGGTCTCACCAACATCCATGTATTCAATGAACCGAACTGGTATATCCCGCTCGCTACTCCATCGAACCAGCGGCAGGACCTCACTCTCGTTGATTCCACGCTGCACAACTGTGTTGATTTTAACGCCCAATCCCTCGCAAAGAGCCCGTTGAATCCCATCCAAAACCCTTTCCACTCAGGCGCCCACTCCATTCATCCGCGCGAAAAC